>OLQH01001530.1_pt1 | contig 17303 bp, 18 predicted proteins | sample 1672671 | NCBI WGS metagenome assembly OLQH01 (sample SAMEA3136712, study PRJEB25190) | human gut metagenome
CGAAAATAGGTTCCGTTACAAGTTTTTCGATATTGTTCAATTTTCAAGGTCCTGTGCGCCTCAGCCTTGCGGCTGAAAGCTTATTTATTTTACCACCGAAGCACCAGATTGTCAAGCAATTTTTTGAAGATTTTTTGAAGTTCTTAGGAGAACCAATCGACCTTCGTGCTTTTTCTGTCGCTTTTTCGGGGGTGTTTGTGTCAGACGTCCGCCTGACAGTAATGTATTTTAGCACAGACCCCCTCAAAAAGCAAGTCCTTTTTTCACTTTTTTTGAATTATTTTGCGGTTCGTCTTTTTGCCCAGTTTTTTCTCTCAGATTTGGCCGCTCTGTCCATCATTCGTCCAACAGCCTGTCCCGCATCACCTTTAATATCTTGCGCTCCCGCCGTGAGATTTGTACCTGCGTGGTATGGAGCAGTTTTGCCGTATCGCTCTGGGTCTTGCCCCCATAAAAGCGAAGCTGGATAATAAGTCTGTCCTCTTCGGGCAGGCTCTTCAATACCTCTGCCAGACCTATCTTATCCGCAAGCTCTTCCTCCGGCGACTCCACCGGAATATCCATCTGCCGGTCGCTCTCTTCCCGGTTCTCCGGCGTCAGACTCACCGCAGGCTGCGCCGCCTGGATAGCCAGCGTGATATTCTCCACGCTTTCCCCCAGCTCCTCTGCCAGCTGCGACAGAGTGGGCTCTGCTCCGCAAAGCTTGCTGTGATGCTCCCGGGCCGCATTGATGCGCAGGCTCAGCTCTTTGAGTGACCGGCTCACCTTTACGGTGCCGCCGTCCCGGAACAGCTTTTTGATCTCGCCCAGAATGACCGGCACAGCGTAGGTGGAAAAACAGACGCCACGCGACTCATCAAAGCCGTCATACGCTTTTACCAGCCCCATACAGCCGGCGCTGTAGAGGTCGTCGTATTCAATGCCTCTCCCCCGGAACCGTCCGGCGCAGGAATGCACCAGCCCCAGATTCTGCTCGATGAATGCGCTCCGCCGGGTCTTGTCCGTTACCATTGCGACGCCCTCTTTCTCTTTATTATGTAGAGCGCTCATCCAGACGCTTGGTCAGCACCACCCGCGTCCCCTTTCCGGGCTGAGAGGACACCTTGACCTTATCCATAAAGCTCTGCATCACCGCAAAGCCCAGACCGGAGCGCTCTTCCGGGTTGCCGGTGGTGAAGAGAGGCTCCATGGCCTTTTCGACGTCCGGGATGCCGATGCCCTTATCCGTCACTGTTATCTTCACCAGCCGCTCCGGGTAGACGGCGATGCTCAGGGTCACGGGACCGATGGCATCCGGATAGGCGTGGACGATGCAGTTGGTCACTGCCTCGGACACCGCCGTCTTGATGTCGGCCAGCTGCGGCACGGTGGGGTCATACCGAGCCAGAAAAGCCGCCGCTGCGCCCCGGGCAAAAGCCTCGTTTGCACTGAGCGAATCAAATTGGATCTTTGCACTGTTTTCCGCTTTCATTTATATCCCTCCTGATACTTCCCCGCCCGGCTCGGTGCAGGGGATGCTTGCAAGCTGTAAGACCCGCCGGAGCTGTTCCGGCGCGTGCTGGATGCGCAGACTGCCGCCCAGCGTCCGGGCGCAGCGCTGCCGTCCCAGTATCAGCCCGATGCCCGACGAATCCATGAACCCCACTCCGCCGAGGTCCATCACCAGAATGCGCGGGCTGCGGGTGAGCAGGGCGTCGTCCAGCTGGATGCGAAGCCCCTGCGCCGCGTCGTGGTCGATCTCGCCGGCCAGATAGGCGTAGAGCACATCGTCCGCCGCGCTGAAGGTCACTGTCGCCATATCCTCATCTCCTTTTTTCTGGCATAAAGAAAAGACCTGTACACCTTTTCAGTGTACAGGTCTTTCGGGTTATTTTTTAGAGAACGGTGTCGCTCAGCGGTTCTTCAGCAGCTTCTCAGAAGCTATTTCGTAAGCGGGGTGCACCGAATGACGAGAATTTTTGCCCGCAGACAAGGCGATTTTCCGCTGCAATCCTTGGTGGATCGCAAGGGAAATCAACGCAGTATGCAGGCAAAAAGACCGTTCAGACGGTGTGCAATGCTTATGAAAATAGTTTCAGGGCCTCGAGGGCGATGGCCTCACTGCCGCAGACCAGCAGGCCGCGGCGGCTGTTGGCTTTCGCCTGCTCCACGGCCTCGGCCAGCGTCGGGCAGAACACCGCGTCGAAGTGATACCGTGCCTTTTCGGTCAGCCGCTCTGCCAGCGCCGCTTCCGTTCCCGCCGGGGCGACAAGGAAGACTTTGTCGAAGGGGTTCTCGCCCATGCCGGGCATGGTGCTCTTGTCCTTCTTCTGCTCTTCCGAAGTCAGTCCGGTCTCCAGTGCGGCAAGGAACGACTCCGCGCCTTCCTCCTCAGTCAGGCCGATCACGGCACTCATGTGGCGTACCTTGGCCATATTGAGGACGCGCAGAAGGGCTGCAGCCTGCTGCGGAGTACGGCAGGCGTCAAGGATGATGAGGGGCTTCTGGGACAGGACGCGGATGCTGCTGCGGTTCTCCACAGCGGCAAGGCCCGCCAGAATGGCCTCATCGGGGATCTCAAAGCCCTTGCGCCAGAGGGCCAATGCCAGCTCGACCGCGACGGCGGCATTGCCCGCCGCGTGACGGCCCAGGAAGGCCAGCGGGGCGGTGTATCCGCCGTAGTCCACCTTGCTGGTGAACTTTTCCGCCTCGAGGAAGGTGATGTCCTCGGCGTCGGGGACGACGAGCTCACACTCGGCCTTGGCCGCCGCCACCACCAGCTCACTCAGAACCGCCTTCGGCTGCTCCGGCGCGGTGACGCAGACGGCGTCCTTCCGCATGACGCCTGCGGCCAGCGCGGCCAGACGCTCCACCGAGCGGCTCACGCCGTCCGGGCCGATGGCCGTGACGGCGCAGACCGGCATATTGGGCAGGGCCGATGCCAGACCGGCATCCGGCAGCTCCACCACAGCCAGCTTGCAGCCCGCCGCACCAAAGCAGCGGGCTGCCGCCGCCAGCTCTGCCGCCTCACGGGGCAGAGGCTTTGCGGCACTGAGAGCCTCAGCAGCCTGACAAAGCAGCACCGGATCCACCGATACGCCGCCGATGGCGATGCGGGCCGACAGCGGCTCACAGCCGACGCGGTAGAAGCCGGTGTGGAACGCCGCCTCCCGCAGGATGGCCGCCAGCAGACCAGCAGCAGCGGTCTTGCCCGCCGTGCCGGCCACACCGACGAACTGCACCTTCTGGACATCCGCCGTCAGGGCAGCGCGCAGCTCCTCCGCCGGGGCAAAGCCCTCGGGCAGAGAAGAAAAATATTCGTTTGCCTGTTCGATGGTCATTGCGTCAATCCTCGTTTCGATGTTTGTAGAGCAGCCAGCACATCCTGCACAGGGCCAGACAGAACAGGCCCACCAGAATACCGGCCATCGCGCCCGAAAAATCCAGCCAGACGTCGGTGAGCTGGCTGCTCCGGCCATCGCTGAACATCTGGATGGTCTCGTCCGTCAGGGCCGTGAGCAGACCGCCCAGGATCGGCCACGAGATGTGAACGAAAAAGTGCCGGGTATAGACCCGCAGGCAGAGAGTGAGCAGGAAGCCTTCCAGCGCATACTCGCAGAAATGTGCCAGCTTGCGCACGATGTGGTCTGTCAGATGGTTCGCCGCGCCGGGCATTCCCAGACGGGTGAACACCTTTTTCATCAGAAGCAATACTCGTCCGCTTGCCGATTCCGAGACGTCACCGATCTGCATGGAGTTGGAGAAGATGAATACGATGCAGGCGATAAGCGCAAAGGTAAAGATGACTCGTGCCGCAATGAGCCAGGGAGAAGTTTTTTGCATATCAGGACCCGTTTCCTGCATCAGCCCAGAGCCTTGATGCTCTGCTCAATGTTGGCAAGCTTGTCCTGGCTCTTGGCGTGCTTATTGCGGATGTCCTCCACCAGAGCGGCGGGAGCGCGCTCGACGAACTTGGGGTTGTTGAGCTGGTTCTCGAACATGGCCAGTTCCTTCTCGGCCTTGGCCTTTTCCTTGTTCAGACGGGCCAGCTCCTTGTCGCGGTCGATGAGCTCCATCATGGGGATGAAGCCGCGGGCGGCGTGGGTGGACACCTGCACCATGCCGTCGGTGCTGCCCTCATACTTTCCGGTGAAGGTCACATCGGTGGCGAAGGCGAACTTTGCCAGATAGACCTCGGCGCTCTGGAAGGGAGCCGGGTCAGCCGTCTCGATGATCATGCTGGTCTTCTTGGCGGGGTGGACGTTCATCTCGGTGCGCATGGTACGCACAGCCTTGATGTAGTCCATGACCTTTTCAAAGGCTTCCTCTTCGTCGGCCCAGTTGTGAGCTTCATCGAAGGTGGGCCAGCTCTGGGTCATGATGGTCTCGGCAGAGCCGGGCAGAGCCTGATACAGCTCCTCGGTGATGAAGGGCATGAAGGGGTGCAGCAGCTTGAGGGCCTTATCCAGCACATACACCAGCACGCGGCGGGCAGTGTCGGCCTGCTCGGCGTCGCCGGAGTTCAGGCGGGGCTTTGCGATCTCGATGAACCAGTCGCAGTAGACGTCCCAGATGAAGCTGTTGATCTTGGCAGCGGCCAGACCCATCTCGTAGTGGTCGAGGTTGTCGCTCATAGCGCCGGCCACCTGATTCAGCTTGGTCAGCACCCACTTATCGCTCATGTCCAGCTTCTCCTCGCTGGGCAGGCCGGGCTGGAAGTCCTCGGGCAGGTTCATCAGCACGAAGCGGGTAGCGTTCCACAGCTTGTTTGCAAAGTTGCGGGCAGCCTCCACCTTCTTCTCGCTGTAGCGCATATCATTGCCCGGGGTAGAGCCGTCCACCAGCATAAAGCGCAGGGCGTCAGCGCCGTACTGGGCGATGACTTCCAGCGGGTCGATGCCGTTGCCCAAGGATTTGGACATCTTGCGGCCCTGGCTGTCGCGGACGATGCCGTGGATGCAGACGGTGTCGAAGGGAGCCTTGCCGGTGTAAGCCAGACCGGAGAAGATCATGCGGCTGACCCAGAAGCCGATAATGTCGTAGCCGGTGACGAGGGTGTTGGTGGGATAGAAATACTTGAGGTCTTCGCTCTCCTCATTGGGCCAGCCCAGAGTGCTGAAGGGCCACAGAGCGGAAGAGAACCAGGTGTCGAGGGTATCGGGGTCCTGGGTGAGCCTGGTGCCGCCGCACTTGGGGCAAGTGCAGGGTGCGCTCTTGGCGACCACAGTCTCGCCGCAGTCGTCGCAGTACCAGGCCGGGATCTGGTGGCCCCACCACAGCTGGCGGCTGATGCACCAGTCGCGGGTGTTCTTCATCCAGTTCATATAGTTCTTGGTGAAGCGCTCCGGCACGAACTTGATGTCGCCCTTCTCCACGCTCTCGATGGCGGGCTTGGCCAGAGGCTCCATCTTGACGAACCACTGCTTGGACACCATGGGCTCGATGGTGGAGTGGCAGCGGTAGCAGGTGCCGACTTCGTGCTTCAGAGGCTCGATCTCCTTCAGGAAGCCGCCCTCCTTCAGGTCCGCGAGGATGGCCTTGCGGGCCTCGAGGGTGGTCATGCCGGCATACTTGCCGCAGTCCAGCACATGAGGCTCGTTGACGGTGTTCTTGCCCGCGGCAAACAGAGCATCGGCAGCAGCCTTATCGGCGGCGCCGGTCATGTGGCCATCGTAGGTGAAGACGCGGACGATGGGCAGGTCATGGCGCAGGCCGACCTCAAAGTCGTTGGGGTCGTGGGCCGGGGTGATCTTCACGACGCCGGTACCCTTGGTCATGTCGGCGTGCTCGTCGCAGACGATGGGGATCTCCTTGTTCAGCAGGGGCAGGATGACGTGGCAGCCGTGCAGATGAGCATAGCGGGGGTCATCGCCGTTGATGGCAACAGCGGTATCGCCCAGCATGGTCTCGGGACGGGTGGTAGCCAGCTCCAGCATCTCGCCGGTCTCCTTGACCGGGTAGAGCAGGTGCCAGAAGCTGCCGTCCTTTTCCTCATACTCCACCTCGGCGTCGGAAATGGAGGTGTTGCAGTGGGGGCACCAGTTGACCATGCGGTTGCCGCGGTAGATGAGGCCCTTGTCGTACAGGCGGACAAAGACTTCCTTGACAGCCGCAGAGCAGCCCTCGTCCATGGTGAAGCGCTCGCGCTCCCAGTCGCAGCTGCTGCCCAGCTTCTTGAGCTGGCTGACGATGCGGTTGCCGTACTTGGTCTTCCAGGCCCAGGCGCGCTCCAGGAAGCCGTCGCGGCCCACCATTTCCTTGGTCAGGCCCTCAGCGCGCATGGCCTCCACGACCTTGGCCTCCGTAGCGATGGAAGCGTGGTCTGTGCCAGGCACCCACAGGGCGGCATAGCCCTGCATCCGCTTGGTGCGGATGAGGATGTCCTGCATGGCGTTGTCCACGGCGTGGCCCATGTGGAGCTGGCCGGTGACGTTCGGAGGGGGCATCACGATGGTGTAGGGCTTTTTGTCGGGGTCGGCCTTGGTGTGGAAGTAGCCGCCATCCAGCCAGAACTGGTAGATGCGGTCTTCCACCTGGCTCGGATCATACTGTTTTGCGAGTTCTTTCATAGTATCCTCCCAGATGAATAAATAGAAGTTGTTTTCGTAAGCAGGGCGCGCCGGATGACGAGAATTTTTGTCCGCAGACAAGGCGATTTTCCGCAACAATCCTGGGCGGATTGCAAGGGAAATCAACGCAGTATGCGGGCAAAAAGGCCGTTCAGACGGTGTGCAATGCTTATGAAAACGGCTTCTTGTGTGGGACGAAAAAAGCCGCCCCACGGAGCGTTCCATGGGACGGCTGTAATATAACCGCGGTACCACCCAAATTGCACACGGCTTTCTGCCGTATGCCCCTTGATGCCCCGATAACGTGGGGCAGACCCGGAGGCGACTACTCCTGTTTCCCCGCCTCTGCTCAAAAGCGACAGCACGCCGCACCGCCATACCGGGTTTTCAGCAGCCCCCGGCTCTCTGGATGGCGAAAACGACGCACACTCTTTTTCCTTGCATTTATAAAAAGAATATAGCGTTTTTTGTGCGTTTTGTCAATCTCTTTTTCATCGGAACAAAATTTTCACATCCTTGTGCGGGGCCTTCGCTCCCTGCGTCAGGCAGATTTTTTCTTCTCACCCTTCCGCGTCCAGAAGCTCCGTTTTCAGCCGGGCAATGAGCCGCTCCATCAGGGCCACACGGTTGAAGGGGGTCATGAGATAGAAGCCGTCGGCGTAGGGCAGAGCCTCCCGGGCCATCTGCATCGACACCTCAAGGCCCAGCGCCTCGCCCTGCTCCCGGTCGAGGCCCGCGAAGCGCTGGATGATGTCCTCCTCCACATGGATACCGTTGATCTCGTTCTCCATGAAGATGGCGTTCCGCTGGCTGACCACCGGCATGATGCCGGCCAGAATTTTAGCCCGTTCGCCCAGTGTCTGACGGGCTTTGCGGAGATTTTCCACCGCCTGTGCCGACAGCACCGGCTGGGTCAGGAAGCCCGACATCCCATTTTCCAGCTTTTCCACAGCCCGGCGCAGCTCCACGTCAAAGTTCCGGGCGTTGAGGTTCAGCGCACCAAAGACGGTCATGGCCGAGGGCATCTCCCGGCCCTCCCCGGCCAGCGAGACGATGTACTGGGCCAGCTTGCGGGAGTTGAACTGGTAGACATTCTTCACCTCGTCCCGCTCTGCGGTGGGGATGGGGTCGCCGGTGATGGCCAGCACCTCCCGCACGCCCTCGGCGTAAAGGCCCAGCAGAAGGGCCTTGGTGGCGTTGAGGTTGCGGTCGCGGCAGGTCATGTGGGGCAGAGCACACATTCCCAGTTCCCGGTGTACCCGGCAGGCCACGAGGGAGGAATCCATCCGGGCCTGTGCGATGGGGCAGTCGGCGATGGTCAGCAGGTCAGCGCCTGCGGCCTGCAGCCGCCGTGCGCCGTCCAGATAGCCGCTCAGGTCGGCCACCCGGGGCGAATCCAGTTCAATGGCGATGACCTTCTCACCTGCATTCAGTTTCCGCAGGAAAACATCATCTTTTTCCACCGCCGGTGCAGTCCTGGTGGAAAGCTTCGCTGCCGGAGCGGCTTCGGTCTGCTGGGGCAGGGCATCCAGCTCTGCACGCAGGGCCGCGATGTGGGCGGGCGTCGTACCGCAGCAGCCGCCCAAAATACGGACGCCCGCAGCGGCGATCTGCCCCATCTCCCGGGCAAAATACGCAGGCTTGCCCTGATACAGCACCCGCGCCCGGGTAACCACCGGATAGCCCGCGTTGGGCATCACCGACAGGGGCAGCAGCGTCTCGCCAAGGCTCTGCACCAGTTTCTTCATCGCGCCGGGGGCCGAGACGCAGTTCAGGCCCACGGCGTCCACCACGCCGCTCTGCTCCATCCGGCGCAGCAGGTCGCGGAACAGCAGGCCCTCGCGGGTGTAGCCGTCCGGCAGCACCGCGAAGGACACCATGACAAAGGCGTCCGGCACGGCCACACGCAGTGCCTTTACCGCCTCCACAATGCCCACATCGGAGCTGAGCGTCTCGAACAGAAAGTTCTTTGCACCCAGTGCGGCGAACTGCTGCGCCACAAGGCCGTAGGCGCTACTGGCCGGGGCAGCTTCGGTGTCCGGGGCCGGGCCGAAGTCAGCGAAGACGGCGGCGTCCTTCTCAGCGGCAGCGTCACAGGCCAGCTTCCAGCCCGCCTCGGCCAGCTCTTCCCAGCCCGGCGTCTGGGCCGCCGCCATCCGGGGCAGACCGAAGGTGTTGGTCTTGATGGCCTGTGCGCCTGCGGCCAGATATTCCGCATGGACCTTCTTCACGCCCTCGGGGTCGGTGAGGTTGGCCATTTCGCAGTCCGCGCCCGGTGCCGCTTTATAATAGGTACCCATGCCGCCGTCGAACAAAAGCGGCTTGTGGGCAAGATGCTCTCGGATGTCCGTCATAGAAAGGTTCTCCTTTTTTATTTTCCTTGATTTTATAAAGAAATTCAGGTATAATTTTTGTATGAAAGTGAGGTGCTTTTGGATGCCCAAGATTCGTTCCAGCGCAGACCTGCGCAACAACTACAATGAGATCTCCACCTTCTGCCACGACTACGCCGAGCCGGTGTTCATCACCAAAAATGGCAAAGGCGACCTTGCCGTGATGAGCATCGAGACCTATGAGGCCCTGACGGCCCGGTTCGATTTGTACGCGAAATTGCAGGAAGGTCTGGATGACGTGGCGGCGGGAAGAACGCGCCCCTGGGAAGATGTCCGCAAAGAGCTGTCGAAGCAATGGGGGCTTGAATGAACTACAAGATTCATGTCTCTCACGCCGCCGAGCACGACCTGCACTCTGCCGCAAACTATATTGCTCACCAACTGCAAAATCCGCTGGCTGCTCGCCGGATGCTGGCGAATGCACTTGCAAGCATCGACTCGCTCGAAACATTTCCCGGACGCTTTCCGGTGATCGACGAGCCGCTTCTTGCCTCTCATCAGCTCCATTTTGTCCCTGTGCAGAATTATCTTCTGTTCTATAGGATCGACTCTTCCACCCAGACCGTCCACATCCTCCGCTTCCTGTATGGTCACAGCGACTGGCAGGCTATCCTGCGGGCGGATGTTCTTCCAACCTGAGCATTCTCCCCGGCCCTTTGCCGGGGAGAATTTTTATGCAGTCATCTTCAGTTTAATGAAGTTTGCGCACTTGTCAAGCATTTTTGCCCCGAAGCAGCCCATTTTGCTTGCGCCGAAGCCGGTTTTGTGCTATTCTATGCATATTTACAATGGTTGGGAGGAATGTATCATGCGCCACGCCGGCACACAGGAGATCGAAACGCCGCGGCTGCTTCTGCGCCGCCTTATGCCGTCGGATGCCCCGATGATGTACGCAAACTGGGCCAACGACCCGGAAGTCACCCGCTGGCTGCGCTGGACGCCGCACAAGGATGTGGCCGAGACGCAGGAGCTTCTGAGTGCATGGGCGCTGCTCTATCCCAACGAGGACTACTATCAGTGGGCCATCGTGGAAAAGGCCACCGGACAGGTGTTTGGCTCCATCAGCCTCTACAACAGCCTGCTGGGAGAACCGGCACAGCGAAATGAATGGCTGGGATTCGACCTCTCCGAGGGCATCTGGGAGCCGGGCTACTGCATCGGCAGAGCCTGGTGGGGCAAAGGCTGCACCACCGAGGCTCTGAACGCTCTGGTAGAATACTGGTTCAAGAATACAGACAGTAATTGGCTTGCCTGCTCCCACGCCGTGGAGAACCCCGCCAGCGGCAAAGTCATGATGAAAGCAGGCTTTGTCTACGACCACGAGGCCGTCTACCATAAATTCGACGGTACAGCGATACCCTGCAAGTGCTATGCCCTGACGCGAGAACACTACGAATCGCTATATTCTCCAAACGAATAACAGAAAGGAATCATTTTGAGCGAACTTTACGATATTTTAGTCGAAACTCCCCCGACGAAGGTCATCCTTCTCGCCCTCGACCAGGGCCTGTGGGACTGCGAGCGCAGCCTTGCCGAGCTGGCTGCGCTGTGCGAGGCCAACCACATGGAGGCCGTGGCCGAAGTCACCCAGAAGCGCCAGACCCCTGAGACCGGCATCGTGCTGGGCAGCGGCAAGCTGGAAGAAGCCGCTGTGGCCGCAGCAGAGCTGGGGGCCGAGTGCGCCGTCTTCGACGGTGAGCTGACCGGCAGCCAGATCCGCAACATCTCCACGGCCCTCGGCGGCCTCGAGGTCATCGACCGCACCATGCTCATCCTCGAGATCTTCCGCAGTCGTGCCGTGACCAACGAAGGCAAGCTGCAGACTGAGCTGGCCCTCCTGCGCTACCGTCTGCCCCGCCTGCAGGGCATGGGCGAAAGCCTGAGCCGTCAGGGCGGCGGCGGTGGCGGCGGCGGCGGTGCCCGCCGTGGTGCCGGTGAAACGAAGCTTGAGCTTGACCGCCGCCACGTCCACGCCCGCATCGACGCACTGGCTGAGAAGCTGGCCGAGATGGAAAAGCGCCGGGGCGAGAGCCGGAAAGCCCGCGCCAAGACCGGAATGCCGGTGGTCAGCCTCGTGGGCTACACCAATGTGGGCAAATCCAGCCTGATGAACGCTCTCTGCGGCCCCAGCGTCGCCGAAGCCGATATGCTCTTTGCCACCCTCGACCCCACCAGCCGGAAGCTCGTCCTGCCCAGCGGCATGGCCGTGCTGCTGGTGGACACCGTCGGCTTCGTCTCCCGCCTGCCCCACAATCTGGTGGAAGCATTCAAGTCCACGCTGGAAGAGGCCGCATGGTCGGACGTCATCGTCCGGGTGGCCGACGCTGGCGATGAGCAGCGGGAAGAGCAGCTGGCCGTCACCGACGAAGTGTTGGACGGCCTCGACTGCGCCGATATTCCCCGCCTGACCGTCTACAACAAGTGCGACAAGCCCGGCGCGCTGAGCTTCGACCCCGACATCCTGCTCACCAGCGCCAAGACCGGCTACGGCCTCGACAAGCTGCTGGCCAAGCTGGACGAGACCCTCAGCGACCGCGTCCACACCATCCGCATTCTCCTGCCCTACGATAAGCTGGGCCTCGCCGCCCCCATGCGGGAGCGCGGCAGCGTCCAGCTCGAGGAGTACCGTGAAGACGGCCTCTACCTCGAAGGCATCGTCAAGACCGAAGACCTCCACTGCTTCGAGGGCTATCTGGTCTGAGGACCCGCATGCGAAAAGAACCGGACTCCGCAGAGTCCGGTTCTTTTGCATTTCAAGGCATCAGCCTGCGGCAGAGGGCGCTTCCTCTTCGCCCATCAGCTGGTCGTACCGGCCGGTGAACACCCGTTCCGGCAGGGCCGCCGTCAGGGCGAGGGCGGCGGTGAACCGCTCCTCATCGGTCAGCTCTTCCTCCACCGGCGGGAAATGTGCAAGCACCTCATCCAGCTGATGTTTTACTTCCCGGGCCACGAAGATGCCCCGGTCGGTGAGGTAGATCTTGCCGTAATACTCCTTGACGATCATCCCCCGCTCCATCAGCAGGTTCAGCACCCGCACCACCGAGGGTTTGGTCACGCCCAGCTTCTCGGCGATGCTGCGGGAGCTGATGTCAAGATGGGTCTGCGAGACCTCATAAATAGCGAGCAGGTACCGCAGGTGTGCTGGCGTCAGTTCCATCTCGTATCACTCTCTTTTCGTTATATCACACGAACTCTTGGTTTGCAAAAGGGGCGCGGGCCAAAGCCTTGACCCGCGCCCCCTTCTCTTCCATGATTGCTCAGTGGCAGCCGCCCTTACAGCTGTTGCAGCTTCCGCCGCAGTCGCAGCCGCCGCTGCATCCACTGCAGCCGCCATGCTTATGAGAGTGCCAGGTGATCCAGCCTACACCGCCAAACACGATGGCTCCGACGATGATCGTCGGCAGATTGAAATTAGCAGCCAGGAACTCCATCATAACAATGCACTCCTTTCAGCGCGTTTTGAGAAGTTTTTTACTTGATCTTGGAAACGTCGATCTTGACTTCGTTGTCGTTCACATACTTGTTGGGACGAACCATCAGGTAGATGAAGGCCGCCAGGATGACAGCAGCCACGATGGTGAAGAAGTTGAAGCCGACCTCACCGGTGATGAGGCCGCCCAGCTGGTACACGACCAGAGCGGAGCAGTAGGCCAGTGCGCACATATAGCCGATAGCGAATGCCGTCCACTTGCCGTTGTTCATCTCACGCTTGATCGCACCCATAGCAGCGAAGCAGGGAGCGCACAGCAGGTTGAAGATCATGAATGCGTAAGCGCTCAGAGCGGTGTAATCAGCAGCAACGAGGCTCCAGATCTCGTCGCCGTTCTCAGACAGCTCCTCGCCGCCGAAGTGATACAGGACGCCGAAGGTGCCGACGACGTTCTCCTTTGCGATCAGGCCGGAGACAGAAGCGACGGTAGCCTTCCAGTTGCCGAAGCCCAGAGGCGCGAAGATCCAAGCGACTTTGGTTGCGATAGCAGCCAGGACGGAGTTGTCCTGATCCTCGACCATGCCGAAGGCGCCGTTCTCGAAGCCGAAGCCCTGCAGGAACCACAGGACGACGGTAGCAGCCAGAATGACGGAGCCGGCACGCTTGATGAAGGACCAGCCGCGCTCCCAGGTAGCACGGAAGACATTGCCCCAGGCGGGGATGTGGTATGCGGGCAGCTCCATGACAAAGGGAGCAGGGTCGCCTGCAAAGGCCTTGGTCTTCTTCAGGATGATACCAGAGCAGATGATGGCAGCCATGCCGATGAAGTAAGCGGAAACAGCCACCAGAGAAGAACCGCCGAACAGAGCACCTGCGATGAGGCCGATGATGGGCATCTTAGCGCCGCAGGGGATGAAGCAGGTGGTCATGATGGTCATACGGCGGTCGCGCTCGTTCTCGATGGTACGGGAAGCCATGACGCCCGGGACGCCGCAGCCAGTGCCGACCAGCACGGGAATGAAGCTCTTACCGGACAGGCCGAACTTACGGAAGATACGGTCCATGATGAAGGCGACACGGGACATATAGCCGATGTCCTCCAGGATGGACAGCAGGAAGAACAGGACCAGCATCTGGGGAACGAAGCCCAGGACCGCGCCGACACCGGCGACGATGCCGTCCATGATCAGGCCGTACAGCCAGCCCGCCACGCCGATGCTCTCGAGGAAGCCGCCCAGCGCATTGGGGACGATCTCGCCGAACAGGACGTCGTTGGTCCAGTCGGTCGCAAACGTGCCGATGGCCCAGCCGCCGTCAGCGATGGAAGTACCCATGGACAGGGAGTACATCAGGTACATGATGACTGCGAAGATGGGCAGAGCCAGCACACGGTTGGTGACGATCTGGTCGACCTTATCGGAAACGGTCAGGTGCTCGACGCGGGCCTTCTTCTTGACAGCCTTATCGACGACGCCATTGATGTATGCGTAACGCTGGTTGGTGATGATGCTCTCGGCGTCATCGTCCATCTCAGCCTCGCAGTCCTTGATGTGCTGGTCGATGTGAGCGATCAGGTCGGAGGAGAGCTTCAGCTCATCCATGACCTTGTCATCGCGCTCGAACAGCTTGACAGCGTACCAGCGCAGAAAGCGGTCATCGACCTTGCCCTGAATGGACTCCTCGATGTGCGCGATGGCGTGCTCAACGCTGCCGGTGAAGACGTGGGGCAGCTCGCCGCCCTTTCCAGCCTTTGCAGCAGCCATAGCAGCCTTTGCAGCGGCCTCGGTACCTTCGCCCTTCAGTGCGCTGATCTCAACAGCCTGACAGCCCAGCTCGGCGCTCAGCTTCTTCAGGTCGATCTTATCGCCGTTCTTGCGGACGAGGTCGATCATGTTGACGGCCATGACCACGGGGATGCCCAGCTCGATGAGCTGAGTGGTCAGGTACAGGTTGCGCTCGATGTTGGTGCCATCAATGATGTTCAGGATGGCATCGGGCTTCTCCTTGACCAGATAAGTACGGGAGACGACCTCTTCCAGAGTGTACGGAGACAGGGAGTAGATACCGGGCAGGTCCTGGATGATGACATCCTTCTCGCCCTTCAGCTTGCCTTCCTTCTTCTCGACGGTAACGCCGGGCCAGTTGCCGACGTACTGATTAGAGCCGGTCAGATTGTTGAACAGGGTAGTCTTACCACAGTTCGGGTTGCCGGCCAGTGCAATTTTAATGCTCATTGCAACTCCTTTCCTCTCGTTACGATCAAACGACTTCGATCATTTCGGCGTCGGCCTTGCGCACGCTCAGCTCGTAGTTGCGCACGGTCAGCTCCATCGGGTCACCCAGAGGTGCGACCTTGCGAACATAGATCTCCACACCCTTGGTGATGCCCATGTCCATGATGCGGCGCTTGACCGGGCCTTCGCCGTGCAGGCGCGCCACGGTGGCAGTCTCGCCGACCTTAACGTCTTTCAGAGTCTTCATAAAAATCCTCCTCTGCTTGTCTTTCTATTCAGAGACTATCCAGTTTCGGAGCGTCTCCCAAACAGCGTTTTGCCGCTGCTCAGCCAACCATAATGCGGTTTGCCATCGTCTTGTCGAGGGCCAGACGGCTCTCCTTGACCTGAACGATGAGGTTGCCTGCGATCTCATTGACGACAGTCACCTGACTGCCCACCACGAAACCAAGCTCTGCCAGATGCAGACGTACTTCATCCCTGCCGGTGATCTTCTGGATGGTGACGGTATCGCCTGCTTTTGCCATAGTCAAAGGCATCATAATTGTTCCACTCCCATTCGTGCTCCCCCTTCTGCGGGGAGCTTTTCGGTTCGCTTTTTTCGTCCTCGGGGATGGCCGCACCAGCCAGACGCCGCAACGCGCTCGCTCATGCCCGCGTCCCCCTCCGAAAAGCTACGGCAGTTAGTCAGTCGCAACTATCAGCATAGATAGTTTATACTTACTAACCCGCATTGTCAACCATTTTCCGGCTCAAAAAAGTTAGTTTGTATGAACAAACAAATTTTCTTCCCTTATTTCAAGAAGATTTTTACAGTTTCTATATGCTAACTTTGTTTGCACATATTTACGATTTTTCTCTTTTACACTCCCCGCAAATGACACAGCCGCCCGGTGCAGGGGGTATTCTGCAACGAGCGGCCGCGTGTCAAAAGGAGGATTCTTCCCGCCAGTGCGTGGTTTCGCTCTGGCGGGCGCCAGGATAAAAAGAGAGTATTTGGAAGAGAATGTCAAAATTCAGGGGCGTCAGGCTGCGACAGCCAGACGCTGGATGGGCGTTCCGCTGCGGAACAGACGGAGATACACTGCCGTACACTTGTTCAGCTGAGCAAAATGCTGCTGGGCGGCACTGGGGTCACCATAGGCTTTCCAGCAGCCGCAGCAGGTGAAGTTGCGGCCCGCATTTTCGATAAAGCCCACCACATCGTAAAGCGGATAGCCCAGAAATACGCCGATCTCATGGGGGAAATCAGCCTCGCAGCAGAGCCGGCGGGACAGCTGCTGCAAAAGCGGCGCGTAGTCGTCCGACTGCTCAGGCAGAGTGTAGCCTTCCTTGCACAGGAAATCCCGCACCTGCGGCTGGGCCAGCACAGCGCGGAGCTTGCTCTCGCGGTAGACATACACCAGATACCGATGGGTCCGCACACAGCCCTTGAGGACGCGGACACAGAGGCCCTTTTCGCCCAGCTGTTCGTTCCAGCTGCGGACGCGGCGGGCAAGGTCGGCGCAGTCGCTCGTCTCGTAGCGGAAAAGTCCCGCAGGCTTTAAGCCGGCCAGCACCGGGGCGCACTGTTCGATCATGACTGTCTCAAAGTTGCGTTCCATGTCTTCAGCCTCCCTGCCCGTTTTCCACTATTGTCTCCTGCCGTGTGATGCTTATGCAGGAGATATGGTTAGAAAAAGCTAACCACAATTTCAAAAAGAATGCGGCAGCCTGCCCCTCTCGAGCTTCTTCCGCTTCTCGGTTAGTCATTTCTAACGTGGCATTATCTTACCATAGGTCCGGCTCTGTGTCAACACCTTTTTGCAAAAATATTTGCTCCATTTTCTCCGCCGTGCTATACTGAGCCAAAGCTGATATAGCAATTCAACTTTTTAATGCAGCAGCAACAGCGTTGGATTGCATATCGCAGCTATGCTGTTTGGATGTTGCACGAATTTCTTGACTTGCGATAAAAAGGAATGGTATCCCCATGCATCTTACCTCACCCGAAGAGCTGACCTCGGCCATCGCCGACCGTCTGGCCCGACAGTCTGCCGTCCTCGTCGCACTGGATGGCCGCTGCGGCAGCGGCAAAACGACGCTGGCCGCACAGCTGACAGAGCGTTTTCCTCAAAGCATCACCGTCCACACCGACGACTTCTATCTCCCGCCATCCCGGCGTGTCACAGGCTGGGAGAAGATTCCCTGCGCCAACATGGACATCCAGCGCCTGCGGGATGAGGTCGTCGCTCCCGCCCGGGCAGGGCAGGCATTCTCCTATCAGGCCTACTCCTGCCGCGAAGGTGCCTATCTGCCGCCGCGTCCCCTCGGCCCTGCGCCGCTGGTCATCGTGGAGGGAAGCTACAGCCATCACCCCAGCCTTGCACCCTATTATGATATAAGAATATTCGTCACCTGCTCTCCCGATGAGCAGGCCCGGCGGCTCCGCAAACGGGAGGGGAAGCGGTATTCGAATTTTGTGGAGCGGTGGATCCCGCTGGAAGAGGGGTATTTTGCAAATTGCTCCATTGAGGAGAACGCGGAGATGATGGTCGTTACTGATTGACGGCATCACGCGCCGGTGTGCGGGGTGAGTTTTATTTTATGGTCAAATGGCTTTGCGCTCCGCGCGGGCCAGAGCGCTCTTGCATTAAGGCTAACTGTTCTCTTTTGATGTCAAAAGAGAACCAGAAAACCACCAGCGATTTCGACGCGC
>OLQH01001532.1_pt1 | contig 17269 bp, 17 predicted proteins | sample 1672671 | NCBI WGS metagenome assembly OLQH01 (sample SAMEA3136712, study PRJEB25190) | human gut metagenome
CGTCGGACATATTGGTGGCCGCCCCGGAAGCAGAGCAGGAGATCCGTCAGCTTGAGCAGGACGGAGTCTTGCAGTGGTACAGGGGTACTTATCATGAAAGCCTGCTGGATAAGGCGGATATCGTACTGGCGGCTACCGATGATGCGGCCCTTAATGAGGAGGTTGCCAGATGCTGCAGGAAAAGAGGGATTCTGGTTAATACGTCGCACAAGAAGGAACTGTGCGATTTTTACTTTCCCGCAGTCGCCATCCAAGGCAATGTTGTGGCCGGGATTACAGCCAGCGGCCAGGATCATGCCAAAGCTAGAAAGGCGGCCGGGCAGATCAGGCTGGCGTTAAAAGATTTAGAAAAAGAGGATATAAGTACAAATGAGTAGAAAGATCGTAGTAGGAAGCAGAGAGAGCCGGCTGGCAATTATCCAGACGGAAAAGGTTATGGAGCATATCAGGCGCAGCCATCCCAAGATAGAACTGGAAATGATGACGATGGAGACAACCGGCGACAAGCGTCTGGATGTGACCTTGGATCAGATCGGAGGAAAGGGCCTGTTTGTGAAGGAACTGGATAAGGCGCTGCTTGACGGACGGATAGATCTGGCAGTACATAGCTTGAAAGATATGCCGATGGATGAATCAAAGGTGATTCCAATCGTGCGATATTCCCCCAGAGAAGATGTGCGTGATGTACTGGTGCTTCCAAAAGGCGTGGAAGAATGGGATGGACGCGGGATCATCGGCTGCTCCTCCTTCAGGAGAAGGATCCAGGCAAAGAGGCTGTTTAAAGAGGCTGAGTTCAGAAGCGTCAGAGGGAACGTGATCACCAGGCTTGAAAAACTCGACCGGGGAGAATATGACGCGCTGATTCTGGCAGCGGCAGGCCTGAAAAGGCTGGGGCTTGAGTACCGGATCAGCCGGTACTTTTCCACGGATGAGATCCTTCCTGCTGCAGGACAGGGAACGATGGCGGTGCAGGGGAGGATAGACATGAATTATGATTTTCTGGAAGGATACGGCAAAAAAGAAGATGCATATATTGCCAAGGGGGAAAGGGCTTTTGTCCGGTATCTGGACGGTGGCTGTTCCTCGCCAGTTGCAGCCTATGGGGAAGTGATAGATGGCCAGCTCTTGATGAAAGGCCTTTACTATATGGAAGAGACAGGGAATTATGCCATCGGTTCGAAAAGCGGCCCGGTAGAAGAAGCAGAGAAGATCGGAAGGGAGCTGGCTATCAGCATGGAAGCAGAATATGGGAATCCTGATTTAGAACAAAGACAGAAATGCCAGGGAAAAGTATGGCTGGTAGGAGCAGGCCCGGGAGATATCGGACTTATGACGGTGAAAGGGCAGGCAGTGCTGGAGGATGCGGATGTAGTCGTATATGACCATCTGGTTGGCAAGGATATCCTGGCGTCAATCCGAAAGGAGAAGACCTTTATCGACGTTGGAAAAGTGGCGGGTCATCATCCCATACCACAGGAGGAGATCAACCAGATTCTGGTCAGGGAGGCGAAAAAAGGCTGCAAGGTAGCGCGGCTTAAGGGGGGGGATCCGTTTCTGTTCGGAAGAGGCGGAGAAGAATTGGAGGAACTGGCGCGCCATAAAATTCCATTTGAGGTAGTGCCGGGAGTGACCTCTTCCCTGGCAGTTCCGGCATACAATGGAATTCCAGTTACCCACAGGGATTATGCATCTTCCCTGCATATCGTGACTGGGCATCAGAAGGAAGGACAGGAACAGCCGGTCAATTACCGGGCACTGGTGGAATCGGAAGGAACGCTGGTATTTTTGATGGGGGTAACAGCGCTTCCGCAGATCATGGCCAGCCTTCTGGAAGCAGGGATAGATCCCGAGATGCCTGCGGCGGTACTCCAGGAAGGAACCACTGCCAGCCAGAAGAAGGTGGTGTCCACAGTAGCGCGTCTGCCGGATGCTGCAACAGAGGCAGACATACGTCCGCCCGCGATTATTGTGGTAGGAAAGGTATGCGCGCTGTCAGAGACGCTTTCCTGGTATGAAGAACTTCCCCTGATGGGAATGCGGGTTCTGGTGACAAGGCCAAGGGAACTGGCGTCATCTATGGCAGAGAAGTTACGGCTGCTGGGTGCGGATGTGCTGGAAGTCCCGGCAATCGATACGATTCCGGTGAAGGAGAACCACCGGCTGAGGCAGAGTTTTGAGAAGATCGAAGAATATGACTGGATTGTTTTTACCAGCCAGATTGGCGTGCGTATATTCTTTGAGGAGATGGAGAAGGCGAAGGTGGATGTCCGCCGCCTGCATGCGGCAAAATTTGCCGTGATCGGCGAAGGGACGGCACGGGCCTTAAGGCAGAAAGGCATTCATGCAGATCTGATGCCTAAGGTCTATGACGGAGTGTCCCTTGCAAGACTGCTGGCTGGGCAGGATATAGAGGAAAAGAAGATACTTGTGCCAAGAGCGGCCATAGCGAATCCGCAGCTGGTGCCGATTTTGCAGGAGGCAAAAGCCATGGTGGATGATATTCCGATTTATACCACTATATACCAGCAATGCAAAGGGTTCGACCTGAAGGAAGAGATTGAAAAGGGAAAGATTGACTGCGTTGCGTTTACCAGCAGTTCCACGGTCGAAGGATTTGCCGACGTCAGTAAGGGCGCCGACTATTCGAAGATCAAGGCTGCATGCATCGGGAAGCAGACAGCCTGTACGGCCCAAAAATACGGCTTGGATTGTTATGTGGCCAGCAAGGCCACGATTGACGACTTGATAACACTGATAGAAAGGATTAGGACAGAAAGATGATAAAGAGACCTAGAAGATTAAGGCAGAATGAAGTACTAAGGAAAATGGTGAGAGAGACGAGGATAGACAAATCCTCGCTGATCTATCCAATGTTTGTAAGAGAAGGTGAGGGAATCCGGGAAGAGATTCCTTCCATGATCGGCCAGTACAGATACAGCGTTGACCAGATGTTCTATGAACTGGAACAGGTAAGCGATGCCGGCGTCAATGCGGTTATGCTGTTCGGGATTCCCGCACATAAGGATGAGAAGGCGAGCCAGGCATACGCGGAGGATGGAATCATCCAGAGGGCGCTGAAGGAGGCAAAGAGACGTTTCCCGGACTTGTACTATATTACGGATGTATGTCTGTGCGAATACACCTCCCACGGCCACTGCGGAATGCTATGCGGCAGCAGCGTAGAGAATGACTCCACGCTGAAGGTGCTTGCCAAGACGGCGTTGTCGCATGTGCAGGCCGGTGCTGACATGGTAGCGCCTTCCGATATGATGGATGGGAGGGTAAAGGCCATAAGAAAAGTTCTGGATGAAAATGATTATGTAAATACGCCGATTATGTCCTATGCCGTCAAATATGCGTCCGGATTCTATGCCCCATTCAGGGATGCGGCTGATTCTGCTCCGGCTTTCGGAGACCGGAAAAGTTATCAGATGGATTATCACAATAGCAGGGAAGGCATTAAGGAAGTGCTTTTAGATGAAGAAGAAGGCGCAGATATTATTATGGTGAAGCCGGCGCTTGCGTATCTGGATATAATCGCCCGCGCGAAAGAGGCCACAAATCTTCCAATTGCCGCCTACAGTGTCAGCGGAGAATATGCCATGATCAAGGCAGCGGCACAAAAAGGCTGGATTGATGAGGCGCAGATTGTCTGCGAGACGGCAGTTGCCGCGTACCGTGCAGGCGCCCAGAGTTATCTTACTTATTTTGCCAAAGAACTGGCCGGCTATATGGAAGAGGGGCGCATCGGCTAGGAAAAGAGAGAAACAAAAATATCGGTCTAAATGGAATCTTAATACGGATTCCTCAATATTATTACCGTCTTAATGCAAAGTAGATTATGCTATAGGTAGAAGAAGAGGGTGATGATATGTTGACGAATATTCTATTAATTTTAATTACTGCAGCAGCCGCCGGATATGGATACTACCTGACATTCCGGCTGGATCGCTGGGTAGGAGAAGAAAAGAAACTACAGGCAGATGAGGAGCAAAACGAGTCGCAGGAATCCTGCGCGGTTGTGTTTGGAGAGGACGAGTGGACGGAAGAGATTGGAGGATGGCTTAAGAGCAGAGGGCTGCGTCCGGTATTCATTGAAGAAGCATGCCTGAAAAAAGACTGGAAGAATGTCAGTCTTGTAATTGCCATATCTTCCTCGGATGAAGACAATCTTTCCGTCTGTAACCTGCTGCGAAAGATATACCATACGGAACAACTGTATGGTATCTGCAACGACCAAGTAAATTATATCGTATACAAGCGTTTTCATATCCAGGTGCTGAACCGGGATATCAAGATCACAGAGCAGCTGGAAAATGCTATGTCGGGAAACGAGGTCGTGATAGCATGAAAGTTATGATTCGTAAACTGACGCAGACACAGATGATTGTTATCGGCTATGCGCTGATCATCCTAATAGGGTCGCTGTTTCTGATGCTTCCGGCGGCCAGCAGGGACGGACTTGCAACTTCATTTCCGGATGCCCTTTTTACAGCCACGTCGGCATCCTGCGTGACGGGCCTGGTAATCGCAGACACGTTTAACAAATGGACGATGTTCGGACAGTGTATCATTCTGGCGCTGATTCAGATTGGCGGCCTGGGATTTATGACCATTGGCGTATTCTTTGCCATCATCCTCCGAAGGAAGATTGGACTATGGATGCGGGGGACGCTGCAAGAGAGCGTCAACATTCTGCAGATTGGAGGAATTGTCCGACTGGCAAAAAAGATCATGCTGGGAACCCTCCTGTTTGAAGGAGTCGGAGCCGCGCTTCTGGCGTTTCGCTTCCAGGAACAGATGGGATGGGGAAAGGCTGTCTATTATGGAATCTTCCACTCCATTTCCGCATTCTGCAATGCCGGATTCGATCTGATGGGAAAAGACGCCCCCTATGCTTCGTTTACCGGGTATTATGATGACCCGCTTGTAAATATCGTGATCATGGCCTTGATTATCATAGGCGGCATTGGATTTTTCGTCTGGAATGACGTATCCGCCCACCGCTATCATATCAGCCGATACCGTCTCCATACCAAGATCGTGCTGGTGACAACGGCAATCCTGGTAATCGGAGGGGCGGCGCTTCTATATCTGTTTGAAAGCCAGAACACGCTGGAAGGAATGTCCACCCAAGGGAAGGTGCTAAGTTCCTTATTTGGTTCTGTGACGGCAAGAACGGCAGGATTCAATACGGTGGATACGGCGGCGCTGACCGATAACAGCAAGATGCTTACCATATTCCTCATGTTTATCGGGGGCAGCCCCGGGTCAACGGCAGGCGGAATTAAAACCACCACATTCGTGGTATTGCTTGTCTACGTAAGCGCCAATCTAAGGAATAAGACCTATTGCAATATATTTGGCCGAAGGCTGGATGACGGCGCAATCCGCAAGGCCAGCACGGTCCTGTGCACGAATCTGTTTCTGGTTTTCATGGCAGTGATGATTCTGGCAGCGATCCAGCCGCAGCCGGTGATGGATATCGTATTTGAAGTAGCGTCGGCAATCGGAACGGTAGGAATGTCTACCGGAATCACGCGGGATCTGACGGAGGTTTCAAAGCTGGTATTAGTATTTTTGATGTACTGTGGAAGGGTTGGAAGCCTGACGTTCGCACTTTCGCTTCGGGGGCATAAAGCCGAAGTGCCGGTGAAAGTGCCGGTAGAACCGATTACCATAGGCTAGAATAAAATAGATTGGGGAGAGAAAGATGAAATCTGTATTAATTATTGGCTTAGGAAGGTTTGGGCATCATCTTTGCAAGAATATGATCCGCCTTGGAAATGAAGTGATGGTTGTAGACAAGGTGGAGGCGAATGTGGAGGATTTGCTGCCCATAGCGACGACAGCAAAGATTGGGGACTGTACCAATGAGGAAGTACTTAGGAATCTGGGGGTGGGGAACTTTGACATCTGTTTTGTGTGCATCGGCTCCAATTTTCAGAGCAGCCTGGAGATTACCAGTCTGGTTAAGGAACTGGGAGGGAAATATGTGGTAAGCAAGGCAAACCGTGACATTCATGCCAAATTCCTGTTAAGGAATGGGGCAGACGAGGTGATATATCCTGACAGAGATATTGCGGAACGGCTGGCAGTCAAGCACAGCGCCAACCATGTGTTTGACTATATCGAACTGGCAGAAGGATACTCCATCTTTGAGATTCCGCCAATGCACAGCTGGATAGGGAAAAGCATCCGGGAGGTGGATATCCGCTCCAAATATCACGTAAGCGTGCTGGGAATCAAGGAGAACGGGCATCTGCAGCTGCTTCCAAGGGCTGACTACAAGATGAATGACAGCATTCATCTTATGGTGATCGGTCTTAAGAAAGACGTAGACAAGATATTGGCAAATATCAAGTAAGATGCTATGATGGGTAAATGGAGAAGATAAGAGCGCTGTTAAAAAATAAAAAAATAGCATATATGGCAGAGACGGCGGCGATCGTGATAACAGCCAGCATACTGGGACTGATCCTGAATCGATTTGGAGTGGCCAAGGAGAACGTCCTTATGGTATTCATGGTGGGCGTCCTTCTGGTCAGCACCTGTACCTGGGGGTATGAATATGGAATTTTTGGCGCAATCTCCAGCGTGCTGATATTCAATTATTTCTTTACGGTACCAGTCCATACATTTGCCATCATGAATCCCAACGATGTGGCACTCATGGCGTTCTTTTTGATTGCCGCATTTATATCGTCCAGCCTTACCGTCAGGTTTCAGAAGCAGCTGATCATATCGAAGAAGAATGAGGAGACTGCCACCCGCCTGTACGAGATGTCGGAACAGTTCATCAATGCTACCGGCAAGGAAAAGATCATCGAACTGGGCATACGGCACATCTATGAGCATACGGGATATGAGTGCATCGTGGAACTGCTGGATGAGACGGTGGTATCCGGAGCGGGCAAGGAGTATACCTCCAGGGATTATATGATGTTTCCTATTATAGGCATGGTGAAGCAGATAGGAATACTGAAGGTATTAAACCACAATCAGGGACTCAGCGTGGAGCAGGAGCTGATCGTCAAGACCGCAGCAAACCAGATCGGGATCGCGCTTGACCGGGAGATGATCTATGCGGAGCAGGAGCGGATCAAGGTAGAGGTGGAGCGGGAGCATATGAAGAGCAGCATGCTCAGAAGCATATCCCATGACTTTCGTACGCCATTAACCGGGATCATGGGCGACTGCGGGCTGATCCTGGAATCCGAGGATATGGATTCGCCTGAGCGCGCCCAGCTGGTACAGGATATTATGGAGCAGTCTATGTGGCTGATGAAGATGATGGAGAATATCCTGAGCATGACGAAGATCGAGAGCGGGCAGCAGTTTATCAATAAGAGTCCGGAAGTCGTTGATGATGTGATTAATGAAGCATCCCTTCACGTGATCGGCCTGAGGGACAGGCGGAATTTCCAGGTATCGTTGCCAAAGGAGGTTATCGTGGCGGATATGGATGCCAGGATGATTGCCCAGGTGATCATCAACCTGCTTGACAATGCCATGAAGCATACAAAAGAAGGCGGAAGCATATCTCTTAGCGTGTCCTACCGGGACCATAAGGCATATTTTGTAATAGAGGATGACGGGGATGGCGTTTTGGAAGAACTGAGGGAGCGGATATTTGATGAATTTGTCTCCGGCGGTGATAAAAGCACGGACCAGAAACGCGGAATCGGGCTTGGACTTACCATTTGCAAGGAAGTGGTGCATGCCCACGGCGGTGATATATGGGAGGAGAACAGGAATGCGGGGGGAGCCAGATTTATATTCTGGATTCCGGCCAAGCAAGTGGAATAAAAGATATGGAAGACAAGAAGACGTTATTGATCGTAGAAGATGACAAGTATATTATAAATTTTATCAGCATGACATTGAAAAAGGAAGAATATGCGTTCTTCGTTGCCAAGTCTGTGGAAGAGGCAGTCAGCCTGATTTATGCCAATCAGCCGGATCTGATCATCCTGGATCTGGGGCTTCCGGATGGAGATGGCATGGAAGTAATCAAAAGCGTACGGGAGGTTTCGGATATTCCCATCATCGTAGTGTCTGCCAGGCAGGAGGAAGGGGAGAAGATTCAGGCCCTGGATGCGGGGGCGGATGATTATGTGACGAAGCCTTTCTATATGGGAGAACTGATGGCAAGAATACGCGCCGGCCTAAGGAAAACCGGTACGGCCCGGCAGGAAGAGATCATGACCGTGTTCTCTACCGGTAGCCTGACGGTGGATTATGAGAAGCGGAAAGTGCTGGTGGAAGGAGAAGAGGTGCATCTGACTCCGATCGAGTATAAGATACTTCTGCTGCTGATCGCCAACAGAGGGAAGGTTCTGACCCATAATTATATTATCCGGGAGATATGGGGGTATGCGGAGGATATCGATGCCGGAAACCTGCGTGTATTCATGGCAACGTTAAGAAGAAAGATTGAAAAGGATCCGGCAAGCCCCGAATATGTGCTGACGGAGATCGGAGTGGGCTACCGCTTCCGGGAGAAATAGCGCCAGGTACGTCGTAAGAGTGCGGCCAGAATATCGGGGATGGATCGGGACTCGGAATATAGCTGATAATAGGGTTCATTTATATCTTCAAGATAGTGAGCATCCGAACTGCTGACAATGTTACATTGCAGAAAGTAAGGGTGCTCTTTTTGTATGCGGTGAAGGTTGCCCATATTGTGAATTTCAGCACAAAGAAAGGTGCTGTCAGGGGGAACGAAGCCAAGATTGGACAGCAAACTTGTTGTAGTTTTGTCAATGTGGGCCGGATATGCGATGCCGTGGTAGGAAGAGACCAGGGCGAATATGCGGTCAAAGGAGATATCTGTGGCGCTGATCAGCAGGCGCTCGACATTTCCGGTGACATGATCCTCCTTGTCCATGATCTGCTGCCGGCCAAAGATATGTTCCTTGTTCTTTATGGGAAGGATATGGTCATAAACATAGGCATCAAAAGAAAGCGCATCGTCAAGAGTCGGAAAAAGGCAGACCACGTGGACTTCTTCTGATGTGGTCAGTTCCATTCCTGGAATTACGATAACGCCATATTCTTCTCCATGCTTCATAGCAGCCGGACAGTTCCTGCAGGAATTGTGATCTGTCAGCGCAATCACATCCAGTCCCTTGACGGCGGCCATGCCCACGAGATTAGCAGGGGTCATGTCATCGTCGCCGCAAGGAGACAGGCAGGAATGCATATGAAGATCATAATACAGGGGAATCATGACAGCAGCTCCTGAATCTTAAGCGCAGCATCAAAGACCGGTAGTTCCGTCTCAAAAACGGCAATTCCTTCCTTTTTGGCACAGGCGAGATCCTCGTCTGAAAAGGTGATTCCCTCTGCCAGGATAATGCAGGAGACATCCGAAAGGGAAGCCACGGCCAGCGTGTTCTTGTTTCCCATGACAGTGACCCAGGCGCCGTTTTCCGGCGCTTTGCTCATGGCTATGCTGAGGAGGTCGCAGCAGAATACCTTCGCGATCTTACGGGATGCATTGCCAGGCTCCTTTAAGGCAAATAATCCGGCATCGATCAATGTCTGTACAGTCGTCATAATCATCGCTCCTTTTTATCCAGTTCTGTTGTAAGCCTCTCTGTATAATCCTCCAGAATCCTTACCGACTCGTCATTGTTGCCACAGCTTAGGTTCAGCGAGCGGGTGAGGAATGAGATCTCCTTGGAGAGCGTGTTGATATACTCATGGAAGGCATAGATGCAGTCGGTTCTTGTAGCCTCTCCGCGTACGATGTCCTCTGCCAGAGCGCGGCAGGTAGGGGCTCCGCAGGAGCCGCAGTCAAGTCCGGGCAGCTGCTCCGTCAGTTCCTCGATAAGACCCATCATCTCCAGGCTTTCCCGGAAGGAATGGCCGAGGCGGAATACAGGCTCATATTCTACGAAGTTGTTCCAGTGGTAATCAATATCATCAAAATTGCTGGCATGAGTCTGGGCCACTGGAAGATATCTGTGCAGTTTCTTGGATTTGGCGGTGGCAACATAGGGATTCTCTACAGTGAGAGGACCTCCCACGCATCCGCCGTTGCAGGCATTCAACTCTACGAATTTTAAGCCATGGAACTTTTCATCCTCCAGATCCCCAAGAACGCGAAGCGCGCTCATGATGCCGTCGCAGGCCAGGTAATTATCGGTGATCAGTCCTGCGGATTCTCCGCCGGCATTGCTCCAGCCGATTCCGATGCGACCAGACGCGGCCAGAGGCTTAAGCTTGCTCTCATCGTGAGTCATATGCTCCAGAAGAATGGGATAGACCTCTTTTATAGCCAGCACTTTGTCAATCTGACTTTTATCTATTCCCAGAGGGGATTTGACATAGGTCACCTTTGACGGGCATGGAGATATAAAGAATATGCCGATATCTTCGGACTTTAGACCTGTCTTTTCAATCGCCCTTTTCCGGGCTATTTCAGCCGCCACTTCTACCGGGGGCTTCAGGGGAAGCAGCCGCGGTATCAGCGTAGGATACTTGACGCGGATAATTCTTACGATGGTAGGACAGGCCGTGCTGATAAAAGGCGCCTCGTCCCGATGCTCGCTGATGTAGGCGCGGGACGCCTCCGATACCAGCTCGGCAGCCGCGCTGACTTCAAACACATCGTCAAACCCCATGGACAGCAGTGCGTTTAAGACGATGTCCACGTTGGTCAGATTGTTGAACTGCGTATAGAGAGAAGGGGCGGGCAGGGCAACCGTATACTTGTAATTGCGGATCTCTTCAATGGAATCATAGATGGCAATCTTCGCGTGATGCGGGCAATAGCGCAGGCAGCGGCCGCAGTCAACGCAGAATTCCGGCGTGATCTTAGCCTTCCCGTTATGTACCCGTATGGCCTGGGTCGGACAGTATTTAATGCAGTTTATACAGCCGATGCAGGCATCTTCGTCTAGTTTTACTGAATGAATGAATTTGTCCAAGCTTCTCCCTCCCTGCTGTCTATAAATGAACATCCATGGTCACGGTAGTGCCGACGCCAATGGTGGTTTCAATGTTCATATAGTCGGAATATTTTTTCATGTTCGGCAATCCCATCCCTGCGCCAAAGCCTAATGCGCGCACTTCTTCAGGGGCAGTGGAATAGCCTTTCTCCATTGCCTTGTCAATATCTGCGATACCTGGGCCGGTATCAGCAAGAATCATCCGTATGCTGTCGTGGGATATCTCGACGGTAATGGTTCCGCCGTTGGCATGGATTACCATATTGATCTCGCCTTCATACATGGCAATGGCCATTTTTCGTATCACATTGTTATCTACACCCATGACTTTTAGTTTGTTCTTTACATCGCTGCTGGCTTCGCCGGCACGTGTAAAATCGTCGCCTGATATGTCGTAATGTAAGATTAGGTTTTCACCCATTAAATATTTGCACCTCCAAGTAGTCCATTGCTGTATAGTATGCCGCAAGTCGTAAACATGCCTCGCGCCGTGCATAAGATGACAATTCCTTTTTCTTCCGCAAGCGCCAGGATGCTCTGATCCGGAATCTTATTTCTTACAAATATGATACAGACAATATCAAGCATCTCCGCCGTCCTCACCACCTGGGGATTGCAAAGGCCGGTAATCAAGGCAGAATGCTCGTCAGCATAGGCCAGGACATCGCTCATCATGTCTGAAGAAAACGCATATTTCACTTCATCATCCAAGGTGTCTTCGCCATACAGCACATCTGCCTCTAATAAGGCTTTTATTCTTCCGATTGTCATAAATACCTCCTACGTATTAATAGACTTATTTTTATAAGTATATCATTCAGATAAGTGAAAATCAACTGCGGTTGTATAATATTACTAAAAAACCGAGAAAAATATTGTACATTTTTTAACATAGTGATAGTGAAATATCAAACGCAACTGTCTGAAAGTTAACAAAATTGACAAGAAAAAACTATAGATTTTTGTATTTTTGTATGATAGAATGAATAAGTAATTCAACGTGAATGTACCAAATTGTCACCAAAAAAAGATAGTAAAGGGAGGTAAAAACAATGCTTTCTAAAAAATCTACAGTTCAGTTCAATGGGACGAAAGAGCAAGAAAAAGAACTGTTAGAAGTAATCCATGAACTGAAAGATGAGAAAGGTTCCCTGATGCCTATTCTGCAAAGGGCCCAGGACATCTATGGCTATCTGCCGATTGAAGTTCAGAAAATCATTTCTAATGAAACCGGAATTCCACTGGAAAAGATCTATGGAGTTGTCACCTTTTATTCCCAGTTTAACCTAAATCCAAAGGGACGCTACCGTATATCTGTCTGTCTTGGCACGGCTTGTTATGTAAAGGGCTCGGGAGATATCTATAACAAGCTGATGGAAAAATTAGGAATCGTGGGAGGAGAATGTACGCCGGACGGCAAGTTTTCGCTGGATGCCTGCCGCTGCGTAGGCGCCTGTGGACTGGCTCCTGTTATGATGGTTAATGATGAAGTGTATGGCCGGCTTACCGTGGATGATATCGATGATATTCTGGCCAAATATGAATAGATATGATGCCAGAAATCTCATTGAATATATTGGATGTGGCGGAGAATTCCATACGGGCGGGAGCCGGATACATAGAGATTGACGTGATTGCCGACAGCCAAAAGGACACCTTGGAGATTATGGTAAGGGATGACGGATGCGGGATGGACGAGGAGCAGGTTAGAAGAGTGACCGATCCGTTTTATACGACCAGAACCACCAGAAGGGTAGGACTTGGAATTCCCTTTTTTAAGCAGGCAGCGGAGAGCACGGGAGGGAGTTTCCAGATTGCGTCCCGTGTAAACGAAGGAACCTGCGTGAAGGCGGTTTTTGGATTGTCCCATATTGACAGGATGCCGCTCGGGGATATTAATTCTACGATGTTTACGCTGATCGTATTCAATGAACAGATTGATTTCCATTATAGATATGCATATGACGAGAAGGAATTTACGCTTGACACGAAGCAGATGAAGGAACTGTTGGGCGGGATGTCATTTAAAGAAGCCGAGGTATCCCAGTTTATCCGGGAATATCTGGAAGATAACAAGGCGGAAGTAGATGACGGAAGAACATTATAATTATCAGACTAAAAGGGAGGATGTATATGAAATCTCTGGAAGAATTAAAAGCAATAAGAGAAAAGAACCAAAGCAAGGTTGGAGTTCGTTCTGAGAGCGAGACACAGACCAGAGTCGTTGTCGGCATGGCTACCTGCGGAATCGCAAGCGGCGCAAGGCCTGTTCTTGCCGCTCTTTCAGAAGCGGTACAGAATGAATTCCTGACAGACAAGATCAGCGTTACGCCTACCGGATGCATCGGCCTTTGCCAATATGAGCCGATCGTAGAAGTATTGGAGCCGGGAAAAGATAAAGTAACTTATGTGAAGATGACGCCTGAAAAAGCAATGGAAGTATTTAACCTCCACCTGAAACAGGGACAGGTCGTTACCAAGTATACATTAAGCGCTGAGCAGAAATAAGCAAAGGAGGTATAAGACTATGTATCGTTCGCACGTTTTGGTTTGCGGTGGAACAGGATGTACTTCCTCAGGCAGCCAGAAGATTAGAGAGAAATTAGAAGCAGAGATTAAAAAAAATGGGCTGGAGAATGAGGTCGGCGTTGTCAAGACCGGATGTTTTGGATTGTGCGCCTTAGGCCCGATTATGATCGTGTATCCGGAAGGATCCTTTTATGCAATGGTAAAGGAAGAGGATATTCCGGAAATCGTAGAAGAGCATCTGTTAAAGGGCAGGGTTGTAACCCGGCTCCTGTATGAGGATACGGTTAAGAATGAAAAGGTGCTTCCTCTTCAGGAGACCCAGTTTTATAAGAAGCAGCACAGAGTCGCGCTTCGCAACTGCGGCGTGATCAATCCGGAGAATATCGAGGAATATATCGGTACGCGCGGATATGAAGCGCTTGGCACGGTTCTTACCACGATGAAGCCGGAAGAGGTTATCCAAGTGATTCTGGACAGCGGACTTCGCGGTCGTGGCGGGGCAGGATTCCCTACTGGCCTGAAGTGGAAATTTGCGGCGGCAAACGAGGCAGATCAGAAGTATGTCTGCTGCAACGCTGACGAGGGCGACCCGGGAGCGTTCATGGACCGTTCCGTACTGGAAGGCGATCCTCATGTCGTACTGGAAGCAATGGCGATCGCAGGATATGCGATCGGCGCGTCCCAGGGATATATCTATGTTCGTGCAGAGTATCCAATCGCGGTGGAACGTCTGAAGATCGCGATCGGTCAGGCCAGAGAGTATGGACTGCTGGGAAAGAATATTTTTGAATCCGGATTTGATTTTGATATTGATATCCGTCTTGGAGCAGGCGCATTCGTATGCGGCGAGGAGACCGCGCTTATGACTTCTATCGAAGGAAACAGAGGAGAACCAAGACCGCGTCCTCCATTCCCGGCGCTTAAGGGACTGTTCCAGAAGCCTACGATCCTGAATAACGTAGAGACGCTGGCAAATATTCCTCAGATCATCCTGAACGGGGCAGAATGGTTCTCCTCCATGGGAACAGAGAAGTCCAAGGGAACAAAAGTATTTGCCCTGGGCGGCAAGGTTAAGAATACAGGACTCGTAGAGATTCCAATGGGAACAACACTGCGGGAGATCGTAGAAGAGATTGGCGGAGGGATCCCCAATGGCAAGAAATTCAAGGCTGCGCAGACCGGCGGACCATCCGGCGGATGTATCCCGGCAGAGCATTTTGATGTGCCGATTGACTATGACAACTTGATCGCCATAGGCTCTATGATGGGCTCCGGCGGATTGATCGTAATGGATGAAGATACCTGTATGGTTGATATTGCGAAGTTCTTCCTGGAGTTCACGGTTGACGAGTCCTGCGGCAAGTGCGCGCCATGCCGTATCGGTACAAGGCGCATGCTGGAGATCTTAGAGAAGATCACCAACGGGCAGGGCACGATGGAAGATCTGGATAAGCTGGAAGATCTGGCCGCGCATCTAAAGTCTAATTCTCTGTGCGCCCTTGGACAGACAGCTCCAAACCCGGTACTTTCAACCTTGCGTTACTTTAAAGACGAGTACATAGCTCATATTGTCGACAAGAAATGTCCGGCAGGCGTCTGCAAGGCACTTCTTTCCTACAAGATTGACGCAGATAAATGTAAAGGATGTACATTGTGTGCAAGAACCTGTCCGAATGATGCAATCACAGGCGCTGTCAAAGAGCCTCATGTCATCAATCAGGATAAGTGCGTTAAGTGCGGGGCTTGTATGGAAAAATGTCGTTTTGGTGCTATTTACAAAGAGTAATGGAGGATGGAGACTATGGAAAATATTAATCTTAAAATTAATGGACTTGATGTATCAGCTCCTGCAGGTTCTACTATCCTTGAAGCGGCACACCTGGCAGGAATCAAGATACCAACCTTATGTTTTTTAAAAGAAATCAATGAAATCGGCGCTTGCCGTATGTGCGTGGTTGAAGTGAAAGGAGCCAGGAATCTGGTAGCCGCTTGCGTACATCCGATCAATGAAGGGATGGAGGTATACACCAATACACCGCAACTGATCAAAGCCAGAAAGAAGACCTTGCAGCTGCTTCTTTCTAATCATGATAAGAAATGCCTTTCCTGCGTAAGAAGCGGGAACTGCGAGCTGCAGCAGCTTTGCCGGGAGTACGGAGTTGATGATGAGAACTTCTTTGAAGGCAAAGTAAATCATTATGAACTGGATACTTCTGCGGCACATATGGTCCGTGATAACAACAAGTGTATCTTATGCCGCCGCTGTGTCGCGGTCTGTGAAAAGGTACAGGGAATCGGCGTTATCGGCACCAACAACCGTGGATTCAGCACGATGATCGGCTCCGCGTTCGAGATGGGGCTGGGCGAGACCAGCTGCGTATCCTGCGGACAGTGTATCGCAGTCTGTCCTACCGGAGCATTATATGAGAAGGATTATACCCAGAAGATTCTGGATGCCATTGCAGATCCGGATAAATATGTAGTGGTTCAGACCGCTCCTTCCGTCCGCGCAGGACTTGGAGAGGAATTCGGATATCCGATGGGTACGGATGTGGAAGGCAAGATGGCAGCCGCGCTGCGAAGAGTTGGCTTCGACAAGGTATTCGATACAGACTGGGCAGCCGACCTTACTATCATGGAAGAGGCTACGGAACTCTTAGACAGAATTAAGAATGGCGGCGTGCTTCCGATGATCACGTCCTGTTCTCCGGGATGGATTAAGTATTGCGAGCATTATTTCCCGGATATGACAGAGAATCTGTCTACCTGCAAGTCTCCGCAGCAGATGTTCGGCGCGATGCTGAAGACTTATTTTGCTGAGAAGGAAGGCATCGATCCTAAGAAGATCGTATCGGTCAGCGTCATGCCATGTACTGCCAAGAAGTTCGAGATTGGCAGGGATGACCAGGATGCTGCAGGCGTGCCGGATGTGGATATTGCTATTACGACCAGAGAGCTGGCAAGACTGATCAAGCGCTGCGGCATCGACTTTACCGTTCTTCCGGATGAGAAGTTCGATGATCCGATGGGCGAGTCCACAGGAGCGGCCGTAATCTTTGGCGCTACCGGCGGAGTTATGGAAGCAGCCCTTCGTACCGCAGTGGAAGTGCTGACGGGCGAAGAACTGGCGAACCTGGATTTCACGGATGTCCGTGGCACCCAGGGCGTAAAAGAGGCTACATACAATGTTGCGGGCATGGATGTAAAGGTGGCAGTGGCATCCGGGCTTGGCAATGCGAGAACGCTGCTTAACAAAGTAAAATCCGGCGAGGCAGACTACCAGTTCATCGAGATCATGGGATGCCCGGGCGGATGCGTCAACGGAGGCGGACAGCCTCAGGTACACGCAGACGTGCGCAACTACGAGGATGTCAGAGCTATCCGTGCAAAAGCACTTTATGACAATGATAAGGCGAAGACACTCAGAAAGTCACATGATAACCCGTCTATCAAGAAACTTTATGATGAGTTCCTTGGAGAACCGGGAAGCGAAAAGGCTCATCATATACTGCATACAAGCTATGTAAAGAGAAGTATTAACTAAGGAGCGGATTTGCGAGTGGATGGGGACGCTAAGTAAAAGGTGAGCCAGATCCCCCTGCGGGGCTGTGTATGCCAATTTTTGTATCCCACCCGCTTGCGGAGAATCCGTAAGAGAAAAAACAGGGAACATGGAGGGTGCTTGCCGCAGTTGGCCCGAATGCTGATGCATTCGCGCCGCCGGCGGCAACATAATTTGCCTGGTAAGGCAAATTATGCCCTCCATGTTCCCTGTTTTTTCT
>OLQH01001536.1_pt1 | contig 17219 bp, 11 predicted proteins | sample 1672671 | NCBI WGS metagenome assembly OLQH01 (sample SAMEA3136712, study PRJEB25190) | human gut metagenome
CGTAAATACCGACGTTTTTAGACGGCCCCGGAAAGGAAGGTACCTGCGGCGCACAGGCATCCCACCCGGCCGGAAACACAGGCCCGCTCCATGAAGGGGAAGTACCGTAAACCGCCGCCGCCAGAATGTGAGACGCGGAAATTTTAACATTGCATCCGCTTTTTTTTTACACTATAATATGGAGAGATATGGAGTGACCGGGCTATCCGGCAGAACGGCTGATGAGAGGCGGCGCGCATGGAGCGGGCTGGCCGAAGAGAACGCATAAAGGAGGAGACGCATGATAACATTATTGGAAGGCGGCGCTTACCTGGTAAACGGAACAGAGATCATTCCCGACGGGCCGGAAGCGCAGGCTGAGATAGAAGCGAAAACAGGAAAGAAGATAAACAGTGAACAAGCAAGGCAGGAAACGATCAGCTATGGAATCCTGAAGAGCCATAACACGTCGGAAAACATGGAAGATCTGCGGATCAAATTCGATAAGCTCACTTCCCATGATATTACGTTCGTGGGGATCATTCAGACAGCCCGTGCCTCAGGCCTGACTCGTTTCCCGATTCCCTATGTGCTCACCAACTGCCATAATTCCCTGTGCGCGGTGGGAGGAACGATCAATGAGGATGACCACATGTTCGGCCTCACCTGTGCGAAGAAGTACGGCGGCGTATATGTTCCCCCTCATCAGGCGGTGATCCATCAGTTTGCCAGAGAGATGATGGCAGAAGGCGGCAAGATGATCCTGGGGTCGGATTCCCATACCCGATATGGAGCGCTGGGAACGATGGCTGTCGGGGAAGGCGGGCCGGAACTGGTGAAGCAGCTTCTGAGCCAGACCTATGATATTAAGATGCCCGGCGTGGTCGGCATTTATCTGACCGGGGAACCGGTAAAAGGCGTTGGGCCGCAGGACGTGGCGCTGGCGATTATCGGAGCCGTGTTCAAGAACGGATATGTGAAGAACAAAGTGATGGAATTCGTGGGGCCGGGTGTGGCCGGATTGAGCGCGGACTTCCGCATCGGAATCGATGTGATGACTACGGAGACCACCTGTCTGTCATCCATCTGGGTTACGGATGAGAAGATCGAGGAATTCTACGAGATACACGGAAGGAAGGAAGCTTACAGGAAGCTGGAGCCGGGAAGCGTTGCGTATTATGACGGAATGGTAACGGTGGATCTGTCCGCCATCCGTCCCATGATCGCTATGCCGTTCCATCCCAGCAATACTTATACGATTGAAGAATTGAATGCGAACCTGACGGATATTCTGCATGATGTGGAGAAGAAAGCGGCCGTGAGCCTGGACGGTGCCGTGGAGTATTCCTTGATGGATAAGGTCAGAGACGGCAAATTCCATGTGGAGCAGGGGATCATCGCGGGCTGCGCGGGCGGCGGATTTGAGAATATCTGCGCTGCTGCGGATATCCTGAAGGGACATGATATCGGTTCAGATGCGTTCACCCTGAGCGTATATCCCGCTTCCATGCCCATCTATATGGAGCTGATTAAGAACGGAGCGGCTGCGACCATCCTGGAGACGGGAGCGGTTATGAAGACCGCATTCTGCGGCCCTTGCTTCGGCGCGGGGGATACGCCGGCCAACAATGCGTTCAGCATCCGCCATTCCACCCGCAACTTCCCCAACAGGGAAGGGAGCAAGCTGCAGAGCGGACAGATCGCTTCCGTTGCGCTCATGGATGCGCGTTCCATCGCGGCTACGGCAGCCAACAGAGGCGTGTTGACGCCTGCTACGGAATTTGACGGAGAATTCGGCAAATATAAATATCATTTTGATGCCAATATCTATGCGAACCGTGTCTTTGATTCCAAGGGCGTGGCGGATCCGGATGTGGAGATTCAGCTCGGACCCAACATCAAGGACTGGCCGGAGATGTGCGCACTTCCTGAGAATCTGGTGCTGCGCGTGGTATCTGAGATCCATGATCCGGTGACCACCACGGACGAACTGATCCCGTCCGGTGAGACTTCTTCCTACCGTTCCAATCCCCTGGGACTGGCGGAGTTCACCCTTTCCAGAAAGGATCCCGCTTATGTGGGACTGGCAAAGGATATCCAGCAGGCGCAGAAAGCGCTGATGGGAGGAAATTCCCCTCTGGAAGCCAAGCCTGAACTGGAAGGAATTCTGGAAACGATCGGGAAAGAATTCGCAGAACTTACCCGGGATGAATGGACGGATGAAAAGAAACTGGGCTTTGGTTCTACGATTTTTGCCGTGAAACCGGGAGATGGTTCTGCCAGGGAACAGGCGGCCAGCTGCCAGAAGGTGCTGGGAGGCTGGGCGAATATCGCGAACGAGTATGCGACGAAGAGATATCGTTCCAACCTGATCAACTGGGGCATGCTTCCGTTCCTGATCGGGGAAGGAGAACTTCCGTTTACGAACAAGGATTACCTCTATCTGCCTGGAATCAGAAAAGCTGTGGAGGATGCCTGCGATGAGATTACCGCATATGTGGTAAAGGAAGACGGGCTGCATCCCTTCACCCTGACCCTTGGAGAACTGACCAGGGAAGAGCGCCAGATCATTCTGGACGGCTGCCTGATTAATTATAATCGGGTGGACGGATAAAGGCCTGCGAAAGAATAAAGGACTGCACAAGAATAAAGGCCTGCGCAAGAAGGAAGGCCTGCGTGAGAAAGACCGGACGGTACAGGCGGGCATGCCGGGCCGGATGGCGAAGCAGGAATCGGTTATTAGGAATGGCACGGCGCATGGGCGCATAGAATGGAATAACCACTTTCCAATGCCGGAGTATGACCGGAGGCGCCTATGGACAAGAATTTTATAAGAAAAAAGAGGCCGGGGACGAGAACGCCGTCTGTTCTGCCCGGCCGAATGGAACGTACCGCGCGAAGAGGGAGAATGTGGGATCTTTGCGCGGTACTTTTATTTTTATTGCTGCTTCCTTATGCGTGCAGCCTGCTTTTTGGGGGAAAGACGGATCGGCAGACCGTGCAGCTGCCGGAAGAAGAGGGCGAACGGATGGTGCTCCTGGAAGAACATGCGGGGGAGATCCGTCTGCCTATGGAAGCATATGTGGAAGGTGCCCTTGCGGCAAGCATTTCCGCAACCAGTGAAAAAGAGACATTGAAAGCACAGGCAATCATTCTTCGCACGCTTGCCCAAAAAGCGTGGGAGGAGAGGAAAGATACTTCTGTAAACTGGGTGCGGGCGGAAGAGATTGGCCAGAGCTATCTGGATATGGAAGAGCGCAGGGAACTTTGGGGGGAGGCATTCGAGGAGAACCAGGACGCGATCGCTTCGGCAGTATCGGAAACGCAGGGAATGGTTCTTATAAAGGATGGAAATCTGCTGGAGCCGGCCTATTTCAGGCTGAGTGCCGGGCGCACGCGGGACGGACTGGAAGTGCTGGGAGAAGGATATGAATATCTGGTCAGTGTGGACTGCAGCCATGATGTGGAGGACGCATCCTATAGCAACAGCGTTGTTGTGGAAAAAGATGCGTTTTGGGATGCGCTGGGGAGCGCGGCGGAAGGAAAAGTAACATTGGTCCGGGACAGCGCAGATTACGTTTTATATGTGGAGTATGGGGAGACGGCCATATCGGGAGAGGCCTTCCGCAGCCTTTTCGGCCTGCCGTCCTCCTGCTTTACCATAAAGGAGGAGAACGGCAGGATTGTGCTGAACAGCTTCGGCGTGGGGCATGGGCTCGGCTTCTGCCAGTCAGAGGCAAACAGAAGGGCGAAGGAAGGGGAAGATTATCTGTCCTTATTAAAAATTTTTTTTGAAGGCGCGCAGATTCAAAAAATATAACCGTGTCCGAATCCATGTAAAAACTGAATAAAGGGGAAGAAAACGGCAAAACTAAGCTTGAAGGAATTCAACTGATAATTGGCGCCTGCCAAAATGTGATAGGAGAGAAGGAAGGACCTATGAGAAGAAGGAGATCAAGCTTTAGAAAAGAAAAGGCAATCATGCTGGCCTCCAGCTGCCTGGTTCTGGGTGCGCTCACGGTAACGGGGCTGTATGTGCGCAATAGCGTATCTGAGGAGGAAGAAAGCAACATCGTGGATTTCACAGCCCTGGAAGAAGATGGGGTGGCTTCTGCGGAGGATGGAACGGCTGGGGAAGCTGCCGGAGAAGTGGTGGAGGGGGAATTGGATTATGACCCGAGCTTCCAGGAAGCCAACTCCGGCAACGTGGACAACCCTGGCCTGAATATGCTGGGAAGTACGGCAGGAGATGCGGATCTTGCGGCACAGACCGAAGAAGCGGATGTAGCAGCCGCAGAAAACTTGGAGAGCCAGGCTGCGGATGCGGCACTAACAGCGGATGCATCTGACGCCGGAGAGGCGCCGGAAGATGTGGCCGCTGCAGATGAAGAGCAGGCCGCTGCTGCAGAAGAGGAACAGGCTCTCTTGGAAGAAGAGGAAGTTCTTGCGGCGAACGCCGATGAAGCGCTTGTGGGAGAGGGAGAAGAAGAGGAAGCTATGAACACCTCCCCGGTGCTGGATTTCACCGAATCGGATACGCTGGTATGGCCGATTGTGGGAAATGTGCTGGTTAATTACAGCATGGATAAGACCGTATATTTCGCAACCCTGCAGCAGTACAAATACAGCCCGGCAATCGTAATCGCCGCCACAGAAGGAGAAGGGATTGCGGCAGCCGCTGACGGCCAGGTAACCTCCGTATATGAGGATCCGCAGACAGGAACGACCGTTGTGATGAATCTGGGAGACGGATATGAACTCACCTATGGGCAGATGACGGATCTGACCGTGGCAGAGGGAGATATCGTGACCACGGGAGAAATCATCGGCAGGGTGGCTGCACCCACCAGGTACTACAGCGTGGAGGGCAGCAATGTGTACTTTAAGCTCACCAAGGACGGAGAGCCGGTGAACCCTCTGAATCGTTTAAGCTGAATCCTTGTTGCATCCGGAAGCGCCTTCTGCCCATGGGGCAGGGGCGCTTACAGTGTCATCCCCGCGCAGGCGGCCTGCCTGGAGCAGGCAAAGCAGCAGGTTCCAGGCGAGCCGTCTGCGCGGGGATGACACTGACCGCTTAAAAAGGGGCACTTTATGCATTTTATAATTGAAGGAGATATGATAGAATGTAGAAAATGTGCCGCTTCGGGTTCAGGCGTGGGTTCGGACGGCGTATGTTTAGGCGGAGATTGTGAGTCTCCGGAATGGAGGATAGGATGAAGATTGTGGTATTAGGCGGAGGAATCAGCACGGAAAGAGATGTTTCCTTGAGTTCGAGCAGGATGATATACAAGGCGCTGAAGAAAAAAGGGCATCAGGCGATCCTTCTGGATGTTTACCTGGGATATGAAGGGGAGTATGCGGATATATTTGAGAGGGACTGCGACTGGGCGGAGAACATTGGAGGCATCGGGGAGAGCAATCCGGACATTTCCAAGATCAAAGCCCTGCGAAAGGACGGAGGAAGGAGTTTCTTCGGCCCGGGCGTTCTGGAGATCTGTCAGATGGCGGACGTGGTGTTTTTGGGGCTGCATGGAGAAGACGGAGAGAACGGCAAGGTACAGGCGGCATTCGATCTTTTGGGGATCCGCTATACGGGTACGGATTATGTCAGTTCAGCCCTTGCCATGGATAAGAGCCTGGCAAAGGAATTGTTCGCCTTTCACGGCATTCCGACCCCGGCCGGGATACATATTTATAAAGAGGAACTGGCGAAAAAGATGGAAGGAAACCCTGCAGGAGCCGGAGAACTCCGGGAAAAGGAAGGGATCGGCCTGCCTTGTGTGGTGAAGGCGTGCCGCGGCGGTTCCAGCGTGGGCGTGGCGATTGCCAGAACGGAGGAAGAATATCAGAGCGCGCTGGAAGAAGCGTTCAGATATGATGAAGAGGCGATTGTGGAGCAGTATATTGAAGGAAGGGAATTCTCCTGTGCGGTGATCGGAGGGGAGGCCCTGCCGGTGATTGAGATCGCTCCGCTCAACGGATTCTATGATTATAAGAACAAATATCAGGCGGGAAGCACGATAGAGACCTGTCCGGCTGATCTGCCGGAGGAGAAGGAGATGGAAATCCGCAGGATTGCGGAGAAGGTATTCGACGTGCTGCGGCTGAAATGTTATGCGCGGATGGATTTCATGATGGATGGAAAGGGCGAGGTATACTGTCTGGAGGCCAATACGCTGCCCGGCATGACGCCTACCTCTCTGATCCCTCAGGAAGCGCAGGCGATCGGGATCGGTTTTGAGGATCTGTGCGAATGGATCCTTCGCCTGGCAATGGAAGAAGCATAAGTTTCGGCATGGAGAGAAGATTGGAAAATGCGCCTGATAGCGCATTTTCCAATCAGGATTTGCGCCGAAGCGTCGCAAATCCCGTTATCGCAGCGCCAAACTGGAGGTTTGGCGCGCGTGCCTCAGCGTAAAACGCTTCGGCATGGAGGTAAAAATGAAAAATATGACTTTGGAAAGACTGGCAGAAGCCTGTGGGGGAAAGCTGGTCTTTGATGGAGCGCTGCCAGAACAGGAAGCGGCCGGTGTTGTGATTGACTCCCGGAAGGTTGAGAAGGATTTCCTGTTTCTTGCGGTGAAAGGGGAACGGACGGACGGGCACCGTTACATTCCTGATGTGTTCGCCAAGGGCGCGCTGGGCGTGGTGTGCGAACAGCTGCCGGAGCATCCGGCGGGGCCCTGCATTCTGGTGGAGGACAGCCTGGAGGCGCTGAAGCGCATTGGAGAATATTACAGGCTGCAGCTTCCTGTGAAGGTGGTCGGTATCACAGGAAGTGTGGGAAAGACCAGCACCAAGGAATGCGTGGCCTCTGTGCTGGCGCAGAAGTACAGAGTGCATAAGACGCAGGGGAATTATAACAATGAAATCGGCGTTCCTCTGACCATTCTCGCCATGCCTGAGGATACGCAGGTGGCAGTGCTTGAAATGGGCATCAACCATTTCGGAGAGATGCACAACTTAAGCCGCATTGCCCGGCCGGATATCTGTGTGATGACGAATATCGGCCAGTGCCATTTGGAATATTTGGGCAGCAGAGAAGGGATCCTGAAAGCGAAGTCGGAGATTTTCGACTATATGAATGAGAATGGGAGCGTGTGCGTGAATGCAGACGATGATCTGCTCGGCGCGCTGGGAGAAATCAAAGGTAAGAGGCCTGTTCGTTTTGGCATCAGAGCTGGAAAAGAAGCGGATCTGTATGCGGATTCCATTCAAAGCAAGGGGCTGCTTGGAAGTGAAGCGATGCTTCATGGCCATGGATGGGAGGCTGCTGTGCGCATTCCCCTGCCCGGAGAGCATATGGTTTATAATGCGCTTGCCGCGGCTGCGGTGGGCGAACTCCTGGGGCTTTCAAAGGAACAGATCGCAGAAGGAATCGCGCGGGTAGAGGGAGTTGGCGGACGAAGCCATATCCTGCAGCTGGAGGATAAGGTTCTGATCGACGACTGTTATAACGCCAATCCTGTCTCCACGGAAGCGGCGCTGGATCTGCTGATGCAGGGCGACGGCCGCAGGGTAGCCATTCTCGGGGATATGTTTGAGCTGGGAACGGAAGAAAAGAAACTGCATGAACAGGTGGGACGCTATGCGGTGGAACATGGAACGGACTGCCTGATCTGCGTGGGAACGCTGTGCGCATCCATGTATGAAGGAGCCCTCGCGGCACAGAAAGAGGCGGGAGCCGATTCCTGCAAACTGTACCATTTTCCTGACAGACAGTCTCTCCTGACGGAAATAGACGGACTGCTGGAAGCTGGAGATACGGTGCTCATCAAAGCCTCCCACGGTATGGGATTTGAAAAAGTGGTGGAATATCTTTCCTCTAAAAAATAAGAGCAAAACGGTTCAGGGCAGCCTGAACCGTTTCGCTGTAAAAAGGAACGGAAAGCGTATGAAAGGGGCTTCCCGAATCAGCAGTTTTCTTCTTTCTGATTGCCGCCAGAAATGTGTGCCAGGGCCTTTCGGAACTGGAAGATGAAGAGAACTGCCGTAAAGGAAACCGCCAGAAAATCTGCGATCGGCTCCGCCATATATACCGCTTTTGCCTGATCGGCGGTATAGATCTGAGGGCAGATATAAATGAGCGGGATGAGCAGGATAAATTTTCTCATCACAGCCACGATGATGGATGCTTTGGCATTTCCCAGGGCGTTAAAGGGCATCTGACAGGCTATCTGTATGCCGAAGAGCAGCAGGCAGGCCATATAGATGCGCAGAGCGGACTGGGTATATTCAAGCAGAGCGGCATCCGAGGTGAAGAGAGCCGCAAATACCTGAGGGAAGAGCATGACGCACAGCCACAGGAGGGTGGAATAGAAAAGGCTGGATTTTAAAAGCAGTTTGAAAGCCGCTTTAACCCGGCCGGCATTCCCGGCGCCGTAGTTGTAGCTGATGATGGGCTGGGCGCCCTGGCCAAGTCCCTGCAGAGGGAGCATGGCGAACTGCATGACGCTGGTGAGGATGGTCATGGCGCCGACGGCGATATCACCGCCATAGCGCAGCAGGGAAGAGTTAAAGCAGATGGAGATCACGCTTTCGCTGGCCTGCATGATGAAGGTGGAAAGGCCGAGCGCGAGGCTGGGCAGGATCACATTGGCCTTCAGGGGCATATACTTCCGGCGGATCTGCAGATGCGTTTTCTTGCCGAACAGGAAGGCAAGAACCCAAATACAGGAAAGGGCCTGAGAAAGAACTGTGGCCAGCGCTGCACCGCGGACGCCCATTCCAAAGCCAAAGATAAACACCGGATCCAGAATGATATTGGCCACAGCGCCGATGAGCACGGACAGCATGCCCGTCTTGGCAAATCCCTGTGCGGTGATGAAGGCATTCATTCCCAGCGTGAGCTGCACAAAAATCGTTCCGATCGCGTAGATGTTCATATAAGCAACGCCATAGTCGATGGTATTTTCACTGGCGCCAAAGGCCATAAGAAAATCCCTGTTCCACAGGAGCAGGGCTGCGGTCAGCACGACGGAGACGATAATCTGCATGGTAAAGCAGTTTCCGAGCGTCCGTTCCGCTGCTTCATGGTCGCCGCGGCCCATGGCAATGGAGGCTCTGGGGGCCCCGCCGTAGCCTACAAAGGCCGCGAATGCGGATACAATCATGATTAACGGCATACATACGCCTACACCGGTCAGGGCCGCCGCCCCCACCTCAGGGATATGGCCGATATAAATTCGATCCACGATGTTATAGAGCATGTTGATGATCTGTGCGGCTACCGTAGGAACCGCCAGTTTTACCAGGAGCTTTCCAATCGGCTCCGTTCCAAGAAAATCTTTTTCTTCATTCATAATCGTTCACTCCTTCATGTTTCTGTCTGTCTTTATCCCCTGATAAGAAAAGAATGATGGATTCTTGCGGACTGTGAGACGAGCGGACGCGCCTGTGTGTCTGCTCGGTGAAGGGCGCAAGAGGGCAAATACCCCGCGGCAAGCTGCGGGAGAGTTAACTTTTCATTGATGAACAAATTGTTCCTTTTGAAACTATCTGCGTTTATTATTATAGAACGCTGCCGGAGGATGTCAAGAAAAAATCGTGTAAATTCAGAAGAATGGATGCCGTTTGGCCGGAACGCCACCTGGGAACCAGGCCGGTTCAATGAAGCCGTGAATAGGCTTTGGGCGTGATGCCCATGTATTTCCGAAAGGTTTTAACGAAATAGCTGCCATCGTTGAAGCCGCACTGATAGCCAACCTCTGTGATGGGAAGCTCCGAAGAGGTGAGAATGTGGCAGGCGCGTTCGATGCGGTAATAATTCAAATAGTCCATGGGGGTGCGGTGAATGGCGGCGCGGAAATACCGGCAGAAATATTTCGGGCTCATCCCTGCCAGTCGGGAAAGATCAGCCAGGCTGATGGCAGAGGCGTAGTTGGCATCGATATACTCCAGCACGGGCTTGAGGGGATCCAGTTTCCGGGGAAAGGTGGAAGAAGCATCCGGAGAGGAAACGTACTGCTCATTCTCGAAGAGATGTCCGAAGAACGCATAGAGCGCGCCCAGCGTGAGAAGTTCGCTTCCCGCATGGGGATACCGCAGGGAGGAAAACAGGACGGCAGAAGCCTCCAGCAGGGGAGCGCTTGAAGCAGAATCAGCCTGAAAATAGTTATATAATTGGATGCGGCGCCGGCTGATAAGACGGAAGTAGCGCTTGCAGGCGTCGGTATGGGCCAGAAGGCCCGGATCAAAAACCGCGCATTCATAGACGCAGCCGGAGGGCGTCCCGCCGTGAATGATGCCCTCTTCAATTAAAATGAGGTCTCCGGGCCCTGCATCCAGATGTTCCGCATCCAGATAGATGTCCAGACGCCCTTCCAGAATGCGGATCAATTCCATCTCCCTGTGCCAGTGAAAGGGCATGTTGTACCTTGGATGCCGCTCATTCACATGGTAATAGGCGATGGGGAACGCCGGAGTGCCGTGGGTGATTTTTTCATTATAATCCAAATAGTGCATAAGAGGATTCCTCCTTCTGGAGGTGAATATTATTATATTTTTTGCCATTATAACACAGGAAACAGTGACCCGGCAATGCTATACTGATCCTATACGAAGACAACGATCCGGCCGCAGGCTGTGCCTTTGGCTTCCGACGTTCAACGGGGAAACATTTCGGAAAGCAGAGCATCCGCCCGCAGCGGCAGGATTCTTAACAGGTCAGGCCGCCTGGGCGGCAGAAAGAGAGGGAAAAGATGGCAGAAAACAGATATGTGGGGGCGTATCCGGTGATCGGAATCCGGCCGACGATTGACGGCAGAAGGGGATATCTGAAAGTGCGCGAGTCGCTGGAAGAGCAGACGATGAACATGGCCAGGGCAGCAGCGAAGCTGTTTACGGAGAATCTGCGCTATTCCAACGGAGAACCGGTGAAGGTGGTGATCGCGGATACCACCATTGGACGTGTGGGAGAAGCGGCAGCCTGCGCGGATAAGTTCCGCAGGGAGGGAGTGGACATCACGCTGACCGTGACACCCTGCTGGTGCTATGGGGCGGAGACGATGGATATGGATCCCAAGACCATCAAGGGCGTGTGGGGATTCAACGGAACGGAGCGTCCGGGTGCGGTGTATCTGGCGAGCGTGCTGGCGACCCATGCGCAGAAGGGGCTTCCTGCTTTTGGCATCTATGGCCATGACGTGCAGGATGCGGATGAGACGGATATTCCGGAGGATGTGAGGGAAAAGCTGCTGCGTTTCGGCAGGGCTGCTGTGGCTGTGGCCACCATGCGCGGCAAATCCTATCTGCAGATCGGCTCGATCTGTATGGGGATCGGCGGTTCCATCATCGATCCGGCATTCATTGAAGAGTATCTGGGAATGCGTGTGGAATCTGTGGATGAGGTGGAGATTATCCGCCGCATGACAGAAGGCATTTATGATAAAGAAGAATTTGAAAAGGCGCTTGCCTGGACGCGCGCAAACTGCATCGAGGGCTTTGACAAAAATCCGGAAAGCGTACAGAAAACCAGGGAGCAGAAGGACGCAGACTGGGAGTTCGTGGTGAAGATGATGTGTATCATCAAGGATCTGATGAACGGAAACCAGAAACTTCCGGAAGGCCGTGAGGAAGAAATGGTGGGGCACAACGCCATTGCTGCCGGATTCCAGGGACAGAGACAGTGGACAGACTTCTATCCCAACGGGGACTTTGCGGAAGCCATGCTGAATACCTCCTTCGACTGGAACGGCGCCAGGGAGCCTTACATACTGGCCACGGAGAATGATGTGCTCAACGGGCTGGGCATGCTGTTCATGAAGCTTTTGACCAACCGGGCGCAGATTTTTGCGGATGTGCGCACCTATTGGAGCCCGGAAGCGGTGAAGAAGGCCACCGGCTATGAACTGACCGGAGTTGCGAAGGAAGCGGGCGGTTTCATCCATCTGATTAATTCAGGGGCGGCCTGCCTGGATGCCAACGGACAGGCGAAGGATGCGAACGGAAACGGCGTGATGAAGCCCTGGTATGAGGTGACGGAAGAAGATCAGAAGGCGATCCTGGCCGCCACCACCTGGAATGAGGCAGACTTCGGCTACTTCCGCGGAGGCGGTTATTCCTCCCGCTTTGTGACGGAGGAAGAGATGCCCGTTACCATGATCCGGCTGAATCTGGTGAAGGGACTGGGACCCGTGCTTCAGATCGCGGAGGGCTGGACTGTGAAGCTCCCAGCCGATGTGACCGACAAGCTGTGGAAGCGGACGGATTATACCTGGCCGTGCACCTGGTTTGCACCAAGAACGACGGGAAAAGGCGCGTTCGCTACGGCATATGATGTGATGAATAACTGGGGAGCCAATCATGGAGCGATCAGCTATGGGCATATTGGCGCGGATCTGATCACCATGTGCTCCATGCTGCGGATTCCGGTATGTATGCATAATGTTCCGGAAGAGAAGATCTTCCGCCCTTCTGCCTGGAATGCGTTCGGAATGGATAAAGAAGGACAGGACTACCGGGCCTGTGCAGCATATGGCCCGCTGTACAAATAAGGTTACATGTCACACGCTGGCCACGCACTTGCTGCGTGGCCAGCGACCAAATAGGCGCTGTGTCACCCATGCAGCGGAATAAAACCTGCCGCATGGGTGAAGAGAGGAAGGAGCCGCTTATGGAAGAGAAAAAAGTGCTGGCCGTTGATCTGGGAGCTTCCAGCGGCAGGGTGATGCTGGCCGCATATGACGGGACGCGGATCCGGGTGGAGGAACTGCACCGGTTTTCCAATGATCCGGTTCTCCTTGGAGGGACGATGTACTGGGATTTCCTCCGGCTGTTTTACGAGATCAAGCAGGGAATTCTGAAAGCGAAGGATTTCGGGCCGGTGGAAAGCATCAGCGTGGACACCTGGGGCGTGGACTTCGGGCTGCTGGACAAGGACGGCTATCTGCTTGAGAATCCGGTGCATTATCGGGATGGCAGAGTTAGCGGCATGTTGGAGAAAAGCTTTGAACTGTTGGATCGGGAACGGTTCTATGCCATCACGGGCAACCAGTTCATGGAGATCAATACGGCGTTTCAGGTGCTGTATCTGTCCCTGCACCGCAGGGAACTTCTGGACCGGGCGGACAGCCTGCTGATGATGCCCGATCTGTTTCATTATTATCTGTGTGGAAAGAAGAGCTGGGAATATTCTGCAGCATCCACCACACAGCTTCTGGATGCGCGTTCCAGGCAGTGGTCAAAGGAAGTGCTAGACGGCCTGGGAGTGCCTTCGCGCCTGTTCGGTCCGGTGACGGATGGAGGGAGAAAACTGGGGAGCCTTCTTCCGGAGATCTGCGAGGAACTGGGCGTAGAGCCCATGCAGGTTGTCTCCGGGGCAGGGCATGATACCCAATGCGCTCTGGCCGCGGTTCCCACACAGGAGAAAGACTTCATATTTATCAGCTGCGGAACCTGGTGCCTGTTCGGGACGGAACTGGAAGAACCGGTGATCGGGGAGAAAAGCGCAGCGCTCAATATCGCCAATGAAGGCGGAATGGGAGGAAGGATTAGTTTCCTTAAGAATATCGTGGGGCTTTGGCTGATTCAGGAGAGCCGGCGTCAGTGGCGGCGGGAGGGAAGGGAATACGGCTTTGGGGAACTGGAAAAACTGGCCGGAGCGGAAGAACCCTTCCGGAGCCTGATCGATCCGGATGCGCCGGAATTCGTTCCGGCCGGAAACCTGCCGCGCAGGATCCGCGCGTTCTGTGAGCGGACCGGCCAGAAAGTGCCGCAAAATGAGGGGCAGATTGTGCGCTGCATCAATGAAAGCCTGGCCTTGAAGTACCGGCTTACGCTGGAGGAAATCCAGGAGTGTACGGGGAAGGGCTACCCGATCATCCACATGGTGGGGGGAGGGACGCAGAGCGCGCAGCTGTGCCAGTTTACGGCAAACGCCTGCCATCGTCCGGTCTGTGCCGGGCCGGTGGAAGCCACGGTCTACGGCAACGCCGTTATCCAGCTCATGGCGGACGGAAGCATTGCCGGCATTGAGGAAGGGCGCAGGCTCATCCGCGCTTCAGAGGATATCAGGAGATATGAGCCAGGAGAGGGAGAACGCTGGGAAGAAGCATATGAGAAGTATCGGAGGCTGCTCGATACATGGAGAAGCTGATGAAAAAAATGACGGCGTGCTGAAAAAGGCATGCCGTTATTTTTTATACCAGTTCTTTGTTCTTAAAATACATCTCTTTAATCCGCTCCAAAGTGATATCTGCCAGCCGTCTTTTTTCTTCCTTGGAGAGCTTTTCCGGATAGATAGGTTCTCCATATTCGAGAACCACATGGGTCTTTTTCACCTTTGGAATGTGATCTTCAAATACGTCTCCCACATTATTCAGCGCCATCGGGACGATGGGACAGCCGGTTTTTTCAGCGATTTTGAAGCTGCCCGCATGAAAAGGAAGGAAGGTGTCCGCCACCCTGTTGCGCGTCCCTTCCGGGAAAATACAGATGGAGATGCCGGATTTCACCTTATTAATGGCGGTCACAATGATCTTGGCCCCCTGCTTCAGATCCTTGCGATCCAGGAAGAGGCAGTGGAGGTTTTTCATCCAGTTAGAGAGAAGGGGGATCTTTTCCATCTCGATTTTCGCGATATAGCCCGTAGGGCGCGGCACGCGGACATAGGTGAGCAGGATGTCAAAATAGCTGCGATGATTGCCGATGTAGAGAACCGGCCGGTCCGTGGGCACCCGCTCCAACCCGATACAGGTGACCTTCGTGCCGGCAAGACGCAGACACCAGCGGAACGCCCAGTTGACGATGGCAAGGCTGCTGCGGTTTTTGATATCCATATTAAACTTGCCAATGATCCATTCCACAATCAGGATCGGAATGCTCAGGATCAGAAACAGGACAACAAATATTACCAAAAGAATAAAACGAATCATAAAGAATACCTTCCTGAATTATTTATCACCGCGTACAGACGGCACATATCAATATGCTGCCTGTTTCAGTATATACTACCCGACAGGGCAAAGCAAGTGGGGCTTGATAAATTACAGCCCAACACGCTGTTGTCGGCCACAACTGCACCCTTGCCGCTTCTGCCGTCCGGCAGTACAATGGATGTGACAGTAAGCCACATCAGAAGGAGGAAGGGTTCCTATGCGCATGATTGAAATTCAGGAAAACGGCCTGTGCCTGCGGTTTGGAGTGACAGGGAAGGGACGGCTTTTATTGCTCGCGGTGACGGACACAGAACAAACGGTGCGGGCGGAAGAAGAAATGGAAGAAGCCGTTCTGGCGGAATATGTGCCTGTGGAAGCGGTGCTGACGGGGGAGAACTGCCCGGAGGATCGGCTTGGGAATCAGATGGTACATACATCGCTCGGAATGCGGCTGGTGTTTCGGGAGTATGAGAAGATCAGAAAGGAAGAAGGCAGCCTGTATGTGTTCCATTTGGAGGATGAGGAACAGGGAGTAAATGTCCGGCTGTATTATCAGTTCTATGATGGACTCAGGACGTTTACCTGCTATACGGAGGTTCAGAACGAAGGAGATGAAATACAGGGGCTGGAAGCGGTCAGTTCTTTTTCCCTGCACGGGTTTGACAGGCCGGATACGGAGCCCTATGAGGAACGTTACCGCCTGCATTTGGTGCATAATGGCTGGCAGAAAGAACTGGGGTGGAAAAGTTATCGGCTTTCGGAATTGGGGCTTACCGCCTCTCAGGCAGCCGGCAGATATAATAGTTCTAAAATCATTTCCATTACCAACACGGGCGCCTGGTCTACAAAAGAATATTTGCCGCTCGGCATCCTGGAGGACAGGAAAGAGGGGAGCTGTCTGACCTGGCAGATTGAACACAATGGTTCCTGGCACTGGGAGATCGGAGAGCATGCCGGGATGCTCTATCTGAAAGCGGCCGGTCCCACACAGCTGTATGCGCACTGGTATAAAGAACTGAACACACAGGATCGTTTTGTCAGCGTGCCGGTGAGCGTATCCTTCACGCGGGGCGGGGCGGACGCTGCGGTTCGGGAGCTGACGAAATACAGAAGGAGAATCCGCAGACAGAATGAAGACAATGAGAAAATGCCGGTCATTTTCAATGATTATATGAATTGCCTGTGGGGCAGGCCCACTACGGAAGAGGAATTGCCTTTGATCGATATGGCGGCATCCTGCGGCTGCGAATATTATTGCATTGACTGCGGTTGGTACAGTGCGGGGGAATGGTGGGGCAACGTGGGAGAGTGGCTGCCGTCTGAGGAACGTTTTCCCTGCACGCCGCAGTTCCCGGAAGGGCTTGTTTCCCTGCTCGCTTATATCAGGCAGAAGGGAATGATCCCTGGTCTGTGGCTGGAGCTGGAAGTGATGGGGCTGAATTGCCCGCTGGCGAAAGAGAAGCCGGACGACTGGTTCTTCATGCGCCATGGAAAGCGGGTCAGAGAGAAGACCCGATATCAGCTGGATTACAGGAACCCGGAGGTGAGAAAGTTCGCTACGGACGTTATCCGCAGGCTGGTGGAAGAATATGGGGTCGGCTATATCAAGATGGATTATAACATTGAACCAGGTATCGGAACGGATCGGGATGCGGACAGCCCGGGAGATGGGCTGTTGGAACACAGCAGGGCTTATTTGTCCTGGCTGGATGGAATTTTTGCCAGATGGCCCGGCCTGGTGATTGAGAACTGTGGAAGCGGCGGCATGCGCATGGATTATGCGATGCTGAAACGACACAGCGTGCAGTCAACCAGTGACATGGAAGACTACAAGATGTATGCCACCATCGCGGTCAATGCGCCGTTGGCGCTTACGCCGGAACAGGCGGCGGTCTGGTCCTATCCGCTCACCCCGTCAGATGAGGAGGAGACGATCTTCAACATGGTGAATGTGCTGCTGCTGCGCATTCATCAGAGCGGACATCTGTTCCGGCTGGGAGAGAAATCTCAGGCACTGATTCGGGAGGCAATTTCCTATTATAAGGAAACGAGAGAAGACAGGAAGAGGGCGCTTCCTTTCTGGCCTTTGGGATTTAGCGGATACAGAGATCATTGGGCCGCGCTGGGCATGAGAGGAGAGAAAAAGAGTTATCTGGCCGTATGGAGAAGGGGAGGGGAGCAGGAGACATGTGAACTGCCTCTGCCGGAGTACCAGGGCAGGGAACTGACGGTGCGCTGCGCTTATCCGAAAGCCATGGATGTGTCCCATACCTGGGATCCAAAGAGCGGCTGCCTGACGGTAAGGTATCCGGAGAAGGTAATGGCAAGATTGTATGAAATAGAACCTCGCTCACTCTAGTTACT
>OLQH01001540.1_pt1 | contig 17170 bp, 15 predicted proteins | sample 1672671 | NCBI WGS metagenome assembly OLQH01 (sample SAMEA3136712, study PRJEB25190) | human gut metagenome
ACAGGTATTGGACAATTATCTGCTCTCTCTGTAACAAATGTTTGACAAACCTACAATCTGTCCGGATGAAGATAAAAAGTTGTTACCCTTCACAGCTCCTGGATCCCAATCTGCTGCCCTTGCGTTGCCCCGTCCTGCTTTGACCGGTCCCGCCGTCCTGCTGTCCGCCCTGATCCGCACCGGCCAGCGAGGTTCCTTACAGGGGAACGACTTTAGTCGTTTTTGCTTATCGCTGCGTGCTAATATCGCCCCTTACAGGAATCCTTGCAAGCCGGCTCGCTTGCAAGAGAGATGAAATCAATGGTTTAGGCTCTTTTTCTACTTCGGACTCAGAATCCAACTCAGTAATTGGCCGAAAGTTTTGATACCTAAAGGCAAAAAAATATAATTTGTAAACTTGAAATCAGTATAAAAGTAAATAGTTGTTTGGATAAATTTGTATTATTGGTTTTAACAGATTACCTAATATGCCGGTATCATATCGGAACTAAATCATATACAAAAACGTGACAATTATGGTATACTTTAAATATAAATACATTACCCTGAGATGCTTTTTATATGTATATCTCATGCTAAACAGTATGATTGAAAGATGGAGGGGATAAATGGTTTGCAAACATAAGAGTAAAAAAATTATTATATTTTCTCTTTTTCTTATATTAGTATCAGGTTGTACAAAAGCTGATACTAATATAAAAGAGGCTGCCCGTGAAAGCAATACTATAACTATAGAAGCAGCATCTTCAGAACCAGAAGAAGATATAAATCCCTCTGATACGCTGCTTCCGGAGCAGGAGGACACTAACAATACAGAGCCGTTTAATATCATTGCTTCTATTCCTGAAGAGAATTTACATCTTTACTATGGGAAAGAGGAGGATGTTTATTTTGATGATATTTATCTCTCTTTCCAAAATAAATATCTTGCCCTGTCAGGCAAAAATCTGTCAAATCCTGCTTTCGCCCCGTCACTAACCCTATTTGAAGCCGATTCCAACGTGGCTGTAGTGTTAATAGAAGAAGAAGGGACAGGGTTTTTTATTACGAATCTGCATGTCATTAAACTAGACGATATGTTAGAAATTCCGTATGAAGAAGCGATCGGATACCTGGACCGGAACATAAGCAGTGTAATAAGGGATGATGGAATAGCCGTTCTGGATTTAGGCGATAAAGTAATAGAATTTCATGTTGCAGAAATTGAAACGTTGTCAAATCTTTTTGACCTGATTGGGTATGGCGGAAATATAGCATATTATATAAACGAGGATAAAATATATTGTGACATAGCGCTCCAGGTATCACCAGCTTGTTATTTAGGGTATATACAGCTGGAGTATTGTTTGGAGGGCGACAGCTACCATGTGGATGATATGAGGTTCTGTACATACAGTGATAATCAAATTAAGTATATAGAAAAAAATAAGTAAATGGAATTCCTGACTTGTGTGAAGTTAGTGTGGCATTATTATAGACCGATAACAGTAAAAGGCGGCTAGGTGGCTGCCTTTTATCATCATCTGCACGTCCCATCATTGAGCGGTAGAAAAACAGGCTGTGCTTGCGGGACAGAAGCCTCAAGCGCAGGGAGGGCTGGTTTTGCAATACTTTTGCTCTTATTTGCGTTCATTTCTCCTACAAGCGTTGCAGAATTATCTTTGACCGTTCCAAAAGAACCGTTCCATCAGAATTATCTTGCCGCTCACTGACAGCAAGGAATTCTTCACCTTACGATTTCTGACCAAGCATTTGAAGAGCAAGCCCTGCCATTTCCATGCGCTCCACAATTAAAGGTCAAAGCTCAGCGCATTGATATGGTTATGCAGAGCAACAGGATATTGCTCCATAAGCATACTAACATTTCCCCAATTGTTCCAGGAATCGCAAGAATTATAATTGGAGAAAGCTGACTTCTCCACTGTACAATGTTCCAATTTTTGAATTACTTGCACAATCTGACTGTCTGTAGACAGTTAAACTGGAACCTTCAATTATTGCATGATATGCCATATCATTACCTCCTTGATTTAAATTTTTGAGTTTTATTTTGGTATCAATGTCTACATACTAATAAAAAGAGATGAAAGGGAATATTGTAAACATGAAAAAGAAAAAAAATATTAAAATTCTTATTTTGTTGGTTAGTACACTGGCATGGGTATCATTACTGTCTGCATGTGGAAATTTGGCAGATACTGAACAAAAAACAGAGGAAGGATATAACAGTAGGGAATGCCCTGTTTATCAGGTAGAAGATATGGATAGTCTTAAACTGGGCAGTGCAGAATTTAATATAAGTAATTATTTTATCAGGAATGAATATCAATATCAGAATCATTATTACATTGATTCTGACAACAATTTATGGGGATATGGAGATAATACATATGGACAATTGGGTAATGGTCAACAATATATTCCTCAAAATGATTATGATAACGGTTTTGAAATGACTCCTTATAAAATTGCAGAAAATGTGGTTCATGTAGATTTCGGCGGTTATTTCATGATTTTTCTGACAGATAAGGGAGAATTATATGGTGCCGGTGCAAACTTAAATGGAGTAATGGGGATTGACGTATCAGGAAGTGAAGAATATGTTGCGAATCCGGCTGTAACCGTTGTATCTGAACCGGTATGTTTGATGCAGGACGTTAAATATGCCCGCGCCGGAATAAGAGGAATCACTGCATTGAAAAAGGATGGTTCTGTTTGGTGGTGGGGAGAAATTAGAACTACTTCTGCTAAAAATATAAAGGATACGGTAGGTGTACGATATGCAGAACCTGAAAAAATGTTAGAGGATGCTATATATGTAACCTGCGGTAATTTTTGTGCGGCTGCAATTAAAGAAGATGGAACATTATGGACATGGGGAAATAATACGTTTGGAAGCTGCGGATTTGATAGCGGAGATAAAGATTTTATTGAAAAACCGGTCAAGGTATTGGAAGATGTAAAAATGGTTTGGATGGATGAAGTAAGATTTGATTCTATAGAGAACCGGTTAAGTTATGGAATGATAAGTCCTTATGAATGCAATTATGCATATGTAACGTTTGCAGAAAAAAAAGATGGAAGCCTGGTAGCCTGTGGCTATGAGGTAGAAGGAGAGGGAAGTAAAAGCTGGTCTTATATGCTTTATGGGGATATACTTAGAACACCTGACCAGATGAATGGCGGAGTAGAATTTGAGCCGGTTACGGTGGTTTATTCAGATATATTCCAACCGGTTGCGTTTTGTGAAAAGGATAGGAAACCACAACTCAAATTTAAAGATTTAAAATACGGAATGCCGGCAGAAGAAGTACAGGAATTTTTGAGTAATTTGGAAATTAATTATAAAATTGTGGATGGGATTTCAGATGAAGAGAAGGTATATGAAATTGTAACAGAGGATCAATATTTCAGATTTTGCTTTGATGATAAGCTGAAACTGAATGCTTTCTATTATGGTGCTTACGGAACAAGGAATGGAAAGATTATGATTGGAATGACGAGGGCGGAAGTTGAAAATGTTTTCAACAGTCCATTTTTGGAGGAATTTTCAAATGATAATGAAATTTATAGCACTTCTTTTTATCAAGATGACAGTATCTATGAAATCGGATATTTGGATGGGATAGTATATTATGTGAAAGAAAGTATGATTGATGAAAGTAAACTCAAAAATCAAAAAGATGAAAATATACAGTCAAATACGGAGAAAACGGATTCAACTCAAAGTGACTCCATAGAAAAATAAACAAGTATATGATACTTGAGCAGTTATTTGATGTTTTTAGAGGAACAGGGAGATGTCACATTTGTATCCGGTGAACCATCACCAGATGAACGTAAGGATTTTAAGGAGGCTTCGTTTTATCTGGTGATGGATAATCAAATCTTATACAAATTTCCATACCACTTTGAAACAATGTTTCAGTAGGTAATATAGGGTTGTTTGATAATGCTTGCGCAGTTGCTTTCTGGGGGGACGACGAATTTTGCTCCTGGAACGAAGTTATGTTTTCAAAAGTTGAGATGCCTATTACATTTGTGCTTAAAAATATGTAGAGAAAAGTTCTGATCCAATGAAACTATAGTGATTGCGGAAGATAAATAATTCTTTTATTGATTTATGCTAATGATAAAAAGGGAAGAATAATGAAAAAATGCAATTATGCACGAAATGAAATTGCTGAATATAAATCTGATCTTAATATATGTTGTGCGGATTGTCAGTTAGAAGCAAGAAAAGGTGGAGGCGGCTGCGATGACAAAGAAAAGACTGTAGATGAAACTAGCAAATATTTAGTTGTTGGACCATTATAGAGGGAAAGAGAATAATTTAGAAAACTTTTGAAAAAGTTAATAGAACCAACGTCTTTGATAGCAGTGCTTCAGGAAAAAATACGAGAGGGAATAAGACTATGAGAAGAAGCCATGAAAGAATTCAAAGTTTACAAAATTGCTAATTCATTTTTTCTCAATAGATAAAAATTTAATAAAAGTTGTTTTCTTAAATTAGTTATAGAGTACTATGACTATATTTTTGTTTTTTAGTCCTTTTAAGGGACGTGGTTTGAATTCCTGTAGTTGCAGGTCTTATTGTTAATAATAATGTATATTAGCATGGAAGGATTTTCCTTTCATGCTTTTTTGGTGATAGCATCTTTTAATAAATCACCTGCTATGCAGGTGAGTCCACAGTTGCTTAAGCTTACAATCAAAAACCTCCGATGATATAATAGTGTAGGTTCACCAACCACTATGATAAGTTAGTTATCCTGTGGAAAGGCAAATGCCACGTTTGAGTCGTGGGGCGTTAGCTGTGGGTTTGTGGATGGACAGATTATAGGTGCACGTATTAGCTATGATAGCTTTGCATATATAGAAGAGACATCAGACGGGACGGGGCAGCGTAAGGACAGCGGATTGGGATCCAGGGGGGCTGTGAAGGGTAACAAAAAGTTGTGCTTTTTCCTCTCTCCTCTTATAATAAGGATGTCCTTTGGCGATTGGCCGTTTATGGTGTTTGAGAAAATGATTTTATGGAAGAAAAGAGGTTCCTCAGATGGAAAATTATAAAATATTATTGGTTGAGGATGACGGCAGCCTGATAGACGGGCTGGAGTATTCTTTGAAAAAAGATGGATTTTTGGTCGATATTGCCCGAAACGTGCAGGAATTCCTGCATATTTATGAGAAAGGGAAGTATGACCTGCTTCTTTTAGATGTGACGCTCCCTGATGGAAACGGATTTGAAATATGCGAAAAGGTGCGGAAGGAATCGGAGGTACCTATTTTATTTCTGACTGCGGCAGACGAAGAAGTCAATGTGGTGAGGGGACTGGATATGGGAGGGGACGATTATGTGTCCAAGCCTTTCCGGCTTAATGAGCTGCTGTCCCGGATTCATTCCCTGCTGCGCAGAGCGGGGAAAAAGGATAAAAAAGAGGAAGAAAAAGACCGGGGAAGGCTGGAATCAGGGAATATACATGTGGATTTGCATACGAACAGAGCATATCTGGGAGAACAGCCGCTGGAGCTTACGGCTCAGGAGTACAGGCTGCTTTGTCTCTTCCTTCTCAATCTGGGAGCGATTCTCACAAGGGAGCAGATCCTGGACAGGCTGTGGGACGGAAACGGTGATTTTGTGGATGACAATACTCTGTCGGTATATATCAGAAGGCTGCGGAGTAAAATCGAGGCGGATCCTTCTTCCCCGTCCCATCTGGTTACGGTACGGGGACTGGGGTATCAGTGGAAAGAATGAAGAGGAATACTGGAGGTATTCTGTTATGGAGAGTCTGTATAAGGATCGGGATGTGCGCAGGTTTATAAGGGCAGGCGGCTTCTTTGCAGTCTGTATGATAATAACCGGAGCGTTTTTATATTATGTGCATATGGAGGATATAAAAAGCCTGTATCTGCAGCAGCAGGCCGAGGCGGCGGGAGCGCTGCTTCAGGCCGGAATAGAGCCTGTGGAAGCAGCACGGATTCTGGGCGGTGAAATCCGGGCAGAAATGGCGGAAGAGGGCAGGCAGCTGATGTACAGCGCCGGTTACGAAGAGCCTTTGTCCATACGACTGATTCCTCCTTTGAGAAAAATAGGGCTCCGCTGGGGGCTGTGTTTTCTTATTTTCGGCGGTCTTATAAGTTTAAGTTCAGGCGGAATTACTTACCGGCTTCTGGCAGGACAGCACAGGAAGCTTTATGAAATGGAACAAAGTGTCAGGCGGTTTATGGAGGGAGACTTTGAACAGCGGATTCCTGCGGAGGACGAGGGGGATTTTGCCCTTCTTTCCACGGCTGTGAATGAAATGGCGTCTTCCCTGAACGCCCACAGAGAGGCACAGAAAAAAGCGAAGGATTTCCTGCAGGATACCATAACCAATATATCCCATCAGCTGAAAACACCTCTTGCGGCGTTATTTATGTATCAGGATATTATCCGGCAGGACCCGGGAGAAGAGGAAACGGTAAAAAAATTTGCAGCAAAGTCTGTGAAGGCACTGGAACGGATGCAGACGCTGATTCTTAACCTTTTAAAGATGGCGCGCCTTGATGCGGACATGATAGTTTTCCGAAGACAGAATGTGAAGGTCCGTGAACTCCTGGAAGATATTAAGGCAGAACTGGAAACAAGAGCGGAGAAGGAAAAAAAGGAAATCATTCTGACTGGTGATGAGACAAGCCGGATGATCTGTGACCGGGACTGGATGCAGGAGGCGGTATCCAACCTGGTGAAGAATGCGCTGGATCACACAAAAGAAGGCGGCCGGGTGGAAATTTCCTGGGAAGAAACCGGAGTGGGCATGAGGGTGCAGGTGGAGGATAACGGAAGCGGAATTCATCCTGAGGATATGTACTCGATTTTTAAACGATTCTACCGCAGCCGCTTTTCCAATGACCGGGAAGGGGCAGGGCTGGGGCTTCCTCTGACAAAGGCCATTGTGGAAGGCCACGGCGGTACCGTCGGAGTGGACAGTGTTCCGGGACAGGGCTCGGTATTCACACTTTTCTTTCCGGATAATCGGTAGATTCAGCCATTAAAAGCTTACAGAACTGTAAGGTGGCAGACATGTGGGAGTAAGCTTTTTCCGATATACTTACTTTCGTAGTAAAACAGTAAGGTTATTTACGCCGTATCCGGAAGCGCAAATGTACAGCGTGGGAAATGCGGCGGAAGAGAACAGAAGGAAAGGAAGTATACCATGGAAATATTAAAGGTGGATAAGCTGTGTAAAACATACGGTACAGGAGATGCAAGAGTAGAGGCGCTTAAAGCGGTTTCCCTCACGTTGGAAAAAGGTGAATTTGCCGCGGTGGTGGGGGAATCCGGTTCCGGAAAGAGCACCCTGCTGAATCTGGTGGGCGGACTGGATACACCGAATGCAGGAAAAGTGTTTCTGGACGGAAAAGATCTGTTTGCCATGAAAGAAAAGGAACTGACGGTTTTCAGAAGGAGGAACATAGGATTTATTTTTCAGGGCTTTCATCTCATTCCGGAGCTTACGGTGGAGCAGAATCTGGTCTTTCCTGTTTTGCTGGACTATAAGAAGCCTGACATGGACTATGTGGAGGAACTGCTGGGGAGCCTGGGGCTGAAGGAGAGAAGAAAGCACCTGCCCAGCCAGCTTTCCGGCGGACAGCAGCAGAGGGTGGCAATCGGCCGCGCCCTGATGAACCATCCGGCATTAATACTGGCGGATGAGCCCACAGGAAACCTGGACTCCAAAACAAGCCGGGAGGTGATTGCCCTGCTTCACGGGATGTCGCGCAAATACCGGCAGAGCGTTTTGATGATAACCCATAACATGAATATTGCGGCGGATGCGGACCGGGTGTTCCGGGTGACTGACGGCTGTCTGGAGGAAGTGAATTCCGGAAGGGAGGCCTTTCATGAATAGTTATCTGGATCTGGTAAAAGAATATGCCAAAAAGCATAAGAATAAAAACCGGATGAGCCTGTTTGTTATCCTTCTGGCTGTTGCGCTGGTAGCCACTATTTTCGGAATGGCGGACATGGAGATGCAGACCCAGCAGCGCAGCATGAAAAAACAGTATGGGAACTGGCATATTAATATCCGGGATATATCCGGGGAACAGGCGGAACTGCTGGCACTGCGTCCACAGGCCGCTTTGAGCGGTTATGTGGGGGTTACGGGAGGGCTGGCAGGGTATCTTCTGGACGGAAAAGCCGCCAATATTATGGGGGCGGATGAGCAGATGGCAGGAGAGATCGGGATCCGCCTGACGGAAGGCAGATATCCGCAGAATGCAGGGGAAGCGGTGCTTACCGCGTCCATGGCCCAAACGCTGGGAATAGAGGCTGGAGATAAGATTGAAATAAAGAAGCCTGACGGCGGCATAATCCCGCTGACAATTACAGCACTGGCAGAGGATACCGCCGCCATTCTGAAGACGGATCAGGCTGGGATTGTCATGACAATACAGGGATTTTATGATACGATTCCGCCGGAAGACTATACGGAACGTTTTTATATTCAATTTAAGCCTTTCACCAATATCCAGGAGGAAAAAGGAAAAATAGAGCAGGCTTTCGGCATCTCACAGGAGCAGATACAGGATAATGTCTATCTGCTGGCGGCTATGGGGCAGAGCGGGGATTCTTACTTCCTGGCCATGTATGGTACAGCCGTTATCCTTTTCCTTTTTGTACTGATTGCAGCCGTTTTGATGATCAGCAGCAGTTTTCAGACAAGTGTTTCGGAACGGATTCGTTTTTTCGGCATGCTGCGCTGCCTGGGAGCTTCCCGTAAACAGATCAAAAGGTTTGTGATTAAGGAAGGGCTGACCTATTGCAAAAAGGCAATACCGGCCGGAGCGGCCGTGGGTATTCTGGTAATCTGGGGGCTCAGCGGTTTGCTGCGGGGTCTGAGCCCGGAGTATTTTGCAGACATGCCTGTATTCGGGTTCAGTATTCCCGGTATCCTGGCAGGAGCCGCGGTCGGGATCGCATCCTGCCTTCTGGCTTCCCTGTCCCCTGCCAAAAAAGCGGCGGCAGTTTCGCCTCTTACGGCGGTAAGCGGCAATGCCGGCAAAAGTACTGTAATGAATAACACCCGTATGTTCAGCGGCAGGAAAATAGACAGTACACTTGGTATTTATCATGCGCTGGAAAACCGGAAAAACCTGGTATTGATGGTTGCATCTTTTGCCTTCAGCATTCTCATGTTCATGAGCTTTTCAGGATTGATCGACTTTATGAACCACGCGATACGGCCCCTGCGCCCGTGGTCGCCGGATATTTCCCTGATAAGCCCTGACAACAGCTGTTCCATTGATATAGGTGTGTATGAAAAACTGCAGGCCATGCCGGAAACGGATAAGGTTTACGGGCGCATGTTTGATTATGAAGTCCCTTATGTAAGGACGAACGGAGGAGAACAGGAAAAGGCCTGCCTGATATCCTATGAACAGTATCAGTTCGGATGGGCCCGGGATTCGCTGGTGGACGGGAGTATAGAAGCTGTCATGAACGAACCGGGGAAGGTGCTGGTCATATCCCGGGGAGACAGTCCCTGGCAGGTGGGGGAAACCCTTTCCCTTTATCCTGACGGAAACGGCAGGACAGCGGAGATAGCCGGCATTTTGGGCAGCTGTCCTTTTGAAAGCGAGGATGGGGAACAGATTGTCATCTGCTCGGAGGATACGTTCCGGTCGATCACAGGGAAAAATGCTTATACCATCCTTGATGTGCGTCTGAAAAAAGGGAATGGCGAAAAAGCGGCGGTACAGCTGCGGGATGAGGCATTGAAGCTGGGGCTTAATTTTTCCGATTCCAGAAAAGACAAAGAAGAAACACAGGCAATAAAGTTTTCCTTTTCCGTATTTGTCTATGGTTTCCTTGCGGTAATCCTTCTGATATCCGTACTGCATATCATCAATAATATCAATATGAGCGTTGCCGGAAGAATGAACCAGTGCGGTGTGATGCGGGCCATCGGGATGGAGGGGAAACAGCTTCTCCATATGGTCAGGGCGGAGGCTGTGGTATATGCTCTTTTCGGAGCGGCGGCAGGAATTCTTATGGGCCTGCCTGCCCATCGTTTTGTGTATGAGCGGCTGGTGACCTCCAGATGGGGGACCGCATGGCGGGTACCATACGGACAGCTTATGGTGATTGTGGGAGTTACTGTTGTGACCACACTGCTGGCAGTAAGAAGGCCGGCCCGAAAGATAAAGGAGATGGATATTGTGGATACCATTCATGCACTGTAAGCCGGGCAAAGAAGAAGGATTACTAAAGAAGTAAAGAAAATGGTATAAATTCCTATATTTTTGCATTGAACCTTCTGACGGATTATTTTATAGTGAAAGAAAAAGAATGGGGAGGAAGGGTTATGCTGAAAGATAAGATGCTGTGGATGAAGGACAGCGAAAACATCCGGGATGAAATCCGCCAGTGCAGGGAGGAGGGAAGGATGATATCCGGTCTCCTTCCCCGGGCGGAGGAAATCCTGAGCATGGAAGAGGGACCGGAGAAAGAAAGCTGTGCGAGACAGCTTCTTCTGGAGCTGGAAAACTGCCCTGTGGATGAGGCGTTTCCTTTTGAAGAACCGGTGGAGTGGGAGAAGCTTGCTGCGGCTTGTGAAGGAAACGGGATTCACTTACAGATACCGGAGGAAGAACTGCAGGACAGAATCCGGGGTGCCTGGACAGGCCGGGCCTCCGGGTGCCTGCTGGGCGTTCCGGTGGAGGGCTGGAGCAGAGGGAAAATCCGGGGATATCTGGATGAAAGCGGCCAGTATCCGCTGGAAGGCTATATCCGTTCCGATATAGAGCGGGAGGTCAGGGAGAAATACGGCGTGAAGGACGTGGATGAAGGTACGGCATATGATCGCCAGAACATCTGCTGGATCAATAACATGGATACCTATCCCGTGGATGATGACATGAATTATACGGTTCTCTCCCTCCGTGTCCTGGAACGCAGCGGAAGCAATTTTACTTCGGAGGATGTGGCGCAGTCGTGGCTGTTCGGCCTGCCTGCCTTCCATACCTGCACTGCCGAACGGGTAGCCTACAGGAACCTTATGCACGGGATTCTGCCTCCTGAATCCGGCATTCTTGCCAATCCCTTCCGGGAATGGATAGGGGCTCAGATCCGGGTGGACTTTTACGGATACATAGCGGCAGGAAATCCGGCGCTTGCTGCACAAATGGCCTGGCGTGACGCGGTGGTGGCTCAAACGAAAAACGGGGTATATGCCGCAATGTATATTGCAGCGCTCATTGCATCTGCGCCTGTTCTGCCAAAACCGAGCGGATGGGTGGAGGAAGCAATGAAGCAGATCCCACGTAACTGCAGGCTGTATGCCGCCCTGAAGGAGCTTTTGGATTCCTGGAAAAAGGGTGCATCCTGGGAGGAACTGCTGGAAGCGATCCATGGGAAATATGAAGAATCCAATTCCTTCGACTGGTGCCTGGCGATTCCCAATGCCCTGATTGTAACGGCCTGTGTTCTGTGTTTCGGCACGGATTACAGCCAGGCTGTTATCCATGCGGTTCTTGCGGGCTTTGATACGGACTGCAATGGGGCGACCGTAGGTTCCGTGGTGGGCATTGCCCTTGGGTGCGGGGGAATAGACAGCCGGTGGACGGAGCCTGTAAAGCAGATTATCTGTTCCAGTGTTAACAGCTATACGAGACTTTCTGTGGAGGAAGTAACAGAAAGAACGATTGCGGTAATGAAAAAGTTATAATGCCTGCTTTAATGAGGCGGCGTCTTCGGACAGATGGAATTCTAACCGGAGGGCCGCCTTTTTTTGTGTGTATGAGAATCCTTTGCAGGAAGGATGGAGAAGAGATTGACAAAACCTGAGATTTAATATAAACTAGTTATATAAATAGTTTATATAACTAGTTTATAAGAGAGGATGAGGTTATTTGCCAAAGCAGAGAATTACAAAAGAAATGGTAGTGGAAGCCGCTTTTGAGATTGCGCGTAAGGAAGGGGCGGAAAAGGTAATTGTAAAAAATATTGCGGAAAGGCTGGGCTGTTCCGTCCAGCCCATTTACAGCTACTGCTCCAATATGGAGGGGCTTCGGGAGGAACTGGTGGAACGTACCCGGACTTTTATGAAGGATTATATAGCGTCGCGGCTGGATCGGACCAACTATTTCTGGAGTATGGGGCAGGCCCAGATACATTTTGCCAAGGAGGAACCAAACCTGTTCAAAATGTATTTCCTGCGCCGCCGCCAGGACATCAGTTCCCTGCAGGAGCTGTATACGAAAGAAGGCAGTCCGGACATGGGGGAGTATCTTTCCCAAACCCTGCAGATCAGTCCGGAAAAGGCCAGGGAACTGCACCTTAACATGATCATTTACACAATGGGTATCGCATCGATTCTTGCCACAACGGGTTCCGATATACCGGAGGAAGAGATAAGCGATCGGCTGGAAAAGGCGTATCATGCCTTTTGTGCACAGAGCAGAGAGGAACATAATGAGTAAAACAGCAGTCATCTATAAATCAAAAACAGGGTTTACACGTAAATATGCCCAATGGATTGCGGAAGAAACGGGGTGTGACCTGTTTCCCTATGAACAGCGGGAAAAGGTGGATTTTTCCCGCTATGACACGATTCTGTACGGAGGCGGATTCTATGCGGGAACCATCGGCGGCCTTAAGTGGTTCAAAAAAAAGCTGCCTGAACTGTCCGGAAAGAAAACTGCCGTATTTGCGACAGGCTCCACGCCTGCCAATACACCGGAGGCGGAAAAGGCAATGAAGCAGAACTTCACACCTGAGGAACAGAAGCAGCTGAAAACCTTATATCTGCAGAGCGGCCTGGATTATGAGAAAATGGGAGGCGCGGATAGATTCCTGATGTCCATGTTTCGGGGAATGATGAAGAAAACGGAAGGGGAGGACAGTGAAATGTATCGTGCGATCAGCGCTTCTCATGATAATAGTTCACGGGAATTTCTGAAGGAGCTGTTTGATTGGCTGAAGAACGGATAAAAACGGAAGATTAGAAGGCGGTGGAGGGACATTGCTAACCTGGCAAGGAAGCCTTTATCGTAGGCCCTGCACCGCTGAAAATAAAAGTCAGCTTTCATGCGGGAGACAACAATTCCACCGCTCCGATTCAAAGGGATTCGCTTATTCTGCCAGATTATCTTCCATAATTTTTTGAGCGCAGTAATCTGCTAATTTTTCAAAGATAACTTTCGCGGTTGAAATTTTCTTTTCATATCCTGCCGGATTTCCCGCATACCCTAGCGGAACAACACTTTTTACTTTTTCTCCGCCTGCAAGCCAAACATCCAAACTGCTTTCCGTCAAAGAATATGATTTCAATTGTTTGGCAGTATCCTGACATACAGCATCCGGATAAAAATTTAACATTGCCGCTGTTTCCAAAGCACCGGCATGGATATCCAATAAAGTCTTTTCATTTATATCATCCTCGGCAAACAGCTCCGGTGAATACTCTGCCTCATCAAGCAAAATATAATCTTCTTTACCGGACAGCCCCTGCTGAGGCAAATCAAATGGCTCCATTAACAGTCTTATATGCATGTCAAAGTTTTTATTTGCTGCCTTTATTGCATCAATTATGGTTTTCACATGAACTGCATCTCCGTGTTGATTTATGCAATACACTTTATCAAATCCAAACTGATGCAGATTTCCAAAAATTTCAGTTAAAACAACTATCATTGTTTCAGGCTTGAGAGAAAATGTGCCTGGAAATGATCCGGTGCAATGATTGACACCCCAATAATATGGAGGTGCAATCAGGCAATCTCCTTGTTGTGCACATACCGTATCCTTTATCTTTTTGCAAATGGCATAGCTTAAATAAATGTCGGTTCCTAAAGGAAGATGCGGTCCATGTTCCTCAATAACACCTAATGGAAATAAAACAGGCACTTTCTGCCTGCCTTTATTCTCTATCTCCCTCCAGTCTAAATCAGCCATTGTATCTGTGAATATAGAGTAATTCATAACTTCCTGCCTCCTTTTAACACTGCAAATCTAAACTTACCGTTCTATTGCGAATTATCCTTTGGTGGGCGCATTAAGGCCTAAATGGCCGCTATGACCGATTTACCTGCCTTATTCATAAGTGTGATTTTTGACAGAAACCGCCAGAATGTTCAAAAACAGAAGATAAATGTAAGAATATAATTATGTTACTTTATTATTGTCAAAATGTCAATTTCTTTTCAGCTTAAATATTCCCTGCTTATCCGAAAGTATGGATTTTGCTATCCAAGTAAATTTATTTGTATATTTTTTAGCATCTCCGAAAGCTACAATAAAGTAAAGAACAGTCAAATATTCCGCCGCAGGCAGCGGGGTATGTAACCCTCGCGGCAGTTGCAGATTGGAGAAGCTATGAGTAAACATGGTATGAAAAGGCTTTGGGCAGCAGCATTTTTGCTGACAGCAGCAATAATCATTACAGGGAGCGGCTATAACAGGATTAAAACAAGGACATCAGACACGGAAAACAGCAAGATACCTCCTTCTTCCAAGGAAGCGGTTCTTAATCTGGAAACCAGAGGCAAAAATAAAATACAGGCAGGAAACAGGGAAACTATGAACCGGCTGGCTGTCACCGAAAACGGAAGTATAATATTTGCCATGGAAAAAGTGCTGTCAGAAAACCAGGAGGATTTTGAAGAATGGTATGTCACAAGCCCGTATAAAAACAAGCAGCTGGTTAACGTTTCCGATCTCTATGCATTTCTGGAGCATTATGCGGCCTGGAATTACCTGAATCAGGCGGAAAATGTGGAATTCAGGGACTCCGGCCTGGCGGTGGAAGAAAGCTTTACAGACAGCGGCACGGTGAGGTTTTTAATCGGGCAGAAGAATAAAAACGGAAATTATTATGTAAAAGAGGAGAGAACCGGCAGGCTGTATGAGATCGATGGGACTCAGACAGAGGCTATGACAGGACTGAAGCCTTATGATTTCATTATGGGGATAGCGAATCTGGTTTATCTTACGACGGTGGATAAACTGGAAATCAGAACGAAGGAAACAGCTGCTGTTTTCCTAGTGAAAACAGATGAGGACAGAAATCAGGTATTTATAAAAGAGGGACAGGTATTGGAAGAGGATGGATTTAAGAAAATGTATTCTTCCATTATTTCCATTGTCGCTGCAAAAGAGGCAGAAGACAGTACAGCTTCAGGCCAGCCGGCGCTTCAATTGTCATTCTCCAGAAATACTGATAAACTAAAGAATACACAAATCAGTTACATTCCTTATAATGAGGAATACTATCTGATTATAAAGGATGGACAGAGTGATTTCCTGGCTGAAAAATCGGCGGTGGATGAAGTGATTGCCGTTATTGACGAATACTGCCGGTAACAGGAAAAGAGCCGGAAGGAGAAGAAGCGGTGGAGAAAATGGAGATGAAAAGAGAAAGTGATTTTGTCAGATATCTGTTTAAATGGCTTCTTCTGATATTTACGGTTTTTGCGGTGGTAAGTATCTGTTTTAACCTGGTTACCTATATGAGGGAAAAACAGTATTATTCCCGCATTATAGAGCAGGAACAGCAGGAGAGAATCAATTATTTATCCAGAAACATCAATGAAGAACTCACGAATCTGAAGATTACCGCCAATATAGCTGTGAAAGAAGAAATCGTTCAGGATCTGTACTGCCGCTATGACTATGTAAACAGCTATGAAAGAAGCAAACTGATGGAGGCTATCCGAAAGCGGTGTATGGAAATTGACAACCTGAATTCCTTTGTTTCCTCCAGCTGGCTTTATCTTCCGGAGAAAAATCTTAAGATAGGCCGGGACGGATATGATTTTGTAGAAGAAGAGGCGTATGCTTTCGTGTTGGAAAACAAGGAGAATGAACTGATTTCCATAAAAGACGGCAAAGCCTATATTATCGAGATTCTTAATAAAAATTATCTTTTGGATAAATGGTCCAGGGATAATATCCTGAGTATTTTTGTGATTGAGCTGAATACCGGACTGATCCGGCAGGAACTGCAGTTTGCTAAAATGATGGATGATGATGTACTTTTTATGGTAAGTCCTGATAATACAACGGTTTATTTTTCCACAAGAGATATCGTCTATCAAAACCTGAAACAGGGGGAGAAGCCTAATAAGCTTCTGTTGGACGGAGAGGAATATCTTTTTATGAGTTCCCATGATGACGGGCATTTTTTCGGGCTGTATTATATGCAGGATCAGAGCTTCCTTCATTTAATCCAGAATAAAATGATAACCAGTATTTTGTTGTTTGCCGGAATTATTGTTCTGACCATACTGCTGGCGTTCGCCCTCTTTTACCGAAGAGTGTTCCGGCCTCTGGAGGTGCTGCTGGTAGATGCTTTTGCGCAGATTAAGAAGTCCAACCTTTCTTATCGGATTCCTGTAACGGAGAAAAACAGAGTGTTCACCAATCTGTATCAGAACTTTAATTATATGGCCGAGCGCATAGACACTCTTGTTTCCAGGGAACTGAAACAGGAAATTCTGGTTAATCAGGCTAATTTCAAGCATCTGCAGGCCCAGATCAATCCGCATTTCATGTATAACAGTTACTTCCTTTTGTATCGCATGATTAAGAGCGGTGATAAAGAAGGGAGCCTTCTGGTCTGTGAAAACCTGGGCCGTTTTTTTAAATATATCAACAGAGATTCCGGAGAAAATAAAAGCCTGGAGGATGAAATCAGCCATGCGCGCTCCTATGCCATAATTCAGGGATACCGTTATAAAGGGATCATCCATGTGGATTTCCCGGAACTGCCTGTGCGTTATCATTATATTGAAGTTCCCCGCCTGATAATACAGCCTTTAATTGAAAATGTTTTCAAATATGTGGTGAGCGAAATGGAGGAGGAAGAGGAAATCTGCCTGAGGGTAAGCTATGAAGAAAAAGGGGAAGAACTTCTGATTCATGTGGAAAACTCCGGAAAGCTGAACATAGAACAGCTGGAGATTATCCGTAAGAAATTGAAAGATACGGAAGAAAATTCGGATATCACCGCACTGATGAATATTAATGCAAGACTCCAGGTATTCTTTAAAAAAGAAAATCCTTTGGATGTGAGCCGTTCCCTGTTGGGAGGGCTTCGGGTAACACTTCATGTGAATCTGTAACTTAAAATTCGCACATGCCCCTGTCCCCTCCGGCCAGTGATTTTGGAGCAGCTGTCCG
>OLQH01001544.1_pt1 | contig 17134 bp, 9 predicted proteins | sample 1672671 | NCBI WGS metagenome assembly OLQH01 (sample SAMEA3136712, study PRJEB25190) | human gut metagenome
AGAAGCCGGATATGGAGACGGCGGAGACCTATTTCAAGGCCGGAGATTATCTCATCAACAGCGGAATGTTCCTGTTTCGCGCGGGGGATCTGATTCAGGAGATCCGGAAGTTCTTTCCGTGGCTGTATAATTCCTGCGAAGCCGCCTTTTACATGCGCCGTGTGAGAGGAAAACACACCTATTATTCCAAAGAGGTTTTGGACGGGATCCAGGCGATTCCTATAGAGAAGAGCGTTTTTGAAAAAACGGACCGGGGCAGGGTGATTCACAGCTCTTTCGCATGGCAGGATATCGGAAGCCTGGAAGATCTGGCTATGACAGGCATCGAGCGGGATGAGAGCAATCAGATCGTATACGAATGCAGGAACACAACGGTTCTGAACCAGTCCTCCAGCCAGATTGTGGTTGCCAATAACCTGGAAGATATCACGATCATCAATACGGAGGATGCGGTCTATGTGGGCCGCACTGGCGAATCCGAGAAGCTGAAGAGCATCCTGCGTGAGAATCCCCAGGAACAGCACTATTTTGACCAGGGCAGGGTAATCTATAAGCCCTGGGGAACGTATGAGCTGCTGCATGTCCATCCCAGATATGTGGTCCGTAAGGTGGTCATCACGGAAGGGAAAACGATCTATGCCCACCAGCATGCGCACCGCACGGAGCATTGGATCATTGTATCCGGCCGGGCGCGGATCGCGCTGGGCCAGGATGAGAGAGAATACGGCGCCAATGACAGCGTTGAGGTGCCTGAAAATACCGCCCATCAGATCTCCAATATTGGAGAAGAACCGCTTGTGTTCATGGAGATATCCACCGGCCGGATGGTGGAAGAGCGGGATCTGATCTCCCTGCGCAGCAAGGACCTGACGGAGGCGGAGCTTGGCTACCGTGTGGATCCGTTTGTGCGCCTGCTGCCTGCCTATAAGGATTATCTGTGGGGAGGAACCAAGCTTCGGGAACTGTACGGAAAGAAGTGCGATTATGATATCGTGGCGGAAAGCTGGGAACTGTCCGCGCACAAAGAAGGGCAGTCCATTGTGGCTTCGGGAAGATATAAGGGCTATCTGTTCTCCGAATATCTGGAAAGGATCGGCAAGGAGGGATGGGGCTGGAAATGTCAGCCGCTGGAACGTTTCCCGCTTTTGATCAAGCTGATCGACGCCAAGGAAAATCTTTCAGTTCAGGTGCATCCGGATGATGCCTATGCGCTGGAAAATGAGAACGAATACGGCAAAAATGAGATGTGGTATATTCTTCAGTGCGAACCGGGCGCCTGTATCTACTGCGGTTTCCGCCGGGATGTCACCAAAGAGGAAGTGGCGGCGGCGGTGGAAGAGGACACCATATTGGAACTGCTCAACTGCGTTCCGATCCATCCGGGAGAGGCTTATTTCATTCCCGCAGGAACGGTGCACGCGATCGGAAAAGGAAGCGTGATCTGCGAGATTCAGCAGAGTTCTGTATGCACTTACCGCCTATATGATTATCACAGAAAGGATAAATTCGGCAACTTCCGGGAACTCCATCTGGATAAGGCGTTGGCGGTCATGAATACGTCCAGATATGAGGTCCCCCATTATGATGAGGAGACCATCGAAAAAGGGGAGTACACGCTCCGCATTCTCAGCCGCTGCAAGTATTTTGAATGTGTCAGCTGCCTCCTGGACGGGCACTATCCGCTGGAGATGGATGGAAACTCCTTTGGCTCCGTGGTTTGTGTCAGCGGAAAAGGGAAGATCGGCTGCCAGGACGGGCAGGCGGAACTGGACATGCAGGCAGGGGACAGTGTGTTCCTTCCTGCCGGTGAGCGCAAACTTTATGTGGAGGGGAAGGGCGAGTTCATTCTCACTCATGTCTAGTCCCATGCCGCAGGAAATGAGAAAGCAGAGGCGCATCCTGCATGGATGCGGATAAAAGAAACGGCTGTTTGCCTTATTTTACGGGTGGGCAAACAGCCGTTTCTTATTTTCATGGGGCCATGAAAGGCTGGCCTTTTTTATTTTTTCACAAAAATCGTATACCCTCTGGCAGTAAGGAGCTTCGCCGCCTTCTGGATGGCATCTTCTCCATAGAATTCGATGCGAAGAACACCGTCCTCGGATTCCCGGTTGTGCGTGATCCCGATATTCTTGATGCTGATGCCGTTTAATGCGAGCAGGGTGGCGACGGAAGCGAGGGAACCAGCTTCATCCGGGATTTCCACATGGATGGTATAGGCTTTTTTGATCGGCCCGCTGGAAGCATCGATGAAGGAGTCACGGTATGTCCGGGCATCATGAAAAAAGGTATATAGGCTGTCCGCATCAGCCCGGTCAATCTCATCCTTTACCCGTATCAATGCATCTATATATTGACTTGATTGGTCAAACAAATCTGCTGCCACATGACAGTGGAGGAAGAAGCGATACGGGTAATATCCTTAAATCCGCCCGCTGCGATCATTTTCATGATTCCGTCCTCATTATCGCGGTCATGAACCAGATTCACCAAGGAGGAAGCGATGACATGGGGCAAATGGCTGACCGCCGCCGTTACATAGTCATGCTGTGCATAGTCCAGGATGAGAGGAATGGCGCCCATGTCCCGGACGAGCATGGTAAAGCGTTCGGTTTGTTCCTGGCTGACCCCATCGGAAGGCGTCAGGATATAATAAGCATTTTCCAACAGGGAAGCTTTGGAATTGGAGAAACCTATCCGTTCGCTTCCCGCCATGGGATGTCCTCCGATGAAACAGGAAGAAAGCCCTTCTTTTTCCACGAGACGATGGATGGGTGTTTTAACGCTTCCCACATCCGTAAGAATGCATCCCTCCCGGAGATATGTTTTCAGGCGGCTGAGATTGCTGTTGTTATGGGAGACAGGCGCACAGAGAAAAATATAATCGCTGTCACAGAACACCGGGCCGGATACCTCGTCAATATCAGTATAGATTTCCTGGACGATTCCTTCCTGAAGCGCCGCTTCAAGAGTGGGAAGATGGGTATCGCAGGCGCGGATCAGCATATCTGGATGCGCCTCCTTAAGGGCCCTGGCGATGGAACCTCCGATCAGGCCAAGGCCCCAAAAGGAACAAGTGAGTGGTTTCATGTGAACGAGAGCTCCTTTCCTGAAGGTCAGCCGGCATGAAAGCTTCTTCCCGAAAGTTCAGCATAGGGAGAAAGTTCCTGTGTCAGACGGCTGAATTTTTCAAAGGTGAGAGACTGCGGGCCATCGGAAAGCGCGTGTGCCGGATCGTTGTGAACCTCGACCATCAGGCCGTCCGCACCGCAGGCCACCGCTGCCTTTGCCAGCGGGGAGACGTATTTGTAAGCCCCTGCTGCATGAGAAGGATCCACAATGATGGGAAGATGGGTTTTCTCTCTCAGAACAGGCACCGCACTGATATCCAGCGTGTTGCGCGTGGCAGTTTCAAAAGTACGGATGCCTCGTTCGCAGAGCACCACATTGGGATTGCCTTCAGCGATGATGTATTCCGCTGCGTTGAGCCATTCTTCTATGGTGGCGCTCAGTCCCCGCTTGAGCATCACGGGAAGCCCGGAACGTCCTGCCTCTTTTAATAAGATGAAATTCTGCATGTTGCGCGCGCCTATCTGAATCATATCCACATATTTGACAGCGGCTTCCAGGGATTCATGGCTTACGACTTCGCAGATCGTGGCAAGCCCCGTTTCCCGGCCTGCTTCCTGCATATAGCGGAGGCCTTCTTCCTCCAGCCCCTGGAAAGAGTAGGGAGAGGTTCTGGGTTTGTATGCACCTCCACGAAGAATGGTGGCGCCGGCCTTCTTGACCGCCTGTGCCACTTGCATCAGCTGTTCTTCCCCTTCTACGGCGCAGGGCCCGGCCATAATGGTGAGGTTGTCCGGACCGATCGTTGTATTTCCGACCCGAACCGTAGAAGGCTCCGGATGGAATTTCCGGTTGGCGAGCTTATACGTTTCGGTGACAGGAACGATGCGATCCACATCCTTGAAGCTGACCAGATTCTCGGTAGAGAGCCGGTTCTTGTCGCCCACAACGCCGATGATGGTCACTTCAGTGCCTCTGGACAGATGGACGTTCAGCCCGCTTTCTTCGATATAATCCGTGATGGCCTTTATGCTGTTTTCCGCTGCCTGCGGCTTCATTACAATAATCATGGTATTCGTTTCCTTTCTTTTTCGTTGATACAATTCAATCCTTCTTCGTGCAGACATAATATAGCACGTTAAAGTGCGAAAGTCAAATGAAAATGAAAAGATGCGTCGGCTGGCCTTTGCGCGTTGTTTTTTGCAAGGCAGGTTTTGGCCCCACAAAAGCGGCGCCGGAGCCTACGGAACATGTATCGCAGCACGTTTGAGGAAGCGCTCTGCGGCAGGAAAGGCCCTCTATTGTACAAATATTATCATTTATTTCCTACAAAAGGAAAATGAATGTACTGCCCGCCGATTCTGACAAAAATACCCGGAAAAATAAATTGTATAAAACGTTCAAAACAACTTGTAATATTTTCAAACATTTAGTACAATATACCCATGGGGTTCTGGAGGAGAAAAAAGAAGCCGCTGATTGGCTTTTTTCATGGATTGGGGACTTTGACAGAAAACCCGGAAAACGCATAATACGGAGGAATGCAGTATGAACATTTACACAACAGACAAGATCCGCAACGTGGTTCTTTTGGGACATGGCGGATCGGGAAAGACTAGTTTGGTGGAAGCAATGGCGTATTTGTCCGGTATCACGTCCAGAATGGGAAAGGTCGTTGATGGGAATACCGTCAGTGATTTCGGCAAGGAAGAACAGAAGAGAAAATTTTCAATCAGCACTTCCGTCGTTCCGATCGAGTGGGAAGGCGTGAAGATTAATATATTGGATACTCCCGGTTTCTTTGACTTCGTCGGTGAAGTGGAAGAAGCGGCCAGCGCTGCGGATGCGGCGATTATCGTTGTTTCCGGCAAGGCAGGCGTGGAAGTGGGAACGCAGAAGGCATGGGAACTGTGCGATAAGTATAAGCTGCCCCGCATGGTGTTCGTGACGGATATGGATATCGATAACGCTTCCTACCGTCAGATCGTGGAGGATATGACCAATCTTTACGGAAAGAAGATCGCGCCGTTCCATCTTCCCATCCGTGAAAATGAGAAATTTGTGGGATATATCAACGTTATTTCCGAGACCGGCTACAGATGGCAGGGCAAGGAGGTTGTGGAATGTGACATTCCTGAATACAATAAGCCGAATCTTCAGATTTGCCGAGATACGCTGATGGAAGCGGTTGCGGAGACCAGTGAAGAATTCATGGAAAGATATTTTGGCGGCGATACCTTCTCCGAAGCGGAGATCAGAGCGGCACTGCGTACCAATATCAATGACGGAAGCATCGTTCCCATGTCCATGGGCTCCAACATCCTGGGACAGGGCATCTATACGCTGCTGGATGATATCGTAAAATACCTGCCAAGTCCGGAGGGACGTGAAATCGCAGGCATTAATATGAAGACAAAGGATATTTACCAGGCGAATTATGATTTTGCAAAGGCAAAGAGCGCATTTATTTTCAAGACCATCGTAGATCCTTTTATCGGTAAATATTCTCTGATTAAGGTTTGCTCCGGCGTCCTTAAGACGGATGATACGATGCTCAATTACGATAAGGACATAGAAGAAAGAATCGGCAAGCTTTACGTGCTGCAGGGAAGCAAGCCCATTGAGGTGAGTGAGCTTCATGCCGGGGATATCGGCGCGCTGGCCAAGCTGACGGGAGCGAGGACGGGAAATACCCTTTCCACCAAGGCTACTCCCATTGAATTCGGCAAGGCGGAAATCTCCGTCCCTTATACCTCCAAGAGATATAAGGCTAAGAACAAAGCCGATATTGACAAGATTTCACAGTCTCTGACCAAGATGACCCATGAGGATCTGACACTGAAGGTAGTGAATGATTCTGAGAACCACCAGTCACTGCTTTACGGCATGGGCGATCAGCATCTGGATGTTGTGGTGAGCAGGCTCCTGAATGAATATAAGGTGGAAATCGAACTGAGCCAGCCCAAGGTTGCGTTCCGTGAGACTATCCGCAAGAAATCGGATGTGGAATATAAATATAAAAAGCAGACCGGCGGACATGGACAGTACGGCCATGTTAAGATGAAATTTGAGCCGCTGGGAGATCTGGAGAAGCAGTATGAATTTGCCCAGGAAGTAGTAGGCGGCGCTGTGCCGAAGAACTATTATCCTGCAGTGGAAAAGGGACTTCAGGAATCCGTCCAGAAGGGCCCGCTGGCCGCTTATCCGGTGGTAGGCGTGAAGGCTATTCTGTACGATGGCTCCTACCATCCTGTGGACTCTTCCGAAATGGCATTTAAGATGGCTACAATCCAGGCCTTCAAGAAAGGCTTCATGGATGCGGGACCGATTCTTCTTGAGCCGATTGCTTCTTTGAAGGTTACCGTGCCGGATCAGTATACCGGTGATGTTATGGGTGATTTGAACAAGCGCCGCGGCCGTGTCCTGGGAATGACTCCTATTGCAGGCGGAAAGCAGATCGTTGAGGCGGATGTTCCCATGATGGAGCTGTACGGCTATTGTACTGATCTTCGCTCCATGACAGGCGGCAGGGGAGATTACTCCTTCGCATTTGCCCGTTACGAGCAGGCGCCTTCCGATATCCAGGAGAAGGAAGTTGCGGCGAGAGCCGCTAAGGTTGCGGAAGGAAGCGATGAATAAAGTCTTTTTTAGAGAAGAAAAGCAGTAACTGTGAAGGAAGAACAGTTACGAAAAGGATTATAATATTGGGGTAAGGACGCCGAAGCTGTTGGGGTACAGCTTCGGCGTCCTTTTTTAGTAAATCTATACAAATATGACTGATTGATTCCGAAGTTTAATAAAAAAACAAATAAAAACAATAAAAACAACAAATACAATGTTGATTTATGAATGATTTGGGTATATGATGGGAAGGTAAAAACGTAACTGCGAGTGTATTTAACAGCTGCAAAGAAATGAACATATGATGCCCGCGACCGTTAAATCATGGTACGGCGGGAAGCAGTCTTGTATATGACAGGAAAGGAGATTCCCATGAAGGTTTTGGATTCTAAATTTGTAAAGGATTTTATTAAGATGGCGGACGATGGTTATCATGAAGGATGGCATGAACGAAACGGCGGCAATCTTTCTTACCGGATTCGGCCGGAAGAGGTGGAGACCATCCGCAGCAGGCTGAGCGACCGCGGCGAATGGACGCCAATCGGCGTGAGCGTACCGGATTTGGCAGGGGAATTTTTCCTGGTGACGGGCACCGGAAAATATTTCCGAAACATCATTGTGGATCCGGAGGCCTGCATTACTATTATAGAGATTGATGAAAAGGGTGAAAATTACCGCATCCGCTGGGGCCTGGTGGAGGGCGGCGGCCCTACCAGCGAGCTGCCTACCCATCTGATGAACCATGAGGTGAAGAAGCGGGTGAGCAACGGTAAACACCGGGTTATTTACCATGCCCATACCACCAATGTCATCGCCCTTACCTTTGTCCTTCCGCTGAAGGATGAGATCTTCACCAGGGAGCTGTGGGAAATGGCTACGGAATGTCCGGTGGTGTTTCCTGACGGCGTAGGCGTAATCGGCTGGATGGTTCCGGGAGGAAGGGAAATCGCGCTGGAGACAGGAAAGCTGATGGAGAAGTACGATGCGGTTATCTGGGCACACCATGGCATGTTCTGCTCCGGAGAAAACTTTGACCTGACCTTCGGCCTGATGCATACCATAGAAAAATCCGCTGAGATTCTGATCAAGGTGTTGTCCATGAAACCTGATAAGCTTCAGACGATTACGCCCGACAATTTCCGGGATCTGGCCGGAGCCTTCCATTTACAGCTTCCGGAAAGATTCCTTTATGAAAAAGAAGAGTAACTGTAGCCGGACGGTTACCAAGAAGCTGAATATGCTGTGATTATTTGGAAAACTGCCTGTAGGCGCAGCCTTTTCCTGCCGTGGGACGGCAGCAATTCTTTTCATAAAAACGGAATTGTATAAAAAAACAAGGAATCTCACATTGCATTTCAGACTGATTTTTATATGATAGAAATAGAGGAACTGTGAGTAGCGGACAGTTGCAAAATGCAGGAAGGGGGACGGGCCCGTAAGGTCTGCCCGGCTCATTGGCTGCAAAAATATAAGCCTGTATATGCGGGCGGACAGGAGAAATGGGATGAAGATAGACTGGAGACAGGCAGAGGCAAGGGATGCTGAAATACTGAGTACAGACGGGGACAGTTGTACCGTACTGTTGGGAGCCGGCGGGGGAGGCATTTCCCTCCCTCAGATAAAGGGGACGAAGGAACGTTATCTCACAGGAGATGTGGAGGTGCTGGAGGAGCATTCCACGGCAATGATGTTCCGCTGCTTTCTTCCGGGGCAGGAGAAGGAGAATCTTTTTATGCGCTTCGGAATCCTGCCGCAGTTCAAAACGAGAATCTGCCTGGATCTGGATTTGCTGGATAACAGGACAATATTTACGAACCGCACGCCGGGCACGCTGAAGCTGGTGGTGCATGGGCAGCGCACGCAGCGGGAAGAGGTGGAACGTTTTGAACTGGGCATGGATGAAATGTTCCATGATGTAAAGGTGCGTTTTGAGAACTTTACCATGTCGGATACCATGCCGGAGGAATTCCCGGTGCCTTCAAAAAAGCTGGTGGATGAATTCGGCCAGTGGATGGGGAAGGAATGGCCGGGAAAAATCCATTCCAGGGAGGAACTGAAGGAAAAGTATCAGGCGCTGGAAGGAAAGGCTGAGTATCCGTTCCCCGAATGGAATGTGTGGGGCGGTGATAAGACGAGGAAGCTGAAAGAGGGAACCGGCTTTTTCTCTACCTGCAAAACACCGGACGGCAGATGGCATCTTACCGATCCGGAGGGCTGCGATTATTTTTCCCTTGGCCCCTGCGGAACGCGGGCAGGTGAGTGGGGAAGGATTGACAGCTTTGAAAACTGCTGCGAATGGCTTCCAGAGGAGGATGCGCAGTATGCGGAATTTTTTGAGGAAGGCAGCAGGAGGAGGACTGCTTATATGCCGGTGGATCATTACAGGATGGCCAATTTCTCCGGCATGAATCTGAAAAAAATCTATGGGGATGACTGGAAGGAAAAATGGGAAGAGATTTCCTGCCATATCCTGATGAATAACGGTATTAATTCCCAGGGGAATTTCCCGGGGATCGCAGTGAATAACGGCAGAAGCAAAATGGCCTATGTGCGGGAGCTTCCTGATTTTCCGGTTACGGATACGCTGATCTTCAGGGATTTTCCGGATGTGCTGTCTCCGGAATATGAGGAAAAATCCCGCATCTATGCAGAGAAGCTGGAGGAATGGAAGTACGACCCCTGGCTGATTGGATATTTCCTGAGAAATGAACCGGAATTTAATTTTGTGGAAAATCTGGCTATTGCGGACGAGGTGCTGCGTAATCCGGCCCAGACCTTCTGCCGGAAGGGGCTGATTGCATTTTTAAAGGAAAGATATGTGACGATAGAGGCGCTCAATCAGGCCTGGAAAACGGATTTTGGCAGCTTTGCCGCGCTGGAGGGGCCTGTTGCGGACTGTTCCGCCCGTTATCCGGGTTCGCGGAAGGATATCCGGGAATTTTCCGGGAAGCTGATTACGGAGTATATCCGTGTCCCGTCCGTGGCCTGCAGGAAAGTGGATCCCAACCATCTGAATCTAGGACTTCGCTGGTCCAAGGCCTATAACGCGGATATGATGAAGGGATGGGAGTATTTTGATGTGTTTTCCATCAACTGCTATGACTTCGACCCCACAAGGGACATGGATTTTGTGAAAAATGCGGGCGTGGATCTTCCCATCCTTCTGGGTGAGTATCATTGCGGCGCTCTGGATCGGGGGCTGACGGCCACCGGCCTGAAGGGCGTGGCAAATCAGGAGGAGCGCGGCGTGATGTGGCGGTATTTTGTGGAAAAGGTGGCGACGCATCCTTATGGCGTGGCCGCACACTGGTTCCAGTATAACGATCAGTTCTGCCTTGGCAGGTATGACGGGGAAAATTATCAGATTGGCATGGTGGATGTATGTATGCAGCCCTATCCGGAGCTGATGGATGCTGTATATGAAACCTCAAAGGTGCTGTACCAGGTAAAAAACGGGGAAAAACAGCCCTGTGGCAGAAAACCGCAGCCCATCCCCATGATAGGGTATTAAGCTTATGAGAGAAGAACGTATTTGGCGAAGGCCGCAGATAGTGCCGATGCCGCTGCAGACCGGAAAAATCAGTGCGCCGCAGATATGCTTAAACGGGGCTGGCTGGAAGCGTCTTTATCGATCATTTCCTTGTTTTCGGGGAAAATGATTATGGGGATACACGGTTGATTATAGACAGCGAGTTTAATTATCCCGAGCTTTCCTGGGGATGCTATACGAAAGAGCCGGTCACCGTTTCCAACGGATACTCCCGGAAGGTTTATACGAAGCTGGGCAATGAGGAATAGGTCAAAAAAAGTCGGATATCCCGCAGAATATTACGGGGTATCTGACTTTGTTTTTTTACCGGAATGAGGTCTGGGCAGGGAGGCTTTCTTTTTGGGGATTTTTTCTCCCTTTAATATAAGCGGCGGCTCCGGCAGTACGGGGGATTTGATTTTATCCCGTGCGAATTCCAGGTAGAAGCTCTGAATTTTCAGTTTATTTTCTTCGTACATATCCAGAGCCTGGTAAAGCTCCTTGTAATAGCCGAACAGGATACGTTTGGTGCGGATGGTTTCCCGCAGGTCGATTTTGCTGTCCACCAGACTGCCCTTTGTTTTTACATAGTAATAAATGGGCCTGGTCTCCACGCGGATATTGGAAACGTATTTCAGGTATTCCAGATTGAATTTGAAATCCTCGCACCAGTCCAGCTCACGGGAAAAGAACAGCGCGTTGTCCCGTATGATATCCATGCGGTAAAATTTATTCCAGGTGACGCCGTAATAGAAATTGGCGGGGGATTTCATCATATATCTGGCAAACTCCGCCCTGCTCATCAGGCTGGACGCTGGAATATGGCCCTTGATCCAGATTTTTCTGCCAATGACGCGGTAATAATCGGTGATTACCATTTCCGAACCGGTCTGCATAGCCTTCAGCAGGATTTCCGTGGCGTCCCGTGTAATCCAGTCGTCCGCATCCACAAACTGTATGTATTCCCCGCGGGCCAGCTGCAGCCCCAGGTTCCGGCTTTCCGACACACCGGAATTTTCCTTGCGTACAACGCGCAGGCGGGAATCCTTTTTCTGGTATTTGTCAAGGATGACGCGGCTGTGATCGGTGCTGCCGTCGTCCACTGCGATAATTTCCAGATGGGAATAGGTCTGCCTGAGCACGCTGCACAGACAGCGTTCCAGGGTTTGCTCCCGGTTATATATGGGAATAATAATGGTAATCAGAGGATTTTCCAATTCCATGCTCTGCCTCTCTTAGTTTTATTTTGCTGTTAAAGCAGCAGTTTTGTTCACGTCCCGCTTTGCTGATGCGGTATGGCTTCGTAACTGTTGCGCTGAACGGACAGTTATATGGCCTGAATTAATGCTGTATCTATTTTAGCATGAGGGAGGGGAAGGAAACAAGAAGAAAAGATGTATGCAACAGCGCGGTCATCCCGGTGCGGGCTGGCCGGGTGCGGAAGCATTGCTATGGGAGGAAGATTGTGGTACAATGAACTGGTTTACAGGAACCGCACCAGTTCCTGGCAGGAACTGGTGGAAAGTAATTGCCGGCCCTTTGGCTGCCGGCAGGGAGGAGCTTTTATTATATGAAGAAAGGCGTTTTATACACGATTTTAGGAGCGTTGGCGGCTGCTGTAGCGTTTATTTATTATTATGTGACACTGCCGGCCATCAATATTCATTCCAGCGGGTTCTGGTTTTTCATCATGGCGGCGATTGTGGCTGTGATGGTGGTTTATACGATCCGCAAGGCGGGAAAGGATATGGCGGGAACGGGAGGCGTGGCCCTGCGTTTCAGCCTGAAGGAGCATAAGCCTTTAAAATTTTTGGGAATCCTGCTGCTTTTCTGCTGGCTGCTTATGTAATCGGAAGCATTCTGTCTTCCCCTATCGTCAATGCGAAGAAGTACCAGCAGCTTTTAACGTTGGAAACCCGGAATTTTACGGATGATATCAAGGAAGTGGATTACCGCACGATCCCCCTTTTGGATAAGGATTCGGCTGCGCTTCTGGGAGACAGGAAAATGGGCAGCCTGGTGGAGATGGTGTCCCAGTTTGAGGTGGCGGATGACTATACCCAGATTAACGTAAACGGCGTTCCGGTACGTGTGACGCCGCTGGTATATGCCAGCCCTATTAAGTGGCTGACCAACCAGAAGAACGGAATCCCGGCTTATATGCGTATTGATATGACCACTCAGGATACGGAATGTGTGATGCTGGACGAGGGAATTAAATATTCCAAATCCGAATATTTTAACCGCAATCTTTACAGGCATCTTCGCTTCCAGTTCCCGACCTATATTTTCGGTGATCAGATTTTCTTTGAAATCGATGATAACGGCGTGCCATACTGGGTATGCCCCGTGAAGAAATTCAATATCGGGCTGTTTGGCGGCGAGACCGTGGGAAGAGTGGTGCTCTGCAATGCGGTAACCGGAGAATGCACGGATTACGACGTAGAGGATGTTCCACAGTGGATTGATAAGGTGTATTCCGCAGAGCTTCTGATGCAGCTGTATGATTATCATGGCATGTACCAGCATGGTTTCTTCAACAGCGTGCTGGGACAGAAGGACTGCCTGGTGACCACTAATGGCTACAACTATATTGCGCTGGATGACGATGTCTGGGTATATACGGGCATTACCTCCGTAAACGGTGACCAGTCTAATGTAGGCTTTGTGCTCATAAATCAGAGAACCATGGAAACCAGATTTTACAGGGTGGAGGGCGCCACGGAAATGTCCGCCATGTCCTCTGCGGAAGGGCAGGTACAGAACCTGGGCTACCGGGCCACCTTCCCCCTGCTTTTGAACATTGCGGATGAACCCACTTATTTCATGGCTCTGAAGGATGCCGCAGGCCTGGTGAAAAAATACGCCATGGTAAACGTGCAGAAGTACCAGTGGGTGGCCATCGGAGATACTATACAGGCCTGTGAGAAGAGTTACAACGAACTGCTGAGCACTAACGGCATCGTAAGCCAGAATACTGAAGCATATGTGGATGTTTCCGGCATAATTGAATCCATTTCCCCCGTGGTTCTGGAAGGAACCACCCATTATTACATCTGCATCAAGGGAAATGAGAATATTTTTGATGTGGATCTGTCGGATGACAGCCTGATTGGAATCGTCCGCTACAATCCCGGAGACTCTATCAAATTCCAGTATAAAGACGAAGGCGGCCTGAATCCGGTTAAGACCCTGGAGTAAATTGGCTGCCAGGCGCCGGATAGAGTGACAAAGCTATTGACATTTCCCGGGAAAAAGGATAGAATAATCCCTAGTTTCCGGGGAATTTCAGAAGATTTTCACCGGCAGAAGTAAAAAGAGCAAGAGACATGGAAGAGGAGTAATAAGGAACCTGGCCTTTTCAGAGAGCCGCCGGATGGTGCGAGGCGGTAAGGAGAAGTCCCCAACTCGCCTTGGAGTCCTCCGGGGGAAGCCTGTTCATGCAGGAGCAGGAAAGTAGTCCGGAGCGGGAATTCCCGTTACAGAACAATAAGTGCGTACCGGTTTGCAGTCAAAGCAGACGGTACGAATTAGAGTGGTACCACGGAAACAAGCCCTTTCGTCTCTAACCAGGAAGAAAGGGCTTTTGTTATGCAGCGGGACAGCCTGTATGCGGTTATTGTTACGAGGTAATTTTAACAGCGCGGCAGTTGCCCGCCAGCTTTTAAACGGCAGTAAAAAGGAGGAAGCTATGGCAGCACCATACAATCACAGAGAGATTGAAGAAAAATGGCGTAAGGAGTGGGAGGCCCATCCCATCAACGTCAACGACGGAAAGAAACCCAAATACTACTGTCTGGACATGTTTCCCTATCCTTCAGGAAACGGACTTCATGTAGGGCATTGGAGAGGCTATGTCATTTCCGATGTGTGGAGCCGTTATAAAATGTTAAACGGCGGCCATTATATCATTCATCCCATGGGCTGGGACGCATTCGGCCTTCCCGCAGAAAATTATGCGATTAAAATGGGAGTTCATCCCGCTGTATCCACGGCGGACAACGTATCCAAAATCAAGAGCCAGATCAAGCAGATCGCCGCTCTGTATGACTGGGATATGGAAGTCAATACCACCGATCCGAATTTCTATAAGTGGACCCAGTGGATTTTTGTAAAAATGTTCAAGGCAGGGCTGGCATATGAGAAGGAAATGCCCATCAACTGGTGTCCTTCCTGTAAGACGGGCCTGGCCAACGAAGAAGTGGTAAACGGCAAATGTGAACGCTGCGGCGCCGAGGTTACCAAGAAGAACCTGAAGCAGTGGATGCTGAAAATCACAGCCTACGCGGATCGCCTGCTGAACGATCTGCACAAGCTTGACTGGCCGGAAAAGGTAAAGAAGATGCAGACCGACTGGATCGGTAAATCCTACGGCGCTGAAGTGGATTTCCCGGTAGAGGGCAGCGATGAGAAGATCACCGTTTACACCACAAGGCCGGATACCCTCCATGGGGCGACCTTTATGGTCCTGGCTCCGGAGCATGCGCTGGCGGCAAAGCTTGCTACCCCTGAAAATAAGGAAGCCGTGGAAAAATATATCTACGAGGCATCCATGAAATCCAACGTGGACAGGCTTCAGGATAAGGAAAAAACCGGCGTGTTTACGGGAACCTATGCCATCAATCCTTTAAACGGCGCAAAGGTTCCGATCTGGCTTTCCGATTACGTGCTTGCAGATTATGGCACGGGCGCGATTATGTGCGTTCCCGCCCATGATGACAGAGACTTTGAATTTGCCAGAAAATTCAATATTCCTATTATCCAGGTAATTGCCAAGGATGGTAAGGAAATCGAAAATATGGAAGAAGCCTATACGGATGCTTCCGGCACCATGATCAATTCCGGTGAATGGAACGGCATGGAAAGCGCGGTGCTCAAGAAAGAAGCACCTGTGATGATTGAAAAAATGGGAATTGGCCGCAAAACAGTTAACTATAAGCTGCGTGACTGGGTATTCTCCCGCCAGCGTTACTGGGGCGAGCCTATCCCGATTGTTCACTGCCCGAAGTGCGGCTGCGTACCGGTGCCGGAGGATCAGCTTCCGCTGCTTCTTCCCGAGGTGGAATCCTATCAGCCTACAGGAACGGGAGAATCCCCTCTGGCCGACATTGACTGGTGGGTAAATACCACCTGCCCTGTCTGCGGCGCGCCTGCGAAGAGAGAGACCAATACCATGCCTCAGTGGGCCGGCTCCTCCTGGTACTTCCTCCGCTATGTGGACAACAAAAACGACAAGGAACTGGTGAGCCGCGAGAAAGCGGACAAATATCTGCCGGTTGATATGTATATCGGCGGTGTGGAGCATGCGGTGCTTCATCTGCTGTATTCCCGTTTCTACACCAAGTTCCTGTGTGATATCGGCGTAATCGATTTTGACGAACCTTTTGTCAAGCTGTTCAATCAGGGTATGATTACCGGAAAGAACGGCATCAAGATGAGCAAGTCCAAAGGAAACGTGGTGTCCCCGGATGATCTGGTAAGAGACTACGGCTGTGACTCCCTGCGTATGTACGAACTGTTCGTAGGGCCGCCGGAGCTTGACAGCGAATGGGACGACAGAGGAATCGACGGCGTAAACCGTTTCCTGAACCGTTTCTGGAATCTGGTTATGGACAATAAGGACAGCGGCGTGCAGGCCACGAAGGAAATGGTGAAGGTACGCCACAAAATGATCTATGAAATCACCACCAGATTGGAAAACTTTAGCCTCAATACGGTAATTTCCGGCTTTATGGAATATACCAACAAAATGGTGGATATGGCAAGAAACGGCGGCATCGACAAGGAAACACTGCAGACGGCAGTAATCCTTCTGGCTCCTTTTGCACCGCATATCGGTGAAGAGCTGTGGCGTCAGCTGGGCGGAACTGATTCCGTATTCCATGCGGTATGGCCCGTAGCCGACAAGGCGGCCATGGCGGATGACGAAAAGGAAGTGGCAGTTCAGGTGAACGGCAAAACCAAGCTGGTTGTCACCGTACCTGTTGATATCAGCAAGGAAGACGCCATTGCGGAAGGCAAGAAAGCGCTGGAAGCAGCAGGCAAGCTGAGCGGCACTGTGGTAAAGGAAATTTATGTTCCGGGCAAGATTATTAATATTGTTGTAAAGCCTTAATACGGCTGAATAAAAGGGCTTACCGGAAACTCTCCGGCAGGCCCTTTTGTATCTGCTGAGGAAATAAATGCGGCTTATGAACGGCAGAGTCAGAGAATGCCGCAAGCCGGAGATTAAACAATAGAGGCTGGTTTAGTAAAATGTCGGAGACAGGAGCTGTTATGAAGGGAGCAAAAATGAGTACAGTACTTATAATAAGAGGATGATATGGATCTGCAGGAGGGGCTGGCTTACTCCCTGGAAGCGGAAGGCTATTCGATCATTGCGGCTTCGACCATGGAAGAGGGGGAAGAGCAGTTTAGAAAAAACGCCTGTGATCTCATTCTTCTGGACTGCAACCTGCCTGACGGGAGCGGCTTTGAGTTCTGCTAACGGATCCGCCGCCTGGCACAGACGCCTGTGTTGATGCTCACCGCCCGGGATTCCGAGCTGGACGAGGTGAAGGCCCTGAATCTGGGAGCGGACGACTACCTGACTAAGCCCTTTTCCCTTTCGGCCACATTTACCTCTACCTCTCCGCCAAGGCCCCGGTTCCACCTTCCGCCATTACCGCAGCCCTCCTCCTCCAAACCCTTTCCATCCCCGACATCATGTCCTCTCCCCATTTCTATACATATTTCACAGAAAAATCACAGTTCCACCAACATTTTTACACATTTTGGGAATACATTTATTTTTAGAGTTGCCGTGCTGCGGCCGTGATGCTTTCCTGCGGGGCTGCGTTTCCGTGGGGGCGTTTCCGGGGGCTTTGGCCCGGCATGTTGGATCCGGCTGGGGCGGCGGGGGTTTTTCCGGATCCC
>OLQH01001546.1_pt1 | contig 17073 bp, 15 predicted proteins | sample 1672671 | NCBI WGS metagenome assembly OLQH01 (sample SAMEA3136712, study PRJEB25190) | human gut metagenome
TCTGCCACCGCCCTTGCATTCTGAACCTCATTTTCATAGTCGAAATCCGGATTTGCCTCCAGAAACTTCTTCTGATCCTCATCCAGATTTTCACCTGTCTCATATGCCGTGTCTGTCCGGTATCCTAAAACGCCGTTATAACCGGTAAGGGCAATGGTTCCCCTGGCTCCTTTATAGGCACCGTCCGGATGCTCCCTCAAAAAAGAATCCAGCAGGGGAACCACATCATAATCCCCCACGGTAACCGTTCCGTCTGCGGCGGTATACTGGCACTTTGGCCGGCCGTCCCCGTCCAGAACAATTTTACTGGCAAACCCATCCCCGTCCATATAATGGTAATAGCTGAGGTCATCCACAGAGAGCACATAAGGTTTCTTTCCCTCCGGGAGAAGGATCTCCTCCAAAGCCATATAGGTTCTCCCATTTCCATCTGTCTTTTCCCCTGCCAGGTCTTTTAGCCTTACCAAAACGTATCCCCGCTCATACATCTGTTCCATAATTTTAGTAAACTCACTGACAGTTGTCATCACCTGATTGTAGGCCCCTTCTCTGCTGTCCCCGTCAAAAGCCCTGGAAGTATCTGCAATCAGAGAATGGTAGAAAATATGAGGAATCTTCTCCACGTCCGCAGGTCTGCAGTCTTCTTTCCTGGCCAGGTACTTCGCAGCTGCCTCCTGCATTTCTTTTGATTCTGCATAGCCGGGGGCCTTTTTCAGCAGAGATACCGCACCGTCGTAGTCATAGCCTGCTGCCAGCAGCTTTGCCTCCTCCATTATCCCCTTTTTTCCGCCTGCCTGCGCAGCAGCCTGGCTTATGCCGGTCTCTCTTTCGCCATCTTCAGTACCCTGGATATCGTATCGGTGTACTGCCGCCAATAGGAGAAGCAGACAAACCCCAGTAAGAATAACGCCACGGTCCTTCATAAAGATTCCTCCCATATCCTCCTTGCCACTATTCTAATCTATTAGGACCCTTTGTCTACTTATGCCTCACAGCTCCCTTTCCCGCCCTTTCCTCCGCCTTTTTTTGGCAAATTAATAATTGCCTTTTTCTAGAATTAATGCTAAAATGAAATTTGCGTATGAAACTGCGGGGCAGTGGATTCAATACACTTTAGGAGGTTAATTATGGAACTTTGGAAAGTATTATTGATTATTTTGGCGATTCTTGCAGTTGCCGTTGTCGTATTATATTTCCTGGGAAAAAGAGCACAGAAAAAGCAAGAAGCACAGCAGGAGCAGATAGAGGCTGCGAAACAAGTCGTCCCCATGCTGATTATAGATAAAAAAAGGATGCCCCTAAAAACTTCGGGGCTCCCTCAGGCAGTGATAGATCAGACGCCCAAGCTTATGAGAAGATCCAAGCTTCCTATTGTAAAGGCAAAAGTGGGCCCCAAGATTATGACTTTGGTCTGCGATGAGAGGATCTTCGATGTAATCCCTCTGAAAAAGGAAGTCAAAGCTACCATCAGCGGAATCTACATTACAGATGTCCGGGGTGTCAGAGGTCCTCTGGAAGCACCGGCCAAAAAGAAAGGCTTCTTCCAGCGCCTGAGAAATAAGGCTATGGATGCCACCACTGGAAAACGCTCCTAACCGGCCATAGGATGAAAAAAAGGATTGCGGCTCTGTCCGCAATCCTTTTATGATCTCAGTGAAAAGTCCTGAGCCTCTTTTGATTTAATATTAATGCAGATATTGCAGTCTGCCACATGCTGTTCATTAATTTCCAGCGCGTAGTCTACATTCACATCTATATTTTCCCGGGTTTCCTGAATTTTTACCCGGGTTGCGGAGATTCCCATCTCCATACTCCCATAGGGGGTAGAGTAGTATGTAAGGTTTTTCTTGTTCTCCTGGAACACCATATGGGCATTGGCAACTCCCTTTTTCCTTACTTCCACAGAATCTTCTTTCACTTTTATATAGTTCTTTGTACTGCCCTCAAAGCCTTCCGTCACCTCATTATACATAATAAAATGATGTCCGTTCTTTTTATAATAATCTCCGGCTGTAATCAGCTCTATATTCGTATCCTCTTCCCCGCCTCCCGGCATCTGAAGCCCTTTGATTGTAATCAATACTTGCTTTGTCATTCTTTAGTACTCCTCAATAGTAATCTGCTTTGTCATACTCACATCATAAGGAAGTATGGAATTCGCAAAGTCTTTAAACTGCTGCACAGAATCGCTGGCATAGAAGCGGTAGGGGAATTCAGCTTCCTCCTTCCCGGGGCTTGCCAGACCTCTCTCTTCCAGAAGCCTCTGCAAGTCCTTTGCAGTTTCATACGCCGGATTCACCAGCGTGACTTTTTCTCCCACCAGCTCCCGCATCACAGATCGCAGCAAAGGATAGTGGGTACATCCCAGTATCAGGGTATCGATATCCTGCATCAAAAGAGGTTCCAGATAACGCTTTGCCACCTCCACTGTCACGGTGTCCTTCAGCCATCCTTCCTCTACCAAAGGTACCAGCAGCGGACAGGCCTTTCCAATTACCTCAATCTCAGGGTTCTGCCGTTGAATAAACTCCTTATAGATGCAGCTGTTAATCGTAGCCCTGGTCCCGATCACTCCTATCTTATGGTTCCGCGTCACCTGGGCCGCCACTCTGGCCCCGGGCTTTACCACTCCGATTATAGGAATATCGATCTCTTCTCTTATGGTCTCAAGAGCCATGGCGCTGGCTGTATTGCAAGCCACCACAATAGCTTTTACATCCTGGGTCATCAGAAAACGGATAATCTGGCGGGAATAGCGCAGGACAGCTTCTCTTGATTTATTCCCATAGGGAACTCTAGCGGTATCACCGAAATATACAATTTTTTCATTGGGCAGATTCCGCATGATTTCCCTTGCCACAGTCAGCCCGCCTACTCCTGAGTCAAATACTCCTATGGGTGCGTAGTTCTTTTGGCTCATATTCTTTCTCCATCATTTATTAGCCTGGCCTCAGGCTAAGGTTTTATACATTGTTCTATTCTACTCTCACTGAAGGGAGAATTCAAGCGGAAATTATCAGTGGGGGAGCCACTTAAATGTAATTTTAATCCTCGGGGTATCTGTGATTGTATCATATTCCTCTTCTGTAAGAACGTTCTTCAATTCCTCTTTTTTCTCCTCTGTGACCACTCCATGGGTATCATCTACAAAGCACAGGCTGGGGTAAAGAACACACCACCAGTTATGTCCCTCTGCTTCTCCAATTTTAATCTGAAGCGCCTCGTATTCCCCCGGCGGAAAGGTACAGTCCCCATATGTTTTTTCAGGGAAATAAGCCGTTGTAAGCCCGGCCGTCACTGGATACGCATACCCTTCTCTCCTGATCACTTCCCTGGAGATGTCCCGAATTTCCTCCATATGAGAAAGGATTGCTTCCCTGGTCTCTTCCAGGGTGGTGTCATCGCCTAAAAGCTCGTGCAGATACTCTACTACTCTGTTTTTCACCTTGATTTTCAGTCCCTGATCCTCCTCACTGTCGCTGTTGGCAAGGACATGGAACCGAATGATCTCTTTAGCAATCCCCTGCTGGATCTGACGGGGCGTTTCTTCCTGGGCCCGGGCGGTAAAGGAAGCAGCCAGAATTCCTCCCAAAACGCCCAGGGTAAGGGCAGCTGCTATGATATATCTCTTACGGTTTGCCGTGATTTTCATTTTATGTACCTCCTAATAACTTTGTATTAGGAGTATTTCCATTTATCCTGGGTCTATTCAAGGTACACCTGGGTTCCCCTCACATTTACTCTGGGTACCTTGGGGAACTCCTCCTGGTTATGCCAGGCATTGTAGAATTTCTGTATGGTGATCTGGGCCTTTCTGTCTGGGTTCGGCTTATTTTCCAGTATTCCTATGAGGTATTCCCCCAGAGAATCAATCTCATTTCCGTTCAGGGACATTGCCTCTTCCACCTGGCTGCTTTGGAATACTTTGATGCTGCCCGCAATTGTCGGGTTATTTTCCAGATAGGCAAGGCATTTCGTAAATGCCTCCTTATTTTCCATCAGCCCGTCTCCCAGCATAAATGCCTTCACGTGCCCCAGGTCCAGATAATTTTTCTGACTTTTGTCGAACTCTTCTTCTATTTCCCTGATGGATGCCCCGGTATAGACAGTAACCCGCGGCTCCTGACTGCCGGATTCCTCTTTTTTTCCCTGGCCTGTGGTATTAGACAGATCCGGAATTCCGTAGATTACTTTATATTCCCCGTCTGTGTAGTCAATGCTCACGATGAGGGGAAAAGCCCGGTTTTCCGGCTCTACACCGCAGCATCCATTCAGAAAGAACAAAAGGATGAGTCCCAGAATCCCTATGAGTGCCTTACCCCACTTTGCCTTTTTCTCGTTCTTTCCCAGCCGCAGCCCGGCAATCAGGCTGATCAGCAGAAACACAGGGATGTAATACCTCTCCAGAATCTGGCCGTAGTATCTGGCCGACACGCCCATATGCGCACAGACAAGCCCCCCTGCCAGCACCAGAAACGCTGCAAACAGCCTTCCCTTTTCCCAGTGTACCCGGGACAAGAGCTCATTCTGGTAAAAAAACACACTTCCCAGAGCAAATAGTACACTGAACATCAGAAATATGATCCAGAATACATCCACGCGCTCCAGAAAATCTCCGGGTATATTAACCCCTGACATCAAATCTATCATGGGAAAGGATTTGTAAAGCAGACCGGGCAGACCAAAGGTCCCCTGCAGAAGGATAAAGGTCAGGGACAGAATTCCGCCCAAAAGTCCCACTGCTCCTATTATGACCCCGTGGGCGCTGGACGGCTTCTGAACCGTCCCCAGAGTAAAAGGAATCAGGATCAAAGGGGCAAAGGCACAGAAGATCCCATAGCTTCCCCAGCCCAGCTGGGGCCAGCTGACAGAAGCACTCTGCTGCAGATATCCTAAATTTACCTTGCTGAGGGCCAGAAAAAACATAAGAAACAGCGCCCCTACCACCAGGGGAAAGACAGCCTCTGCCATCCGGCCCCGGCGCTCCAGGCCCTGGCCGCTGCCCAGATAGCAGAAGACCACTGCCAGCCCCATAACCATCACCGCATTGGCGCCTGTCACAAGAAAGCGCGCTACCACCGCTGCGATGATGCGGAGAAGAAAGATCCCGGTAAAGACCAGATAGGAGAGATATACCAGAACAATAATCCGCCCTCCGATCTTTCCGAATGTCTTATCGAGATTGGTATAGGAATGATTCAAACGCACCAGATAAATGATATAAAAGAAAAGGAAAAGAAGACCGATCCCTACACACAGTACTCCCCGGCGCCCCTCCAGGGACTGCCATCCGGGAATGCACAGAAGATAGATACCCAAAAAGCTCATAACCAGCTGCCTGAAAAGCTGGCGGTGAGATATTTTCTGATTGTCTGCGAACATCTTACTTGTTCTCCCTTCTGCGAAGTCTGATTTTTTCTTCTTGTCTGGCGTAAATAGGACGTCTGCGCAGCCACCAGATAGGTGCCCTCAGGATGCCGTCCTTCTCCCCGCGGAATCTCTCCTTTTTAGTGGCCACAAAAGGCATAAGATAAGGAATATGAAAGGTTGTAAGCCCTGCCAGATGACTGATTACCAGATAGAGTCCAAGGGCAATGCCATAGACACCCAGAGTCCCCCCCAGGACGATCATGCCATATTTAATCAAACGGAAGGGGGCTGAGAATTCCTCGTTTGGAATGGCCAGTGAACTTAAGGCTGTAATGGCCACTACAACAACTACCATGGGGCTTACCAGGTTGGCCTCCACAGCCGCCTGTCCGATAATAAGGCCTCCGACGATTCCTATGGTACCTCCCAGTGGTCCGGGCATCCGTATCCCGGCCTCGCGTATCATCTCAAAAGCCACTTCCATAAGGATGACCTCCAGCATACTGGGAAACGGCACTCCCTGTCTGGACTCTGCAAATGCCAGCATCAGATTGGTGGGAAGCACCTGGGTATGAAAGTTTGTCATGGCAAGGTACGTGGCGGAGAGGAGCATGGTCAGCACCACTGCAAGATACCGGAGAATGCGCAGAAAGCTCACCAGCGCAAATCGGTTATACCAGTCCTCACTTACCTGAAGGAAACTGTTGTACGTGGTGGGGAGCAGCAGTCCCACAGGTGAGTTATCGCACAGCAAAAGTATACGTCCGTTTAACAGCTCCATAGCCGCCTTGTCCGGGCGCTCTGTTGTCTGAAACTGGGGAAACGGAGAATACCAGACCTCTTCTGTAAGCTGTTCTATAATGCCGCTGTCCGTTACCCCGTCAATTTCAAAGGACTCCAGGCGTTGTTCAATCTCCTTTAGAAGCCCGGGATCAATGAGGTCCTCCACGTATAGAAGCTGCACCACTGTATTGGATCTGACTCCCACACTGGTCTGCTTGACTTTCATACGGGTGTCCCTGAGACGCTTTCTTACCAGCGCTGAGTTGGCTTTCACCGCATCTCCGAATCCCTCGTTCGATCCCCTCAGTACCTTCTCCGCTTCCGCCTCCTGGACGCCTCTGTCCGGATAGCCCTTGCTGGAAATCTTTATGGCATGGGGATAGCCGTCCAGAAAAAATATGGCATTTCCGGCCAGCATAGCGTCGAATGCCTCCTTCATGGTATCCAACGTTTTTACATCTGAGATTCCCAGCCCGTTGTCCTCTACAAACTCCAGAATCTGGTCCCTGGGCATCTCCCACATATGGTTGATGAGTTTACCGATCACAGACTCTTCCAGCATCATATTGCTTACAGCAACTTCTATATATACTACCAGACAGCGCACCTTTTTTTCATCACCCAGAAGCATAGGGCGTATGATGATATCGTCGCAGTTCTCACACCGGCTGCGGATGTATTCTTCATTTTCCTGTATATGCATGGAAATATCACTTACTGTTGACATCTTCCGCCTCCTCGTAAAAAAATAAGAGAAATACCCGTATCTGGGTATCTCTCTTATCATGTGCAAAATTTACCTTTTTATTCTATTCTTTTAAATGCAGACTTCGGATAATGGCCTTCTGCTGGTTCGCAATATGCTTTTTAACCTCCATAAGTGCCGCCTCCTCATCCCGGGCCTTAACCGCCCGGTAGATTGCTTCATGCTCTGTAATCAGGGTTCTCCTGGCCTTTGCATCCTTCAGATACTCTACCCGGTACCGGTACATCTGCTCCCGAAGATTACTCAGGATCTGCACCAGGCGGCGGTTGTTGGTCCCGCTGTATATGGTCTCATGGAATTCTACATCTGCCTGGGCAAGGGCCGTCAGATCGTCTGTTTCCATCAGAGAGGCAAACCTGTCTGAGATTTCCTTCAGCTTTTCTATGGACTCATTCCCCATTCGGCTGCAGGCCAGCTTGATTGCCAGCTCCTCCAGGCCCATCCGTACTTCCAGAACATCATTGAGTTCCCGCTCTGTGATGGAGGCTACTTTTGCCCCCTTCCGGGGTATCATAATAACAAGTCCTTCCAGTTCCAGCTTGCGGATCGCTTCCCGGATAGGGGTTCTGCTGACCCCCAGGCGGTTGGCCAGGGATATCTCCATCAGACGCTCTCCCGGTTTCAGCTGTCCTGTGAGAATAGCCTCTCTGAGAGTATTAAATACGACATCACGCAAAGGCAGATACTCGTCCATATGCATCTGGAAATCATTTGTCATGCGTAGTTTCCTCCATTTCCATTGTTAAAAATGGTCGTCAGAAATACCTGTTTCGCCAGTCTGCTCTTCTTCAGCTGCCGGCATGCATTTCTGGCTGTCTTATCATTGTCAAACAGTCCGAAGACCGTGGGTCCGCTTCCGCTCATCATTGCGTTTAGAGCGCCGTGGCTCTTCATATGATTCTTAATCTCCTGAATCACCGGATAGTTTGGAATCGTTACTGTCTCCAGTACATTCTCCATCTTTCCCGCAATGTTCCTTAAGTCCTTCCTATGCAGTCCCTCCACCAGACCATCTATGTCCGCATGCCAGGCAAGGTCGTTAGCATGCAGATTTTCATATACGAACTTCGTGGAAACGCTGATCCCCGGCTTTCCAATTAAAACGTAGCATTTGGGCATGGGAGGCAGAACCGATAACCTCTCTCCAATCCCCTCCGCCAGGGCGGTTCCTCTCATTATACAGTAGGGAACGTCTGCTCCTATGGCAACTGCCCGCTCCATCAGCTCCTGCTGGGACAAGCCCAAGCGGAATATACGGTTGACCCCCACCATTGCCGCTGCCGCGTCTGAGCTTCCCCCGGCCATACCTGCTGCCACCGGTATGAATTTCCTGAGATTGATCACCAAACCGTCATGAATATTGAACTCCTCCAGAAGAAGCCTGGATGCTTTGTAAACAAGATTATTTTCATTTGTGGGAATATAGGGCAGATTCGTTGTCAGTACAATCCCGGGTGCTTTTTTCCGCTTTATGTCCAGCTGATCGTACATATTAATGGTCTGCATTACCATACGGACTTCATGATAACCATCCTCCCGGCGTCGCACTACATCCAACCCCAAATTTATCTTTGCCAAGGCTCTTAATCGCATGTGTCTCTCCTTGTATTTCGCATGTACTTTGTATACTGTATCCGTTTTTATACAATCTATCTTACCCGATTTTATTAGGTTTTACAACATATTTTGTCGGATTCCGGAAAGTTCATGCATTCTTTCTAAACCTGGGGACGTTTATTAGTCAATATTGACCATAGTATGTAGGATGATTATTAATGCAGAAAAAGGCCATGTATCTCAAAGGCCTTTTTCAGTATTTCTTTTTAAATTGTCATTCCGCCATCTGCCATAATAACTGCACCATTAACAAATGCTGCTTCCTCACATGCGGCAAATAAGATTGCCTCTGCGATCTCCGTATCTTTCCCTAACCGGCCCATGGGCTGCCTGGCGATAAAATCCTCTCTGGCTGCCTTGGGATCCTCAAACACTGCGATCCGCTCCTCCAGAGACGGGGTTTCCGTTGTCCCCGGACAGATGCAGTTGCAGCGAATGTTCTCCTTTATGTAATCAGCTGCCATGGATCTGGTAAGGGCTACCACAGCTCCCTTGGAAGCTGCATATGCGGCTCTGTCTCTGACCCCCTTTACAGCCACAGCGGAAGCGTTGTTAACAATCACTCCCCCTCCGTTCTGCCGCATAACATCTACCGCATACTTAGATACCAGGTAACAGCTCTTGGCATTGACAGCCATAGAGGTGTCCCAATCTTTCTCTGTGACTGTCTCCACGTTGCCGGGCAGTACCACACCGGCATTATTCACCAGTATATCCACTCTTCCATAGATTTGTACCGCCTGGCGGATCAGTTTTTCTGCCCCTCCAGCCTGAGAGACATCTGCCTGTACAAAGGTACACTCACCCCCTGCCTCAATAATTCGCCCGCAGGTCTCCCGGCCATGGGCCTCCGTGCGCCCGTTTACCACAACCTTGGCTCCAAGCTCAGCAAACCTGACAGCCGCGGCCCTGCCAATCCCCACTCCGGATCCTGTGATTACTACAACTTTTCCGCTAAAATTCATATCCTATCCTCCTACACATGCAGCAATCTGGCTGCATTTTCATACAGAATCCTGTCCAGGCTGTCCTCAGATATAAAGTCCATGCTTTTTATTCTATTCAGATACTCCTTCACACGGTCAGCTCCCTTGTCCTCAAAGGCGCTCAGTCCAAGCCACTCACCCTCAGAACCCCAGACAATTTTCTGATCCCCTATACTGTGCATACAGCGCCGGATTACAGACTCTGTGAGGCCGGGGGCAAAGGTATATTCCAGGACATCTAAAAAGGTGAGATCAATAATAACATTCTCATTCATCTTTGCCACAAGAAGCGCTTCCTCCACCCATGGATAGCCGGCGTGCATTATTACAATGTGCAGCCGGGGAAACCGTACCGCTATGTTATCAATATAGATGGGTTCATTATACTTCATCTGCTGAAACCTATGAGCCTTTATCCCTGTATGAATCAGCACCGGAACCTCCTTATCCTGGGCCAAAGCATACATTTCATCCAGCCGCCGGTCATCCGGGTAAAACCCACTGTGGGGATAAAGCTTACAGCCTTTCACCCCCGCTTCAAGCATTGTCTCAAGCTCCTTAGCCGGCTCTTTGACACTGTCCGGATGCACGGAACCCACAGCATACAGACGTCCGCCCGACGCACCTGCCAGATTCGCAGCCTTCCTCCAGGATACGTTTGTCCCGTGCCGGATTCCCTGTGGACCGTGGTCTGTAGCCAGTATGGCTCCTCTGTCCATCTGCAGACGGTCCAGAAAGGACAGAACTTCCTCAACCGGTGTATGTTCGGATATATGAATATGAAAATCTAAAACTTTCATGTGTTCACCTGACTTTCCAATCCGCCAGGCACTTATGCTTTCGGTACACTTACGGATCCACTTTTAAGTCTACACTGTCCATATTTTGGATTACCTTCAAAAATTCCGACTTAAAAACATCCTCGTTGAGATCCATGATCATTCTAATGTGCTCAATGTGCTGCTTCATATACTCTCCGGCCGCTTTTTCATCCCTTTTCTTAAGTGCCTGGACGATTCTGATATGATCCTGATGGACAACCTTCCTCACTTCTAAGTAGCGTCCCGTTACCTCTCTGCTCAGAGACGCCAGATTGTCCACGATCTGCATAATAAGTAAAAACAAATAATTCCCCGTGGCTTTGAATATTGTGGTGTGCAATTTTCTGTCATCCTCTGCAAAGCTGTACGGATTTTCCAGGTTAGAATTGCGCACAATGGCCTCCACTTCCTCTATCTGCTCATCGGTTATCAGCCGGGCCGCCATCTCAGCCGCGGCAGGTTCAAATAATTCCCGTATCTCCATAAGCTGTTCATAATTAAACTTTCCCAAATCCATGCAGAGACGGAAGGGCATCATTAATTTATCAACGTCCAGATCGGAAACGTACAGCCCGTCTCCCTGGTGAATGTCGATAATTCCCGAAATCACCAGTGCGCTGACCGCTTCTCTCACAGATGGCCGCCCCACGCCGAACCGCTGTGCCAGTTCCCTCTCGGAAGGCAGCTTGTCCCCCGGCTTCATATCTGATTTCAAAATTAAATCAATGATTTCGTTTGCTACAATATTTGCTTTTCGGTTTCCATCCAGGCTCCCCATATTCCTTTTCTCCTCTACTGTTATTATTTTATCGTAAAACGGCATGCAAGCGGACTTCCTGCTTGCTGTATTATGGCTACACTGACAATATTACCATATTTCACCGCAAGTGCAAGCTGTCCCCACACTTCCTGTATGCCACCTTCAGGTAAGAAATATTCTCCCGCTTTCAAGGGATACCCGGATAAAGCGGAACTCCTTGGCTTACTCTATAACCACATCAATTCGTTTGCCTTCCCATACATCCACAAGTCCGAATTCTGACATTTTCAGTGTCCCAATCTCAACAGGAACACCCATGAGAGCCAACTGGGTCATGGGACCGTCAAATGTACAACCCATGTCCCTGATTACTTTGTTAAACCCGAGGACTTCTCCTACCAGTTCCTCGAAGGGTTTTTCAGACAGTAGCCCGAACAATGGGAGAGCTACCTCTGCCACCACTTTTCCGTGACAGGCTGCCACAAAGCCTCCGCCTAACTCCTGGAGCCGGTTGGCCACCACTGCCATATCCTGCTCACAGGCACCCACGATAAAAATGTCTTCCTTTTGTCCATTCCAGGTGTTGCCCATTGCCCCCTCCTTAAGGCCAAAACCCTGGACAAACCCCACGCCCCACTTCCGCGAAGTCTGGTACCGGTCAACTTTCGCCACCTTAAGGATATCCTGCTCTCTGTCTGTCAGAACTTTCCCGTTCTCCACAGGAAGGACTGCCGTTCTTGCTTCCGTAACCAACAGCCCATTTCTCTGGCCAATCACATGCACCTTTGCGGTCCCTGCGTCCCGGGGCGCGTCAACGGCAAAATCCCCGGCGCACATAGCCTTCTTTGGAAGCTGTACCGTTTGATAGGCAAAATCGGGATATTTCGGAGCCTGCATGCTTCCCGTATACCGGTAGTTGACCGCCACAATCTCTCCGTTGGCAATCACAGTGCCAATGGCAAACCGCGGGAGATCCAAAACGATCAGAATATCAGCGATTCTGCCCGGTGCGATTCCCCCCATATCATCGTCAACTCCCGCATATCTGGCTGCACGTATGCTCGCCATCTGAACCGCAGTCATGGGATCCACGCCCCTCTCAATCATCCCTCTGACCTTATAGTCCAGGTGCCCAAGGGAATACAGTTCCGCAACCTCTTCTTCATCTGTACAGATCATAAAATTACTGGAGTCCAGTTTTTTCTCCACAAGGGTTTTGCTCATATTGTCAATGTCTCTGGCCGCCGTGCCCTGGCGGGTCATAATGGCAAGCCCCAGTCTGGCCCGGTCTACGGCCTCGCTGCACTCCACACATTCATGAGTGGAGGAATGTCCAAGACAGCAGTAGGCCTGCAGCGTCTTTTCAGGAGTCTCACTGTCATGCCCCAGATTTCTTTTGCCCTGGCGCAGCGTCTCCTCCAGAAGCTTAAGCACCACCTCATCCTTCTCTGTCATCATGCTCACGGGCCATTCACTGATCCCTATGCACTCAGGATAAGATAGTAATTCAAACAAATCTTCCGCCGACACCTGCCCGGAATTTCCAAACGGTCCGTTCTGTACGTAAATTTGCGAGGCCACCTGATAAATGGGTTTTAAGGGTGTCTTTTTCATCTCATCCAGACAAAAGCGTATAGCCTTCTTTCCTCTGGCAATGCCTATCTCATAAAAATCTGTGATGATGCCTGTAGTGCCGTGAGCAAGCACCGCCTTGGCAAACTCGGTCATGGTCAGCTGCGAGCCTCCCACGTGCTGGTGAGTCTCAATCATTCCCGGACACAGATAACATCCCGCGGCGTCAATTCTCTTCGTATTTTCTCCAATTGTATGTGACACATCCCCCACATAGGCGATACGGGTCCCTTTTACGGCTATATCCGCAGGATAGTATTCCCCGGTATACACATTTACCAGGGTTCCCCCTGTGATTACCATATCCGCCGGTTCCCTGCCCAGAGCCACCTGAGCCGCTTCTATCCTCGGTGTCTGATTTGCATACTCCATAATTCATCCTCCTAATTTTCCTGCAGAGAGTCGTAGATTTTCTCCAGATACACGGTGCTCATTGTCTGTATGGGGGGCTTAATGTGCCTGTTTTCCGGGGGCGTGCCCTGTATCGTCAGAACCGCATTCTCAACAAACATCTTTCCCATCTCTTCCGGATACTGTACAATAGTTGCCGCCATCTCTCCCTTATAGACGTTCTGAATCGCCTCCAGCGCCCCATTGTATCCGCACAGAAGCACATCCTCAGTCTTGTTGGCAGCCTTTAGCGCTTCCATGGCGCCGATGGCCATCTCGTCATTCATAGCCATAACTGCCGACAAGTCCGGATTACCGGCTATGATATCACTCATGGCGTTCAGGCCCTCATCTCTGGCCCAATTAGCCGCCACAGATGCCGCCACTTCTATATCGGGATATTGATCAATTACGCTGTGGAAGCCTTTTAGCCGGTCTGTGTTCGTGGATGACCCTGAACCGCCCTCTATAATAGCAATTTTGCCTTTTCCGCCGATCTGTTCTGTCATCCATTCCCCTGCCAGCTCACCGCCTAATACATTGTCAGTTCCAATATAGGCCACTACCTCTCCGCCGTCCACATCAGAGTCAATGGTAAATACGGGGATTCCCGCCTCATTGGCTGCCTCCACTACGGGTATATTTCCTGATGCATCAAAGGGTGTGATTGCTATGGCATCTACCTTTGTCTGGATCATATCTTCCGAGGCCTTTACATTTTCCTCAATGGTCTTAGAGCCAAGAACTGTGATATCAACCCCCATGATATCCGCCATTGCCTCGGCCCCGTTCTTTACAGACAGGAAAAACGGGTTGCTCAAATCCCCCACTACCATCCCCAAACGGTATCTTTTATCTGCTTTCACAGACGTGGTATAGTCCAGCTTCATGTCCGTATCCGTGATAGCAGCCATTGCCTTGTTGGCTGACACCGTATCTACCATATATACAGGAGGCTTCAGGTGATCCGTATCCGGGTATACACCTCTTGCTGCAATGTCATACGCAGCGTCTACAAACATCCTCCCCATTTCCTCCGGGAACTGGGCCACGGTTGCCGCCATATCGCCGTTATAAATATTCTGTATCGCCTCTGCCGCCCCATTATACCCGCACAGGACAACATCCTGCGTCTTTCCGGCCGCCTTCAGCGCTTCCATGGCCCCCAGGGCCATCTCATCATTCATGGCCATTACTGCCGCAAGGTCCGGATTGCCGGCTATGATATCGCTCATGGCATTCAGCCCTTCGTCCCTGGCCCAGTTGGCCGCCACAGACGCCACCACCTCGATCTCCGGATACTGATCGATGACATTGCGGAATCCCTTCAGCCGGTAAGTATTAGTAGACGAGCCTGATCCCCCTTCTATAATGGCAATCTTTCCTTTTCCGTTGATTTTGTCTGCCATCCATTCCCCGGCCAGTTCTCCTCCCAGCTCATTGTCTGTACCAATATAGGAGACAACCTCTCCTCCGTCCACGGTGGAGTCAATGGTAAACACAGGGATCCCCGCCTCATTGGCCGATTCCACCAGAGGAATATTGCCCGTGGCGTCAAATGGCGTAATTGCCATAACATCCACCTTCGTCTGGATCATATCCTCCCCTGCCTTTACATTTTCCTCAATGGTTTTGGAGCCAAGGACTGTAATTGAGACACCCAGTTCTCCGGCCCGCTTCTCAGCCGCCTCTTTGACTGTGAGAAAGAAGGGGTTGCTTAGGTCCCCCACTATCATCCCCAGCCGAATATCCTCCGGCTGCTTAGTCTCTGCTGTCTTGCCTTCCTCCTTCGTCTCTGTGGTCTCTGTCTCCTCTGCCTTCTGCTTTGCGCAGCCGGGCAGCATACTCACTGCCAGTAAAGCTGCCAAAAGTATAGATATCCATCTGTTTCCTTTCCTTTGTTTTCTTTTCATCTTTCTCCTCCTAACTTTTAACGCTCTTTTTTGCTGAACTGATCAATGAGAATCGCCGCAATGATAATAAGACCGATACAAACCTGCTGCCAATAGGCAGATACCCCGATGATATTCAGTCCATTTCTAATGGAGATCGTTATCATAACACCTACAACCGTTCCTCTCAGGCTTCCTATGCCTCCGCTCAGGGAGGTCCCCCCGATTACTACGGAAGCAATGGTATCCATAACATCTGCCTCACCGATGGTTGCCTGCCCGGAATTGAGCCTTGAGGTAACAATGACACCTGCCAGTGCAGCTAAGGTCCCTGATATAATGAACACCAGCATCTTTGTTTTCTTCACATTTATACCAGACAGGCCGGCCGCCTCCTCATTTCCTCCCACAGCAAACAGATTCACGCCGAATTTTGTGGATTTAACAACAACTCCGAATACGGCCAGCAGAATAAGGAAAATAATAACCGGAAACGGAATCGCCCCAATCTTCCCCTGGCCCAGAAACTTAAACAGGTCAGGGAATCCATAAACGGAGGTTCCTCCTGTGATAATCAGCGCAAGCCCCCTGGCAATGCCCTGCATGCTTAAGGTTGCAACAAAAGCAGGAAAATTAAATCTGGATACCAGGAAACCATTTACCATTCCGCACACGGTTCCCACCAACAGGGCAATAAGCAGCGCCGCGAATATGGGCAGCTGGTATTTGACACTTAATACGGCTATGACGGCACCGGCAAACGCTTCTATAGAACCCAGAGACAGGTCGATCTGGCCGGAGATGAGAATCAGTGTCATTCCAATGGCCAGGATCATAATATTAGCCGACTGGAGAAACATATTGCTGAAATTGCTGATGGTCAAAAAATACGGTGATACAATACTCAGGGATATCCAGATGGCAATCAGCGCAAACAGAGTACTTAAGTTCTTTACCGTGGATCTGTTCACATACTTTCCTACCCATGCTTTTTCTTTTTCAAGCTGTGCTTTCATCTTTAACCTCCTTTGCGCAGTAATGAATGATAAGCTCCTCCGTTGCCTCACGAGCTGTCAGTCTGGCTGTTATATGGCCATACCTCATGACCAGGATTCTGTCACTGATATTCAGAATCTCAGGCAGTTCGGAGGATATCATAATAATGGCCGCCCCCGCCTTTGCCAGCTGTTCCATCAGCATATAAATCTCTGCCTTGGCTCCGATATCAATCCCTCTGGTGGGCTAATCAAATATAATAATTTTGGCATTCACGGACATCCATTTTCCCAATATCACCTTCTGCTGGTTCCCCCCGCTTAGATTTTTTACAAGCTGCTTCAGAGACGGGGTCTTTATCTTGATGACATCCACATAATACTTCGCGTTCTCGGCAACGGCTTTTTTATCCACAAACGGACCCTTAAAAAATTTCGGTTTTGTTTTGATGCAGTTTAGCCCTGAGACTGAGATATTGTCTTTGATGGACATATTCAGCAGCAGCCCCTGGTTTTTCCGGTCTTCCGTCAGCAGCGCGATTCCATGGTTGACAGCATCTGTGACATTTCGGATCTGGACCTTTTTGCCCTCAATCCATATCTCACCGCTGTCCACCGGATCTGCGCCGAACACAGCCCTCACCAGCTCCGTCCTTCCCGCGCCCACGAATCCGGATATTCCCAGGATTTCACCAGCCCTGGCAGAAAAAGAAATGTCGTGAAGTACACCGCTTTTAGAGAGATGCTTCACCTCCAGAAGCGTCTCTCCCGGTGTGATCTGCATCTTGGGATAGCGGTTGGACAAGTCTCTTCCTACCATGCGGGTGATGATTTCATCCATATTCGTGTCCTTTATATCCATGGATGTAACCAGCTGTCCGTCCCGGAGAATGGTAACACGGTCGCAGATATCCATAATTTCCTCCAGGCGGTGGGATACATAGGTGATAGAGACCCCCCGTTCCTTCAGATCCCGGATTACTTGAAACAGCTTTTCCTGTTCCGTGGGACTAAGGGAAGAGGTGGGCTCGTCCATAAAGATGATTTTTGCATTGTGGGAC
>OLQH01001555.1_pt1 | contig 17023 bp, 11 predicted proteins | sample 1672671 | NCBI WGS metagenome assembly OLQH01 (sample SAMEA3136712, study PRJEB25190) | human gut metagenome
AAAACTTTGTAAACATTTTTCATTTTACCTATTGACATTTCTTAGCTGGACTTTTTCTTCATCATAAGCAGCTGCGGCCTGCACGGCAACAGACGGCGTGTGAAATGCAGGTTTTGCAGGGCAACCTGCTTATAACGGAGATAAAGCGCATTTCCTTTCCCCCGTTTTATGATATAATGTCGGCGTAGGGACATTATATAGCTGCGCATGCTGATTTCTGCGCCCATCGCAGAAATCCGGGCGCTAAATTCCGCCAGAGGCTCATATCCGCAGAGCGGATATGATATAATGGAAAAATGTTATAATCAGTCAGTTCACAGCCGCTTTGAAAGACTCAAACCGTTGCAAAGGAGGGAACCGCCCATGCGTGTGGAGCTGAAAATCGATCCGGCCTGCCAGGAACCCTGCGCGGTCATAAACGCCGCCAGGCTGACCCCGAACCTGCAGGCTGCCATATCGCTTCTGGAAAAAGAAGGGGAAGAAAACGTGTTCCCCGCCCAGCGTGATGGGAAAACCTATCTTATTGAGCCGGACGCCATAGAAATTATCCGCACGGAGGGCCGCGAACTCGCGCTCTACGACCGGCAGAAAAGGCGCTTTCTGTTAAACAGGCCTCTGTACGAGCTGGAAAAACAGCTGGGAAAAAATTTCGTGCGCATTTCCAAGTCGGCGCTTGTCAGCATCCGCCGGATCAGCCATGTAGAAGCCTCTTTCAATGGCACGATGGAGCTTGTGATGAAAAACGGAGTGGAGGAAGTGATTACCCGAAGCTACCGTCAGCAATTCAAACAACGACTGGGGGTATAGATATGAGCGTAAAAAAAGTTATCAACTATCTTTTCCTGGGAATTTCATGGGGCTGCACCTTTTTCGTATTTACCTGCCTTATCGGCTATCTCATCAGCGGCCCGGCTTTCCTTGCGCCTATTGTGAATAATTTTCCAAGGCAGGCCTTGGGCGCCGTATTTGTTGGTATCGCCTGCGGCTCCACCAGCATCGTTTACCGAATTGACAGGCTTTCCCTCGGTATACAGATTCTGATTCATTTCACGCTTGGCATGAGCGGATATTTTCTGGCCGCTTTTTTCCTGGGATGGATCCCGCTGGAAAATAAATGGTACATGATGACCTTTATCATCCTGGGCGTTCTGATTTTTACGGCAATCTGGAGTATTTTTTTCTTTTACAGCAGAAGGGAAGCAAGAAAAATGAATGAACGGCTGAAGGAACTGAACAGAGAGGAACAGGAAAACAAATGAAATACAAGCTGGAAAAAAATGTGCGTGATTCCGCGCCTGTAAGAAATGCCTTTAACGCTCTGGCCATGCAGACCTTTCAGCTGTCCTTTGAGGACTGGTATGAAAACGGCTGCTGGTCACAGCGCTATCAGCCCTATACCCTGATGGACGGCGGTACTGCTGCCGCAAATGTATCCGTCAATCTGATGAAAACCCGCTGGAACGGGCAGATAAAAAACTATATCCAGCTGGGCACAGTCATGACCCATCCGGCTTACCGCAACCAGGGGCTTTCCCGCTATCTGATTGAAGAAATCTTCAGGGACTGGGAGGAGCGCTGCGACGGCTTCTATCTGTTTGCCAACGAAACCGTACTGGATTTCTATCCCCGTTTCGGTTTTCGCAGGGAAACAGAATACCAGTGCAGCCTTCCGCTTGCCCCTTCTGCGGACGGAAAACGGGGAAAGGCGCGCAGGCTGGATATGGACTCTCCTTCCGGCCGCAGCCTGCTGGAAGCCCATTACCGGATGTCCAATCCTTTTTCCCTGCTGCCTTCCCTGGATAATTTTAACCTGCTGATGTTTTACTGCGGTTCGTTTCTGAAGGACTGTGTGTATTATCTGCCGGAATACGACGCGGCAGCAGTCGCAGAGCAGGATGTAACATCCGGGACGTTACTCTGCCATGACATTTTCTGTCCCCCGGGTCACTCCCTGCAGGAAATTTTGTCCTGCCTTGCTCCTGCAGGCACGCAAAAAGCGGTTCTGGGATTTCTGCCGGATGGAATCCCAGACAGCCTTCTCACACCGCTTTCCAATGAGGATGACACTCTTTTTACACGTATTCCGAAAGAAAATCCCTTCGACGGGCACAAGCTGAGATTTCCCGCTCTGTTCCATGCCTGATTTCGTACATCTGGCGGATACTACAAACCGTCTCAGCAGCTCCAGTTCTTTCTCAGCCCCTTGGGATAATGATTTTTCATGATTCCGCCGGCCAGCTTGCCCCAGCCGACGCTGTAGCCGTCCGCTGTTATCAGATGCCAGCCCTTTCCGCCTTCCTCGCGGTAAACACCCACATCCTCCCGGAACGTCTCTCCGTTCAGATAGCCATAAATTTCCCGGCTGTCTGAGGGAAGGTCACAGGAAAAACACACCTCCTCCGGCTTCAGCGCCAGAGCAAGCGCATGGGAAGGCTCAAACCGGTTCTTTTTTCTCGTGCCCAGATGCAGTCCCGGCCGCAGTACCTTCAGCCCCTTAAGAGGCGGCATTCCCTGAGGCGCCAGATAAAGCTGATCACCGAAGGCAATAAAAATCCCTTCCTGCCGTATCGTCAGATATTGATTTTCAAATTCCAGATAATCTGCATATTCCTTCACCGACAGGCCCTTTATGCCGTCCCGGCGCACAGGCATCCGCTCCGTCTCCGATACGCTGCCTTCCTTTTTAAGAACCGCCAGGAAATGCCCCTCGCCCCTGATTTTATGAGGCCACAGCCGCATTGTCCTGGCAAGCTCTTCTCTTCCGCCAGGCACCCAGTCCTGCCGTCCTGCCGCAAAACCCTCCGGCATATCCACATTCACCAGCGTAAAATCGGGGAAGCGATCCAGAAAACGGTTGATGCTCCCTTCATTTTCCTGCGGGGCAAAGGTGCAGGTGGAATACACAAGAAGCCCGCCGCTTCGCAGCATCTGCTGCGCGCTGTCAAGAATCGTATCCTGTCTTTCAGCGCACATCTCCACATTTTCCAGGCTCCATTCCCCGCAGGCTTCTTCATTTTTGCGGAACATCCCTTCCCCGGAGCAGGGCGCATCCACCAGAATCCGGTCAAAAAACCCGGAAAAACGTTCTGCCAGCCGCTCCGGCGTCTCATTGGTGACCACCGCATTGCGGATGCCCATCCGTTCTATGTTTTCAGACAGTATTTTTGCCCGGGCAGGATGGATTTCATTACATACCAGCAGTCCCCCGCCCTTCATCTGTGCCGCGATCTGGGTGCTCTTCCCTCCCGGCGCCGCACACAAATCAAGAACCCTTTCCCCGGGACGCGCCTGCAGGAACTGAGCGGGTGCCATGGCGCTGGGCTCCTGGATATAATAAACGCCCGCTTCATGAAGCGGATGCTTCCCGGGCTGCTGCGCCTTGTCATAATAAAAACCTGTTTTCGCCCAGGGAACCGGTGTCAGGGAAAAAGGCCCTGTCCGCGCAAAATCCTCCGGCTCCGCCTTCAGCGGATTTACCCGCAGGGCCTGATGCCTTTCCTCCTTCAGCGTCTCGGAAAACGCCTCATATTCCTCCCCCAGCATTTCTTTCATTCTGTTTACAAAGCTCTCTGGAAGCATTATCATGGTTCCTTTCTGTTAATTATCATAAGCGGGGACCGAACGGACACAGCACTTCTAAAGGAACTTTACCAGATTTTCTTCCTGAATGCCAGTGGTAATTTTACATTTTCCTGTCCCGTGCGGCGGACACAGAGGAACAGACACCGGACGGCGGAGCCTGAACAGGGTACGGACTGTAAACCGCATTTTATAGAACAAACAATAAGAAAAGCAGTACCATGGTTCCCTTAAGGTTCCGGTTCAGCGGCAGGTAAATCGAACCGAACAAAAGCCCAATCGCAACTCCTTCCGATCCTATCAAAAGACTTCCTTTGGTAAAAATGTGGGCAAGCCCCCAAGTCAGCCCCATGACAATACCGCCATAGGGGATTTTCCGGTTTTTAAACCAGGTCTCAAAGGCCAACTGGGCAAATACCAGAATCAGTGTAAAAAGAAGCGTTTCAAACACATAATATATGTACTGGAAGATAAAAAGAAGCGTGCCATAGGACTTCCATTCAAGATATACCTTAAAACCTCCCCAGTCCATCACAGAGGCGTAGATTTTAAGTGCCGCTCCCGCCGCCACCAGCGCCCACTGCCAGAGCTTAACCGTTTTCAGGCTGCCCTCAAACAGCTTCAGGCCATACTTCTTTTCCCCCGTCCGCAGTACCCAAGCCGCCACCAGTCCCCAGGAAATACAGGTGATAATCCAGTATACAATCGTCTGCCAGGTATTCCACCCCTCCATGGACGCCCCGTACAGCAGGGGTTCCAGCTGCAGAAAATCATTTTTATAGGAACGGTTCAGAATCACTTTTTCACCGTTATCCAGCACAAGCTGCATTTTCATGTTCACATCTGCTTTGATTTTCCGTACTCTGTAAATATTTACCACAATAGATTTACTGATACGGATAAAACCGAGTTCGGAATATTTCTCTGCCACGGCCTGGATTCCCTGCTCCACCTGAAATACCTCTTCCTCCAGGCAGGCAAAGCACTTCCTGTCCACCGCCTCAAAGTAATATACCTCCTCCGGCTTAAAATATAAAGCTGCAGGAGTCTTCGTGAAAGGTTCCGCAGCTTTATATATTTCTTGAACTGTCTGATTCTATAAACCGGCATTTATAACGATTTTTGTGTATTCTTGTTTTGTAGCCTAATCTTCTTTTGTGGCCTTCTTTTCTTTTATGGCCTTATCTTCCTTTGTGTCCTTCTCTTCCTTTGTGTCCTTCTCTTCCTTTGCCGCCTTCCTCCTGTTCCTTCTCCGTTTTCCTGCTCTGCCAATCATAACCGCCATAAGAAGCGCCACACCGGCAACGCCAAGCACGTAATACATAACCTTGCTTTCTGTTATTCCATAAACAGCAAAGGAACAGCCATAGGGAACGGACGCAGTCAGATAGCTTCCATCCTCTTTCGTTTCCACCATTTTCCACTTACCGTCGCTGCCTGCAATCCAGACCTGTGCGCTGTCAGCCCCTTCCGGTATGAGGAAATGTGCTGTCATTTCCGAAGTTTTCTCATCCTCAGGCTGTTTTTCCAGCGACCAGGAGTAAGCATAGGCACAGGCTTCTTCTCTTTCCGGAGACTGGCATCCGTCCAGCGAAAGAAGCGTATTTTCATAAAAATTACCTTCCAGAAGGAACAGCGGCTTGCCGTTCTCCGCCTTTTGTGCGGAGGCCAGGCTCAATGTCCACCTCTGTTCTTCGGCTTCTACCGTAATATTTTCCGTTACCTTACGGACCGGAAATTCTATGTTCCATTTTGTATATCCACCTTCTGCAGAAATCTTCGGCACATCCTCTTCCTGTATGCTTCCGCCGTAAGGGATCGTCAGTGTGCCGCACACCTCATCCCCATTTTTAAAGGTAATGGTAACCGTGGTAAAGCCCTGGGGTATCTCCTCCTTCTGCATCAGCTCCTCATAGGCACAGCTCTCGGCCTTGCCATAATAGTTGATGTTATCAATACCGCCCCATTCATCGGAAACAAAATAATTGGCAGAAAGCTCCGCTTCCTCATTCACATGCCCTGCGATACTGCCGATATACTCTCCTTCATCACTTTCCAGAGTGCACATTGACGCACAGCCGCTGATGTTATAGCCGTCTCCCGCGATGCCGCCCAGATAATCCACTCCGCTGATATTGCAGAAGGAATAGCTTTTATTGATGGTGCTGGTGCTGACACCGGCGATTCCGCCCAACTTCTTTCCGCTTTCCGCACTGATGTCGCCGTAATTTTCACAGTCGTAGATCAGGCCCAGCTCCTCGCTGCCTGCAATGCCGCCGCAGTTATTTTTCTTTGCATTTATTTTCCCGTAATTTATACAGTGAATCACCACATCATTGGTGGTGGAGCGTACCGCCACATCCGTCAGTTTGGATAAATCCAGATCCAGCTCCGGATCAAAGTCATATTCCACATTCATGGTCCCTGCAATACCGCCGGGGTTAATATCCGCGTCCACAGACCCGTTATTCGTACAGCCATAAATAACTCCCAGCGTCTTTTCCGTCACATTTCCGGAGGAAATATCCAGCAGGGGATCGCCGTTTCCCATCAGGATGTTCAGATCCGCATTCATGGAATCCGTAATCCGCTGCTGTGTATTCATCAGGCCCTTCATGCTGTCCGTCAGACTCTGGATGCCGCCGTCAATGGAATCGGTCAGGCTGTCAATCGTATCCCCTGAAAGCTTGCTCTGATCCGTCAGTTCATTGGAAATATTGTCCGCAGCATCAGATACCGAATCCCCTGTGGAGGAAATAGTGTTCTGCATATTTTTCATATTCCCGGAGATGGAGGATATTTCGTCCTTCATTTTATTCAGGTTGGATTCTATCTCCGGATCAGGCTCCGGCTTCTTCAGCTCACCTTTTTTCTTGTCGGTTTTATCCTTGATGTCATCGATTTGATCCTTGATCTCATCTTTGATTTCATCCTTGCCATCGGTTATATTCCCGCCTTCATCGCCCGGATTTGCATCGGAATTATCTCCTGCATCACTGCCGCCATTTAGGGAAGCATCATCCGTCCCGCCAACAACAGTACAGCTGATAAATGCCCCCTCTTCTCCTGTCGCAGTAAGCTCCCGGACCTGATTTCGTCCCAAGAGCGCCCTTACACCATATACTGCCGCATCATTCTGTCTTTTCTGCACAGAAGCCCGTGCGCTGTCCGCCCCTTGCACGCCTGCTTCCTCTGTTTTTCCGCTGTCCTTTCCACCAGAACTGCCGCTTTCACGGTTTTCCGCCTTTCCGGAGGAACCGCTGTCCGAAGAACCGCCGCCGGAATTGCTTTCCATACCGCTGCCGCCGTCCGTACTTCCATTCCCGCCGGAAGAGCCGCTTCCTTCAGATCCGCTTCCGCCCGCACTACTGCTTCCTTCGGATCCGCTTTCGCCTGCACTTCCGCTTCCGCCGGCTCCGCTGCCGCCCGTACTATCGCTTCCGTCCGCCGTGCCGCCGCCGGAGCTGCCGCCCTGGTTCCCCGAACCGCCGTTGCCATCGGAACCATTTCCTCCGCTGCCGCCGGAATGGTTCTTATCATCCCCACCGCTTTCCGACTCATCCTCAGAAGGTGTCTCCGCAGGATCCGTATCGCCCTTGCCATCCTCACCCTTATCAGGGATAACCGGCTTAATCTTATCAATCTCATTCTTCACATCATCGACAACGCCGTTGACCGTATCCATAGCGTTATTGATGTCACTGCGGACACCATCCACCAGTCGTTTTACCGTATCATTTCCCAGATTTCCGATGTTGTCCAGCGCACTGCTGATACTGTCGATATAGTCCCTTGTTTCCTGATGATCCTCGGAAATCGTATCACGGAGTGAATTCACTTCCCGGTTCAGGCTGTCAATCGTATCCTCATACTGCTTCTGGAGCGCCTTTGTATACTCGCTGGCATCACTGGAGGTCTGGCTGAGAGCATCCGACATCTGTATCACCAGACGATTCATAGTCCCCAGATCATCCTGCAGCTTTTCCAGACGGTCCGACAAATATTCGGATTCCATATAAGGCTCAGCCTGGCCGGCAATACCGCCCACGTCCTTACGTCCCAGAATCTCCCCTTCATTTTCACATTCAATAATGGTTCCGCTCTGTCTTCCGGCAATGCCTCCCACGTTGTAGCCCACATGCGCATACCCCACCGGGCCGCGGTTAATACAGCCTGTGACAGTCCCGGAGGTGATCCCTGCAATTCCGCCGCTGTCATTTCTGGTAACCACATTCTGCGTCAGATTCAGGCTTCCCAAATCCACGCCATCCAAATCCAGCGTCGGCTTCAAATCCTCTCCATTCACCACACATTCGCTTACGCAGTCCTTAAGCAGCCCTTTATTTTCACCACATATACCGCCGGTGCCGTTGGTGGCCGTAACCGTGCCGGATGCGCTGCATCCCACCACCTTCCCGTCCGCTTTATTATAGCCTACGACTCCGCCGACTGATTTGGATGCGGATACTGTGCCATGAAAGGAACAGCCAGACAGCATGCCGAAATTCATACCTGCCAGGCCGCCCACATTTTCCGCGCTGCCGTCCATCCGCACAGTCCCTTCCACAATCAGTTCTTCAACCACCGCATTTTTCCCAAGATAGCGGAAAAACCCATAATCGGAACCTTTCCTGGAAAGTGAGAACCCGGATATGGTATGCCCGTTTCCTTTCAGCGTCCCGTTAAAATATGGTATTCCCTGAAAATCCGTCCCTGTCAAATCAATGTCTGCAGTCAGGGAAAAGACCTTCCCGTAACTGTACCAGTCATTCCTGCATTCCTGTGCAAAGCTTTCAAGCTCCTGAACATTGGATATTTCGATGCTGTCCACACCTTCTGTTCCCTGCACAGCAGTTTCTGTTTCCGCTGCACCTGTTTCCGCTGCATCATTTTCATGCTTTCCCGTGCTGCCTTGCTCTGCCGCCATGCATCTGCCCGTTTCGGAGGCAAAGAGAGAAAGGGCCAGCAGAAAAGTCAGCGCGTTTTTTTTCATATATGCTTTTGCTTTCATTCCTCATCTCCTCCTTTCCCGGCAGCTTCCGCTGCCCCGCAGCCTTCCGGAAAAACGGTATCTTCCGAAGTACCGCCATCCTGTCCTCCGCCATCAAGCATGTCAATATTCGTCTGCTTTCCGGGCACCCAGGTTTCCAGGGATGCATTCATTTTACCCTGGAAGCTGCCCTTGATATCCGCATCGATTTCGCCCTGAATGTAGCCCCTCACATGCCCTGTAACCGACATTCTTCCGCCGATTTCCCTGGCATTGTACTTGGACAGATTTATGGTAAGAGCCGTCTTTTCAATAATATAGTCGCCGAACAGCAATATCTGCGGCAGCACGAACAGTACCAGGATAATGGAAATCAACGTTCCCCGTCCCAGCGCAATACCAATGGAAGCCACGGTGGCATCGGAGGCGATCCTGCCGATCAGGAAGCCCGCGCAGGTCAGGATGGAGCCGGACGTAAAAATTGTGGGAAAGGACTGGTTCAGTGTCTCCACAATTGCCTCCTTTATCGGCATCAGCTGCTTCAGCTGCAGATACCGGTTGGAAATAACGATGGCATAATCAATAGTCGCGCCCATCTGGATTGCGGATACAATCAGGTACGCGATAAAAAATACAGGCTCCCCCGACAAAGCCGGAACGGAGAAGTTAATCCAGATACTACCCTGGATCGTCAAAACCAGCAGTACGGGAAGTCCCGCGGACTGGAAGGTAAAGAATAGGATTATCATGACAAACAGCGCCGTCAGGATGCTGATAATCAGGTTATCGGAGCCAAAAGAGGACATCAGATCATGATCACTGGTGGAATTTCCCACCAGGATCACATCCTTCCCAGGATAAAACCGCCTGCAGATTCCTCTGATCTCATCCATCGCCGCATAAGTCTCTTCCCCCTCCACCGGCAGCCGGAGAGACAGTACAAAGCGGCTGTAATCCTCTCCCTGCAGCTGCTGCTTGGCATCATGCAGCGTATCATACAGCTCATTCAGGTTTTTATCCATTTCATCATCCAGCGTCACATATCCCTGCTCATACTGATCATACAGGAACAGGAACATGTCGATAATCGGGACATCATACTCATCAATTCCCGTAAAAACAGGTCCGTACTGCTCCTGGTTATAAGCGTAGGCCACATAAAGAAGCCTGACAATCTCAATATCCAAATCCGCAAGCTCCGAAAAATCCCTGGGCGAAATCTTATCCGTGAGCACATAATCATCATTGATGGACACATTGGCCAGCCCCAGGGCACTGTCCACATAATCCAGCTTCTCTATTTCCTTCAGCGTCTTTTCCTCCGCCTCATAATTTCCCCTGGGAACCATAACCACCAGCTGATTGGAGGTCCCGAAGGCTCCCTCTATCTTCTCCTTGGCGATTTTTGACTCACTTTTTTTCGCGCTCTCCACGGAGCTGGTATCATAGATGTATTCGCACCCGCTGGATTTGAGAAAAGCAAATACAAGCACCAGCACAAACAGCGGCGGTATGATGTATTTTGTCTTATTCGCCAGTTTCCCTGCAAACGTTATGTTAGGGACATAGCACCTGTGATGGGAGTTATCGATCCCTTTGGCAAAAAGCAGCAGGATGCCGGGCATCAGCAGGAATACGGAAACCAGGCTGAAAATAATCGCCTTCACCAGCACAATACCCATGTCATAGCCCAGCCTGAACTGCATGAACATCATGGCCACCATACCTGAAATGGTGGTCAGCGAGGAAGCGCTGATTTCCGGTATGGCCTTGGACAACGCCACCTTTACGGCGCTTTCCGCATCCATCGTCTCGTGCTCCTCCATAAAACGGTCGCACAGGATAATGGCATAGTCAATCGCCAGCGCCAGCTGCAGCACCACCGCAATGGAATCGGTGACGCTGGAGATGGTCCCCAGCCAGTAGTTGGTCCCCTTGTTCAGTATGGCTGCCACGCCAAAGGTAATCAGCAGCACCGGAATTTCCATATATGCTTTTGTGGAAAGCAGCAGCACCGCAACGATTATAATGACGGCCAGCACCAGGATCAGATTCATGTCCTTTGCCAGGGCTTTGCTCGTTTCCTCTTCCGCCCCGACCTCCGTAGACACATAGGTATCGTAGTCCGCCAGCGTTTCCCTGACCGCGTTCATGGCATCCTTGCTTACCTGCTCCTCTTCCTCTCCGGAAAAAGTAATGTCATAAAGAGCATTGGTCCCCGTGTAATGATCCTCGGAATCGTCAAAAGCCACTTCCTTCACGCCCTTGACCGCTTCCAGCTCATCCACCAGCTTTTGAGCATCCGTATATGTAATATTGGACACCATCACCCTGGCGCTGCCATAGGTCAAAAACTGCTCCTCCATCAGATTCAGCCCCCGGTTGGTCTCACTGTCCGCCGGCAGATATTTGGTAATATCCTGATTCACCGAAACCTTATTGACAGAAACCACGCTGTAAATAATCGCAATAAAAAAGAGCACATAAATGGCTTTACGTTTGTTGACAATAAATGTAGCCACCGTCAACCAGAAATTCCCTTTTTCTCTTTTCTCTTCCATCGAAGACACCTCTTGTCATATACTTTAAGTCACTTTCACAAGAGGCAATTATAGTCCCCTCACCGATTATTGGCAAGCTGGATTCCGCATTCTTTTTTACCCAATTCTCTCCAAGTGTCCAAAAGCGCCGGCTTTTCCCCTGAAATACCATAAAAAGCGCCTTCCCTTTTCGGGGAAAGCGCTTTCTGAAATTCAATGCTTACAATTCTTAATTCTTCTTCAGCCTTACCACATTCCAGCTGTGCTTACCAAACACAGTGCTGAAACGTCCGTCTTCCATAACGGAAGCATTGCTGTAAACAGGAGCCACACAGTCCGGAGCAGCCTCCGTATTCACTGCCTTCATATCATCATTGGTCAGCACGATATGCTCAACGACCTTATAATCTGCAAACTGTCTGAAATCGCAGGTTACCTGCATATTCTCTTCCAGATCCTTATTCACTGCAAATACGGTCAGTTCTTCCGCCTCTTCATTCCAGATACATACGCTGTCCAGACAGGAAACTTCACCGTAGGTTTTGCTTTCATAAACAGGAGCCTGAACCAGTGTGTTCAGCACTGTTCCCCTGCCGAAAACGCTGGCATGCATATAAGGATAGAAAATTGTCTGTCTCCATGCTCCCGTATCGGAAGTCATTATCGGAGCAATTACGTTCACAAGCTGTGCCAGGCATGCTACCTTCACTCTGTCCGCATGTCTCAGCATCGTGATCAGCATGCTTCCCACAAGCAGCGCATCCTCAAAATTATATACATCCTCCAGCTGATGAGGCGCCTGCACCCATTTTTCCAGCTGAGAATCAGCTTCATTGCTGTGATACCATACATTCCATTCATCAAAGGAAAGATTGATCTGCTTCTTGCTTCTCTTCTTGGCCTTTACGCAATCACAGATAGAAAGCACGGAGGAAATAAACTCATCCATTCCCTTGGAATTTGCCAGAAATTCCGTAGTATTGTTGTCTCTGTTGCCATAATACTGATGCAGGGAAAGATAATCCACCTGATCATAGCACTCACTGAGCATCTCATCTTCCCAATAGCCGAAGGTATCCATGGTCAGGGAAGAGCTTCCGCAGGCCACCGTTTCAATGGTAGGATCCATGAATTTCATCAGCCGGCTTGTTTCCGCCGCCACACGGCCGTATTCCTTAGCCGTCTTATGTCCCATCTGCCAGGGGCCGTCCATTTCATTTCCCAGGCACCAAAGCTTGATATCATGGGGCTGCTCATAGCCGTGCTTCTTTCTCAGATCGCTGTAGTAGGTGCCTCCCTTAAAATTGCAGTACTCCAGAACATCCTTCGCTTCCTCCGGTCCCCTGGTTCCCAGGTTTACCGCCATCATTATCTGCGTTCCGGCCTTCTTCGCCCAATCGGCAAACTCATTCAGGCCAAACTGGTTCGTCTCAATAACGGACCAGGCCAGATCCACCTTGGAAGGGCGCTCACTTTTAGGTCCCACACCATCTTCCCAGTGGTAACCGGAAACAAAATTTCCGCCGGGATAACGCACAATAGGAACCTGCAGCTCCTTCACCAGGTCGATAACATCCTTCCTCATCCCCTGCTCATCCGCAAAAGGGCTGTTCTCCTGATAAATTCCTTCATATACCGCACGTCCCAGATGCTCAATAAAGGATCCGAAAATTCTCTTATCCACCTTTCCTGTCAGGTAGTATTTGTCCACAATAATCTCTGCTTTCTTCATCCCTCTCCATTCCGCCGCCAACGCGGCAAATCTCCTCTTCTTAATAACCCTATCATAATCTGGAAGATAAAAACAAGCCAGTTCTTTTTCTCCGATATATTTGACTTTTCTTCCGGTCCTGTGCTATGCTCAATCCGGAACCCCCGATTCCTGAAAAACCCTTTGAGGAGTAAATTGTCATGATGACTCTCAATTTCTGTGAATACAACCGTTTCAATCAGGACTATGACCGGATCTGCAGGCCATCAGGCAGCGGCGATTACCTTTTTCTTCTCCTGAAAACTCCAATGAAGGTATATCTGGAGGACAAGCTGCATATCACCAAGGAAAATGCATGTATTCTTTACACCCTGCAGACGCCCCAGCATTATCAGGCTGTAAAACGTTTCTGCAACAGCTATCTGCACTTTTCTTCCGACACCAATCCCTGCCTCCGTTTCGGCATCCCGGCAAATACCATATTTTATCCTGCCAACTATATGGAGATTGATTCCTTCATCCGAGATCTCCAGCAGGAATACTTTTCCACGGCGGACTTCCGGGAAGAATACATCCATACGCTGATCACCCAGCTGTTTATCTGCATCTCCCGTACTCTGACCAGCTCCGCGGTACGCAGCGAGGATACAGGGAATCTCTATCCTGCCTTCCAGAGCCTGCGTCTGCAAATGCTGTCCGACTGCCAGGAGGGCTGGACCATGGAACGCCTCTGCCAGGCCGTCAATATGGAAAAGAGCCAGTTCTATGTCTACTACCGCCAGTTCTTTTCCACTACGCCCAAGAATGACCTTCTTCAGGTCCGGTTGGAAAAAGCAAAAAACCTGCTGAGCAACGAAGCCCTGCAGGTCAAAGAAGTAGCGCGTCTATGCGGTTTTTGCAACCTGCAGCATTTTACAAGATACTTCAAAAAATACTGCGGCTGCGCTCCCCGGGAATACGGGAAAATGCGTTAGAGGCTTTCTTCCTCTTCCTTCACTCCCATGTACTCCGTCAGTCTGCTGTAGATTTCAGGATAATCCCTCTTCATATGGACCGGTTTCATTTTCCTGTCCAGGAAGCAATGGCTTGTCTCCCCCGCTGCATGGAGCTTTCCATCCTCCTGCCCATATATTTCGTACCGCAGGCTCATTTTGATTCCATTGAACTTCTCCGGAATAACCTTTACCCTGAAAACTTCAGAATACCGGAAGGAAATACGGTAATCACAGGATACGCCCAGAACCGGTATCAGAATCCCCGCTCTCTCAATCTTGTCATAAGGAAGTCCAATCTGCTCCAGCACATCCGTCCTGGCCTCTTCCATCCACCGGATATAGTTGGAATGATGGACAATTCCCATTCTGTCAGTCTCATAATATTGTACTTTTCTTATATAATCCTTTGTTTCTGTCATTATTCGTTGCCTTCCTTTCCCGGACACCGCGTTTCCAGCGGCTGATAGACAACAGGCGGGCACCTGCAGATGTCCGCCTGTCACTATCATATCTGTCCTGTTGCTTTGCTTATGCCGGATAAGCGCCGTTCTTGGTGTCAGCCTGAGTCATATCAACCTTCTCCTGCTGCGCCTGACGGTATTTGAAGAAGTCCATGGCAACCTGAGGGAACAGAGCATAGCTCAGTACGTCCTCATCCTGCTGTTTCCATTCCTTCATTTCAGATTCAATCTTGTCCAGCTCGTTAGGAAGCAGGTCTGCAGGACGGCAGGTAATAACTTCCCTGTCTCCGATAACCTTCTTCTGAACCTCCGGATTGAAAGGTTTAACAGTTACACCGTATTTGCCGGCAAGCAGATCCTTGGTCTGATCGGTAGCCATTTTATATCTCTCACCCATCAGAACGTTGAATACAGCCTGAGTACCAACGATCTGGGAGGAAGGAGTAACAAGCGGCGGCTCACCAAGATCCTTACGGACTCTGGGGATTTCCTGAAGCACTGCATCATACTTGTCGCTTGCGTTCTGTTCCTTCAGCTGGCTAACCATGTTGGAAAGCATACCGCCGGGTACCTGATACATAAGAGTCTTAATGTTAACGCCGAGAACCTTGGGATCCATCAGGCCGGTCTTCAGGCACTCTTCTCTGTAAGGTCTGAAGTAATCAGCGATTTCAGCAAGCAGAGCCTGATCATATCCTGTATCATAAGGAGTTCCGCGGAAGGTTTCAACCATAACCTCTGTTGCAGGCTGGGAGGTTCCCAGTGCGAACGGGGAAATTGCACAGTCGATAATATCAACGCCCGCTTCCACAGCCTTCAGATATGTCATGCTGGCAACACCTGAGGTATAGTGGGTATGCAGCTGAATCGGCAGCTTGGTAGCGGATTTCATGGAACGGATCAGTCTGTCTGCTTCATAAGGAACCAGAAGTCCCGCCATATCCTTGATACAAATGGAGTTTGCACCCATGTTCTCAATTTCTTTGGCAATGTTCATCCAGTATTCCATAGTGTAGGCATCGCCCAATGTATAAGCCAGAGCTACCTGCGCATGTCCGCCTTCCTTATTGCAGGCTTTTACGGAGCATTCCAGGTTGCGCAGGTCGTTCAGACAGTCAAAAATTCTGATAACGTCAATACCGTTTGCGATGGATTTCTGTACGAAGTACTCAACCACATCATCAGCATAATGACGATATCCAAGAATATTCTGTCCTCTTAACAGCATCTGCAGCTTTGTGTTCTTGAAAGCTGCCCTTAACTTTCTCAGTCTTTCCCACGGATCTTCATGTAAGAAACGCATGGATGCATCGAAAGTAGCGCCGCCCCAGCACTCTACTGCCTCATAGCCAACCTTGTCCATCTTCTCAGCAATGGGAAGCATAAATTCGGTAGGCATTCTGGTGGCAATCAGAGACTGATGTGCGTCACGTAATACGGTTTCCATAATTTTAATGGGTTTCGGGTCTGACATTTCCTTTTCCTCCTAAATTTCTAATAAAGTGTAGTAATCTGAAAGACTGTCCGTTACCGTTCAGCCTCCCCCGCTTACCTGCCGGGCAGACTGAACTGCAAAGGCGGCTCCGATCAGAATACTCCGAAGATAGCCATGAAGGTACCGGCTGCTACTGCAGTACCGATAACGCCGGCTACGTTGGGTCCCATAGCATGCATCAACAGGAAGTTCGTAGGATCCGCTTCGGCGCCGACCTTCTGAGAAACTCTGGCAGCCATGGGCACTGCGGATACGCCGGCCGAGCCAATCAGAGGATTCACCTTGCCGTGTGTTATCACACACATCAGCTTACCGAAGAGTACGCCTGCCGCGGTACCAAACGCAAACGCAATCAGTCCCAGCGCAACGATTTTCAGGGTGTCTATATTCAGGAATGCTTCCGCACTTGTTGTAGCGCCTACGGAGGTTCCCAGCAGGATTACTACAATATACATCAGGGCATTGGAGGCTGTGTCTGTCAGCTGTCTTACAACGCCGGATTCTCTGAACAGGTTACCCAACATCAGCATACCAACAAGAGGCGCTGTGGTAGGAAGAATCAGACATACAACGATGGTAACGATAATAGGGAACAGAATCTTTTCAAGCTTGGATACGGGACGAAGCTGTTCCATTTTGATTTTTCTTTCCTTCTCTGTAGTAAGAAGCTTCATAATAGGCGGCTGGATAATGGGAACCAGGGACATATAGGAATATGCCGCTACCGCAATGGGCCCCAGAAGAGTTGTCTGTCCCAGCTTACCGCAAAGGAAAATGGAGGTAGGACCGTCAGCGCCGCCGATAATAGAGATGGCAGCTGCCGCTTTGTCATTGAAGCCCAGGCCGATAGCTCCGAAATAGGCTGCGAAGATACCGAACTGCGCCGCTGCGCCCAGCAGGAAGCTCTTGGGGTTTGCAATCAGGGGACCGAAGTCCGTCATGGCGCCTACGCCCAGGAAAATCAGGGATGGCAGGATTGCCCACTCATCCAGTTTGTAGAAATAATAGAGCAGTCCGCCCACTCCGTTGGCCGCGTCCTCCGCATGCAGCATTATATCAGGATAGATATTAACAAGCAGCATACCGAATGCAATCGGAGTTAAAAGCAGAGGCTCAAAACCCTTGGCAATTGCCAGGTAAAGAAAGATACAAGCTACTGCGATCATCAGGTAGTTTCCCCAGGTCAGGTTGAAGAATGCCGTCTGATGCACCAGATTGTCTAATGTGGTTACTATGTAATCCATTCTGTTGA
>OLQH01001557.1_pt1 | contig 16997 bp, 8 predicted proteins | sample 1672671 | NCBI WGS metagenome assembly OLQH01 (sample SAMEA3136712, study PRJEB25190) | human gut metagenome
GCAGCGCTACCACGTAAGGAATCATGAAGGCGCCGCCGCCGTTAGAGTAAGTTACGCCGGGGAAACGCCAGATGTTACCAAGTCCGATAGCAGCTCCTGCGGCTACCATGATATACCCGAAACGCGACCCCCACTGTGCATGCTCTTTTGTACTTTTTCCAGTACCTGTTTCATTACTACTCATAAAAACACCCCAATCTCTATAGTATTTGAGATGCAATGAATTAAAAAAGGATGCGCTCACAAGTTTTGTGAGAGCATCCTCGCTTAATTCAATCCTCTTTTACAGTATAACCGACAGATATATTTTTGTCAAGAAAATACGGTATCCCAGGGGGCAGCCAGGCGGTCTTGAAAGAAGCAGATGTATGGAAAAAGGAACAAAATAAAGCCAAGAATCACTAGACTTTTAAGGGGTTAGGGACTATAATAATTACACACGTCAAATAATGATTTGTATCATATTTTAAGGAGGAACAACAAAAATGGCAAGAAAAATGAAGACCATGGATGGTAATCAGGCAGCAGCTCACGCATCATATGCATATACCGAAGTTGCAGCTATTTACCCAATCACCCCATCATCTGTTATGCCAGAACACGTGGATGAGTGGGCTACCGAAGGTAGAAAAAACATATTTGGACAAACTGTTCAGGTGACAGAGATGCAATCAGAAGCAGGTGCAGCCGGAGCGGTACATGGTTCGCTGGCAGCAGGTGCTCTTACAACGACATTTACGGCATCTCAGGGATTACTGTTGATGATTCCTAACTTATATAAAGTAGCAGGCGAACAGCTGCCGGGTGTATTCCACGTATCAGCACGTGCCCTTGCAAGCCACGCGCTGTCAATTTTCGGAGACCACTCCGACGTATATGCCTGTCGTCAGACTGGAGCAGCAATGCTTTGCGAATCAAGCGTACAGGAAGTTATGGACCTGACGCCAGTTGCACATTGCGCGGCATTAAAAGGAAAACTTCCTTTCATCAACTTCTTTGATGGATTCCGTACATCTCATGAGATCCAGAAGATTGAGACATGGGATTATGAAGATCTGAAAGACCTGGTTGATATGGATGCAGTAGATGAATTCAGAAACCATGCTTTGAATCCGAATCATCCATGCCAGAGAGGTTCTGCACAGAACCCGGATATCTTCTTCCAGGCAAGAGAAGCATGTAACCCATATTACGATGCACTGCCGGCTATCGTACAGGAATACATGGACAAGGTTAACGCTAAGATCGGAACGAATTACAAACTGTTTAACTACTACGGAGCACCGGACGCAGAGAAGGTTATCATTGCTATGGGTTCTGTATGCGATACAATCGAGGAGACGATCGATTACCTGGCAGCAGCTGGAGAAAAAGTAGGCGTTGTTAAAGTTCGCCTGTACAGACCATTCTGCGCACAGGCATTGATTGATGCGATCCCAGAGACGGTTAAGACAATTAATGTTCTTGACAGGACAAAAGAGCCAGGAGCACAGGGAGAGCCATTATACCTTGACGTTGTTTCTGCATTAAAGGGAACAAAGTTTGATGCTGTTCCTGTATATTCCGGACGTTATGGATTAGGATCCAAAGATACGACGCCTGCACAGATCGTTGCAGTATTTAATAACGCAGAGAAGGCTAGATACACGATCGGTATCGAAGATGACGTGACAAATCTTTCTCTTGAAATCGGCGCTCCGCTTATTACGACTCCAGAAGGAACGATCAACTGCAAGTTCTGGGGACTTGGAGCAGATGGTACTGTTGGAGCAAACAAAAACTCTATCAAGATCATCGGTGACAACACAGATATGTACGCACAGGCATATTTTGATTACGACTCTAAGAAATCAGGCGGTGTGACAATGTCTCACTTACGTTTTGGTAAGAGCCCGATCAAATCTACATACCTGATCAAACAGGCTAACTTTGTAGCATGTCACAATCCATCTTATGTGAATAAGTACAACATGGTACAGGAATTAGTTGACGGTGGTACATTCTTACTGAACTGTCCATGGGATATGGAAGGACTTGAGAAACATCTTCCAGGACAGGTGAAAGCATTTATCGCAAATCACAACATTAAGTTCTATGTGATCGATGGTATCAAGATTGGTAAAGAAATCGGACTTGGCGGACGTATCAACACAGTTCTCCAGTCAGCATTCTTCAAACTTGCTAATATCATTCCGGAAGAACATGCAATCGAATTAATGAAAGCAGCTGCAAAAGCATCTTACGGTAAGAAAGGTGACAAGATCGTACAGATGAACTACGATGCGATCGATGCAGGTGCAAAACAGGTTGTAGAAGTTCAGGTTCCAGAAAGCTGGAAGAACGCAGAGGACGAAGGCTTATTTACACCAGAAGTAAAAGGTGGAAGAAAAGAAGTTGTTGACTTCGTTAAGAATATCCAGGCAAAAGTAAATGCTCAGGAAGGAAATACACTTCCGGTATCTGCATTCACAGAATACGTAGATGGTTCTACACCATCAGGTTCTTCTGCATACGAGAAACGTGGTATTGCAGTAGATATTCCGGTATGGAAACCAGAAAACTGTATCCAGTGTAACCGTTGTGCATATGTATGTCCACATGCAGTTATCCGTCCGGTTGCTCTTACAGAAGAGGAACTTTCAAAAGCTCCAGAAGGAATCGAGACAATCGATATGATCGGTATGCCGGGAATGAAATTTACAATGACAGTATCTGCTTATGACTGTACAGGATGTGGCTCTTGTGCAAATGTATGTCCAGGTAAGAAGGGTGAGAAAGCTCTTGTAATGGAAAACATGGAAGCAAATGCTGGAAAACAGGAATACTTCGATTTCGGAAGAGAGATTCCGGTAAAACCAGAAGTAGTTGCTAAATTTAAAGAAACAACAGTAAAAGGAAGCCAGTTCAAACAGCCATTACTTGAGTTCTCAGGAGCTTGTGCAGGTTGTGGAGAGACTCCTTATGCAAAATTAATCACACAGTTATTCGGTGATAGAATGTACATCGCGAATGCAACTGGATGTTCTTCAATCTGGGGTAACTCTTCACCGTCTACACCATACACAGTAAACGAAAAAGGACAGGGTCCTGCATGGTCTAACTCTTTATTTGAGGATAATGCAGAGTTCGGTTACGGTATGTTATTAGCTCAGAAAGCTTTAAGAAACGGCTTAAAAGCAAAAGTTGAGAAGTTAGTAGAGAGCGGAGACAATGAAGCAGTTGTTGCAGCAGGAAAAGAATGGTTAGAGACATTTAACTGTGGAGCTACAAACGGAACAGCAACAGATAACCTTGTTGCAGCATTAGAAGCTTGTGACTGTGGATGTGAACTGAGAAAAGAAATCTTACAGAACAAAGACTTCTTAGCTAAGAAATCACAGTGGATCTTCGGTGGAGACGGATGGGCTTACGATATCGGATTCGGTGGAGTTGACCATGTATTAGCTTCCGGACAGGATATCAACATTATGGTATTCGATACAGAAGTTTACTCTAATACAGGTGGACAATCTTCAAAATCTACACCGACAGGTGCGATTGCTCAGTTCGCAGCAGGCGGTAAAGAAGTGAAGAAGAAAGATATGGCAAGCATTGCAATGAGCTACGGATATGTATATGTAGCACAGATTGCTATGGGAGCTGATTTCAATCAGACTGTAAAAGCGATTGCAGAAGCAGAAGCTTATCCAGGACCATCTTTAATTATTGCTTACGCTCCATGTATCAACCATGGTATTAAGAAGGGTATGAACAAAGCTCAGACAGAAGAAGAGTTAGCAGTAAAATCAGGATACTGGCACAACTTCCGCTTCAACCCAGCTGCAGAAGGAAATAAATTCACTCTCGACAGCAAGGCTCCAACAGAAGATTACAGAGAATTCTTAAATGGAGAAGTTCGTTACAATGCATTGGCAAGAATGAACCCAGAAAGAGCAGAAGAATTATTTGCGAAATCAGAAGAAGCAGCAAAAGAGAGATATGCATACTTGAACAAACTTGTAACTCTCTATGGAAGCGACGCTGAATAGAACAGACAATAATGTTTTTCGAAAGAGAATAAAGTCATGGAAAAGGGATACTTCAGAAATGGAGTATCCCTTTTTGCAGAAAGTATACAAAAAAAGAAAAAGGACAGAAGAAAAAATAGTAAAAGTAGCAATTCCTATTTTAGGAAAATTGTGCTATACTAAATGCTGTTTGAAAAGAGAATTGAATGACAAGAGATAGAGGTGCAAGGATTATCAGTACGGTACATGAGAACACGGTGGACGACCGATGTACCGGAAAGGATGAATTGCCGAAGAACTGTTCTTTCGTCCGGGGAGCAGGATCTGGGTCACTGCAGAATATGCAGTGGACTGTCACAGACATGTGGAGTGCTATCGTTGGCTGAAATAAAACAGAGATGAGTTAGAAGGTTTTTGCCATGAACGCGCTTTAGCAAGTTGTCGTTCATGGTTTTCTTTTTCTAAAAACAAATTTGAAATTATTTTAAAGGATTAGAGAGAAAGGAGAACTTTTATGCACATTTCAAAGAAAAAAATATGGAGTGTGGCGGCGTTTGTGTTTATGTTTACACTATTGCTGTCAATGACGGTATTTGCAGCGGATGGGGAGGCGGCACAGCCGAAGATGTATGCAACATTTTGGGCATTGATTCCCCCGGTGGTGGCCATTGCATTGGCTTTGATCACGAAAGAAGTTTATAGTTCACTGTTTGTAGGAATTCTTGTGGGGGCGATGTTTTATTCAGACTTTTCATTTGAGGGAACTATTGTCCACATTTTCAAGGGAGGAATCATCAGTGTGCTGTCGAACAGTTATAATGTAGGAATTCTTGTATTCCTGATCATACTGGGAGCGATGGTCAGCCTGATGAACCGGGCAGGAGGATCTGCGGCATTTGGAAAGTGGGCTGGAAAGAGAATAAAAACTCGTGTCGGTGCACAACTTGCAACGATTGCGCTGGGAATGTTGATATTTATCGATGATTATTTTAATTGTCTTACAGTCGGAAGCGTGATGCAGCCTGTGACAGACAGACATCAGGTGTCGAGAGCAAAGTTATCTTATCTGATTGATGCAACTGCAGCTCCGATCTGTATTATTGCTCCGATTTCTTCCTGGGCAGCAGCGGTGACGGGATTTGTAGAGGGAGAAGATGGTTTTTCCATCTTTATGAGGGCAATTCCGTACAATTTTTATGCACTATTGACGATTCTGATGATGATTGCGATTGTTGTGATGAAATTTGATTTTGGGACAATGCGGACACATGAGAAAAATGCAGTAAAAGGAGATATCTTTACAACTGCGAACAGACCTTACGAGAGTGGGGAGGAAATTCCTGTCAATGAAAATGGGAAAGTGACAGATCTTCTGATTCCGATTGCATCCCTGATCGTTTGCTGTGTAATTGGGATGATCTATACCGGAGGATTTTTTGACGGGGTTGATTTTGTAACAGCGTTCTCGAACAGTGACGCGTCGGTGGGACTTGTCCTCGGAAGCTTCTTTGGCCTCGTTCTTACGATTGGGCTGTACTGTGTCCGGAAGGTTTTGACTTTTAAAGAGTGTATGGAATGCATTCCGGAAGGGTTTAAGGCGATGGTTCCGGCAATTATGATCCTGACATTTGCATGGACCTTGAAAGCGATGACAGACAGTCTCGGAGCGGCAGCGTTTGTTGCAATGGGTGTGAATCAGTTTGCGGAAGGATTGATGAACTTCCTTCCGGCGATCATTTTCCTGATCGGATGCTTTTTGGCATTTGCCACGGGAACTTCCTGGGGAACTTTTGGAATTTTGATTCCGATTGTCGTTGCGATTTTTGCAGAGACAAACGAGACTTTGATGATCATTTCCATCTCTGCATGTATGGCAGGAGCGGTATGCGGGGATCACTGTTCTCCGATTTCAGATACGACGATCATGGCATCTGCCGGTGCGCAGTGTGATCATGTTACCCATGTATCGACACAGCTTCCGTATGTCATTACGGCGGCACTGGTCTCTTTTGTGACGTATATTATTGCCGGATTTGTACAGAGTGCATGGATAGCACTCCCGGTTGGAATCGGATTGATGATCGTTACATTGATGGTGATCAAGAAGAAAACAGAAAATCAAGAATAAAAAGAAAACAAACGGGAGATCGTAAAAATACGGTCTCCTATTTGTGTTTGAAAGAACACATTGTTTATGAAATCAAAGAGATCAGATTCTTTTTACTTTCTTAATATAGAAAATAATGATATAATGTATAAATCGGAGCGGTCTGTTTGAGCCGCTGCTATGATAGGAAAATACAGAGTGGAGAGTGATAGTATGAAGCATACACAATTATCTGCATACGAACTTGTACGGAAACAGGACGTATCAGATTTACAGTCTGTCGGCTATTTATTCAGACATAAAAAGACGGGAGCGAGGGTGCTCTTTTTAGAGAACGATGATGAGAATAAGGTATTTACAATTGGTTTTCGTACACCGCCGGAAGACAGCACAGGACTTCCGCATATTTTGGAGCATTCTGTTCTCTGTGGATCGAAGAAATTTCCGGCAAAAGATCCGTTTGTGGAGCTGGTGAAGGGCTCTTTGAATACATTTTTGAATGCGATGACATATCCGGACAAGACATTGTATCCGATCGCAAGCTGCAATGACAAGGATTTCCAGAATCTGATGCATGTTTATATGGATGCGGTTTTTTATCCAAATATCTATGAGAGAGATGAGATTTTCCGGCAGGAAGGCTGGAGTTATAAGCTGGATGAAAAGGAAAGTGATCTGGAGTATAACGGAGTAGTATACAATGAGATGAAGGGAGCATTCTCCTCACCGGAAGGTGTTTTGGATCGTGTCATCTTAAACACGCTGTTCCCGGATACTTCTTACCGCAATGAGTCCGGAGGGGATCCGGATGTAATCCCGGAACTGACGTACGAACAATTTTTAAACTTCCACAAGAAGTATTATCATCCGTCCAACAGTTATATCTATCTGTATGGGGATATGGACATGGAGGAAAAATTAAACTGGCTGGATCAGGAATACTTAAGTAAGTTTGATTATCTTGCAATCGACTCAGAGATTCGTTTCCAGAAGCCGTTTGAGCAGATGAAGGAAGTTGAGATGGCATATTCGATCACAAGCAGTGAGTCAGAGGAAGATAACACATATTTATCCTACAACAAAGTGATCGGGACAAGTCTGGATGAGAAGTTGTATCTCGCATTTCAGATTCTTGACTATGCACTTCTGTCTGCACCAGGTGCGCCGTTGAAGAAGGCACTTGTGGATGCGGGCATCGGAAAAGATATTATGGGATCTTACGACAATGGGATTTATCAGCCGATTTTCTCGATCATTGCAAAGAATGCCAATCTGGAACAGAAGGAAGCGTTTATTCAGATCGTAGAAGATACGTTGAAAGAAATCGTGAAAAATGGAATGGATCAGAAAGCGCTGGAAGCAGGAATCAATTATCATGAGTTCCGCTACCGGGAAGCCGATTTTGGAAATTTCCCGAAAGGATTGATGTATGGACTGCAGATGTTTGACAGCTGGCTTTATGACGATGAAAAACCATTTATCCATGTGGAAGAGCTGAAAACATTTGCATTCTTAAAAGAACAGATCGGTTCAGGGTATTTTGAAGAATTGATTCAGAAGTACATTTTGGACAATCCGCACGGAGCAATTGTCGTGATCAAGCCGGAGAAAGGGCGCACCGCACGGTTAGACAAAGAATTGGCAGAACGTCTTCAGGAATATAAGAAGAGTCTTTCGGAAGCAGAAGTGGAGAAGATTGTGGCAGATACGAAAGAGCTGATCGCATATCAGGAAGAGCCATCGACGAAAGAAGAACTGGAAGCAATTCCGGTGCTGGAGATTGAGGATATTTCAAAGGAAATTGCACCGATTTGTAATGAGGAACTGCATCTGGCAGATACACTTGTCGTACATCATGATGTAGAGACAAACGGAATCAGCTATCTGTCATTGATGTTTGATCTGTCAGATGTGCCGGAAGAACAGCTCCCATACGTGGGAATTTTACAGTCTGTAATTGGAATGATCGACACGAACAACTATGCCTATGGAGAATTGTTCAATGAGATCAATATGAGCACTGGGGGAATCGGGACAAGCCTTGAAGTGTATCCGAATGTGACGAAAGTTTCTGAGAAGGAATTTAAGGCTGCTTTTGAGGTGAAGACAAAAGCACTCTATGATAAACTTCCAGTTGCATTCCAGATGATCCGTGAACTTTTGATGGAGTCAAAATTCGAAGATGAGAAGCGTTTGGAAGAAATTTTGGCATTATTGAAATCAAGACTTCAGATGAAATTCCAATCTTCCGGACATATGACCGCAGTGTTGCGTGCGATGTCCTACCGCTCGCCGATGTCACAATTTAAAGATTTGACAAATGGAATCGCATTCTACGAAAAAGTGTGCCAGATTGCAGATTATTTTGAGGAAGAGAAGGCAGCACTGATCATGAATTTGAAGAAATTATCCGAACAAATCTTCCGCGCAGATAACATGATCATCAGTTGTACATCCAGAAAAGAAGGATTGGAAGAATTGGAGAAATTGATCAGAGAGCTGAAGAACGGAATTTATCAGGGAACAGCAGACCACACTCCGTGCATTCTTCACTGTGAGAAGAAGAACGAAGGGTTTCAGACAGCATCAAAAGTGCAGTATGTAGCCCGTACCGGAAATTTTATGGAGGAAGGTCTTGATTACACCGGAGCGCTGCAGATTTTGAAAGTAATTTTAAGCTATGATTATCTCTGGCAGAATATCCGTGTAAAAGGCGGCGCATACGGATGTATGAGTAACTTTAACCGGATTGGAGATGGATATTTTGTTTCTTATCGGGATCCGAATCTGGAAAAGACCAATGAAGTATACGAGGGAATTACAGAATACCTCAGAAACTTTGACGTCGATGACAGAGATATGAAAAAATATATCATCGGAACGATCAGCAATATGGATGTGCCGATGACACCTGCTACAAAGGGAGAACGATCTATGAACCTCTATATGAATCATGTGTCAAAAGAGATGATCGAGCAGGAGAGAAAAGAAGTATTAGATGCAAAAGTATCAGACATCCGTGCACTTGCCGATATTGTGGAGGCAGTGTTGAAGGCAGGAGATTTGTGCGTAGTCGGAAGTGAAGAGAAGATTGAAGCACAGAAAGAATTATTTATGGAGATTAAAAATCTTGCATAGGAAGGAGAACGAATGAGAGCAGATTACAGATCAGGTTTTGTCACATTGATCGGAAGACCGAATGTGGGAAAATCAACACTGATGAATTATCTGATCGGACAGAAGATAGCGATCACATCGAACAAGCCACAGACGACGAGGAACCGGATCCAGACAGTTCTGACAACAGAGGAAGGACAGATTGTTTTCGTAGACACCCCGGGAATCCACAAGGCGAAAAATAAGCTTGGAGAATATATGGTAAATGTGGCAGAGCGCACATTGAATGAAGTAGATGTGGTGCTCTGGCTCGTAGAGCCGTCGACATTTATCGGAGCGGGAGAACGGCATATTGCAGAACAGCTGAAAAAGGTAAAGACACCTGTGATCCTTGTAATCAATAAGACAGATAAAGTTAAGAAAGAAGAAGTGTTTACATTTATTGATGCCTACAAGAATATCTATGACTTCGCGGCGATTGTTCCGGTTTCGGCGCGAAGCGGAGAAAATACAGATGAATTGATCCGTGTGATCATGCAGCACCTTCCATACGGACCTCAGTTCTATGATGAGGATACGATCACAGATCAGCCACAGCGCCAGATTGTAGCGGAAATTATCCGTGAGAAAGCGCTTCATAGTCTGAACGAAGAGATTCCGCATGGTATTGCAGTGGCAATCGACAGGATGAAGATGCGTAAGAAGATTGTAGATATCGATGCGACGATCATCTGTGAGCGAGATTCGCACAAAGGGATCATCATCGGAAAGCAGGGGGCGATGTTAAAGAAAATCGGAAGCACGGCACGCTATGAGATTGAGCAGATGCTGGAGTGCAAAGTGAACCTGCAGCTTTGGGTGAAAGTCAAAAAAGACTGGAGAGACAGTGATTTCCTGATCAGGAACTTTGGATACACAAAGGAAGATTAAACAAGAACACAACATGAGGTACAAGACCAGTTGTATAGTTTCATTCAGAATGGACATCCTAGAAGTAAAGAAATACGAAGGGATGATTGGATGAAGAATGCATATTGGGACCATTTTGTGGAGACAGGAAAAGTAGAAGATTATCTCTGTTACAAAGGGATGGAGATTTGTCATCAGACAATGGAATTGTATAAAGACAGAGAAAAAAGTTTAGGATGGGCAGGAGAACAGACAAGTGAATCAGGCAGTGACAGTGACAGGAATGATTTTATCGGCGGCCCCGGTGGGGGACTACGATAAGAGAGTTGTGATCCTGACAAAAGAACGAGGCAAGATTTCTGCATTTGCAAGGGGAGCGAGACGTCCAAACAGCTCCCTTGTAGGTGTGACAACGCCGTTTGCTTTCGGGGAGATGACGTTGTATGAAGGGAAAAGCTCCTATAATCTGGTGCAGGCAGATATCTCTAATTATTTTTCGGAGCTGCGCACAGATATGGAGGGAGCCTACTATGGGTTTTATTTCATGGAATTTGCGGACTATTATACAAAAGAGAATAATGATGAGCGGGAAATGCTGAAACTTCTGTACCAGTCGCTGCGTGCGCTTGTAAGAAAGACCATACCTTATGAATTGATCCGTTACATATTTGAACTGAAGTCGATCAGTATCAATGGGGAGGCGCCGGAAGTGTTTGCATGTGTGTCCTGTGGCTCGACGGAGGAACTGGAAGTGTTCAGTGAGTCTGGGCAGGGGATGCTGTGCAGCGAGTGCTGCCACGAGGTCAAGGATGGGAAAAGACTGCATCCATCCACAGTTTATGCGATGCAGTATATAATCAGCAGCAGTATCGAGAAGCTTTATACCTTTACGGTAAGTGCTCAGGTGCAGAAAGAACTGAAACAGCTGATGAAGCAGTATATCCGGCATCATATTGACAAGAATTTTAAATCACTGGAAGTACTGGAAGTCTGTATTCGATAAAAGGAATGCTATTCCATACTGCCATTAGGAAAAACTATCCTGGATTGCTTGAAAAAACAAACGGGAAAGGGTATAATAACAGACATTAATATCTTATTTATCTGTGGATGGAAACTGTCATGGATGAAGAGAAGAGAGTGAGGTAGATAGTTATGGAGAAGACAATGGACAAAATCGTGGCCTTGGCAAAATCAAGAGGTTTTGTATATCCGGGATCTGAGATCTACGGTGGGCTTGCGAATACATGGGATTATGGAAATCTCGGTGTAGAACTTAAGAACAATGTAAAAAGAGCCTGGTGGAAAAAATTTGTTCAGGAATCAAAATATAATGTTGGTGTAGACTGTGCGATTCTGATGAACCCTCAGACGTGGGTGGCATCCGGACATCTCGGGGGATTCAGTGATCCGCTTATGGATTGTAAAGAATGTAAAGAAAGATTCCGTGCAGATAAGCTGATCGAAGATTTCGCTCAGGAGCATGGGATTGAATTAAAAGACAGTGTAGATGCATGGTCACAGGAAGAGATGGCAGCATGGATTGAAGAACATAACGTACCATGTCCGTCCTGCGGAAAACATAATTTTACAGATATCAGACAGTTTAACCTGATGTTCAAGACCTTCCAGGGAGTGACAGAGGATGCAAAAAACACAGTATATTTAAGACCGGAGACTGCGCAGGGAATCTTTGTAAACTTTAAAAATGTACAGCGTACATCCAGAAAGAAAATTCCGTTTGGTATTGGTCAGATCGGTAAATCATTCCGTAACGAGATCACACCGGGGAACTTTACATTCCGAACAAGAGAATTTGAGCAGATGGAATTAGAATTTTTCTGTGAACCTGGAACGGATTTGGAATGGTTTGCATACTGGAAACAATTCTGCCTTGACTGGTTGAAATCACTTGGAATTAAAGAAGAAGAAATCAAAGCGAGAGACCATTCTGCAGAAGAACTTTGCTTCTACAGCAAGGCTACGACTGACGTAGAATTTTTATTCCCATTTGGCTGGGGAGAACTGTGGGGAATCGCAGACAGAACAGATTACGACTTAACACAGCATCAGGAAGTATCAAAACAGGATATGACTTATTTTGACGATGAGAAGAAAGAAAAATATATTCCATACGTTATTGAGCCGTCACTTGGTGCAGACCGTATGGTACTTGCATTCCTTTGCAGTGCTTATGATGAAGAAGAGTTAGAAGGTGGAGATGTTCGTACAGTACTTCACTTCCATCCGGCGCTTGCTCCGATCAAGATTGGTGTACTTCCGTTGTCTAAGAAATTAAACGAAGGTGCGGAGAAAGTATTTGCACAGTTGTCAAAATATTATAACTGTGAATTTGATGATCGTGGAAATATCGGAAAACGTTACCGTCGTCAGGATGAAATCGGAACACCGTTCTGTATTACATATGATTTTGAATCAGAAGAAGACGGAGCGGTTACTGTTCGTGATAGAGATACTATGGAACAGGAACGAGTTAAGATTGAAGATTTGAAAACATATTTTGAGAAAAAATTTGAATTTTAGTCAATTGGGGACGTAGTAAAATTGAATTTTACTACGTCCCCAATTGAAAAAAGTGGTGTCCCTAAATTGCATCTATCCCTGTCTCTAAATGTAAGGAGGGAAGAAGAGTGCCGCACAAACCAAGAAGAGAAAGCAGCACAAGATTTTATCATATTTATGTCAGAGGAATAAATAAAGAAAAGATATTTGGTCAACCAAGAGAAAAAAATTATTTTAAAAGAATTATCAGAAAATATTTAAAAGAATATGATGTTGAAATATATTCTTACTGTATCATGTCAAATCATGCACATCTGCTAATTAAATCGGACTTAAAAGAATTATCTATGTTTATGTCAAAAGTCTTGGCAAAATACGCGCAATATTATAATTATAAAAATAATAGAAATGGTCATGTATTTCAAAACCGCTTTGGAAGTGAATGTATTGAAAGTGAACGGTATTTTTGGAATTGTTTAAAATATATACATATGAATCCTGTGAAAGCCTGCATGGTGTCAGGCTTAATGGATTATAAGTATAGCAGTATTAAAGATTATATGAATGAAATTGTGGATATACTACATGAAAATGCAATCAAACATTACAAAATGAAATTTCATGATTGGAAAGAATTCCAGCAATATCATCAACCCCAAAATCCAGATATATTTATGGACAGCAAAGAAGAAGTTTATATTCAGAGAAAAGAAAAAGCTTTGTTGCTCTTGTGGGATCTTCAAAAAGAAAAAGGGGTGGAAAATGCTATGGAAATTTTGGAAGAGGGTGAATTAAGGAAAGTATATAAAAAGAGATTAAAAGAAGAGCTGAAAATATCGAATAAAATGTTGAATAAGATTTACGATGAATTGAAATTGAAAATTATTGGATAGGATAAAAAGACAGGGATAGATGCAATTTAGAGACAGAGTATTCAATTGGGGACGTAATAAAATTGAATTTTACTACGTCCCCAATTGAAAGGGAGGATAGTATGACTAAGAAAAATTTATGGAAATCATATAGTCAAGATGAATATGTAAAATTGGAACAAGTAAACAATGCATACAAACAGTATCTGAATTTTGGAAAAACGGAAAGGGAATGCATAAAGGTTACTATTCAATTAGCGCAAAAGGCAGGGTACAGAGATTTGCAGGAAATCATAAAAGGGAAAGAGCCGTTGAAAGTAGGAGATAAAGTGTATTCTGTATGTATGGAGAAAACAATTGTGTTATTTCAGATTGGAAAAGAAAATATTGAAACTGGTCTCAATATTTTAGGTGCGCATATAGATTCACCTCGTATTGATGTGAAGCAAAATCCGTTGTATGAAGCTGGAGAATTTGCCTATTTAGATACCCATTATTATGGAGGAATAAAAAAATACCAGTGGGTGGCATTGCCGCTGGCGATACATGGTGTTGTGGTACGCAAAGATGGTACAAAACAGGAAATTGTAATCGGTGAAAAAGACGAAGAACCAATTTTTGTGATTACAGATTTATTGGTGCATTTATCAGCAGAACAGATGGAAAATAAAGCCGACAAAGTAATCGAAGGTGAAAAATTGGATTTAATTGTCGGAAATAAACCAATGAAAGGTATTGAAAAAGAAGCAGTGAAGGAAAATATACTTGAGCTCTTGAAAAAAATGTATGATATTGAGGAAGATGACTTTATTTCTGCAGAATTAGAAATCGTTCCGGCTGGAAAAGCAAAAGACTGTGGAATAGATAGAAGTATGATTATAGGATATGGACAGGATGATAGAGCATGTGCTTTTACATCGCTTCTAGCAATGCTTGATACTGAAGGGGGTAAACGAACAACCTGTTGCTTGTTGGTGGATAAAGAAGAAATAGGGAGTGTCGGTGCTACAGGAATACATTCGAAATTTTTTGAAAACACAGTTGCTGAAATTATTGATAGAATGGGAGAATATTCTGAGCTAAAATTAAGAAGAGTATTGGCAAATTCAAAAATGCTATCTTGTGATGTGAGTGCGGCATTTGATCCGATGTATGAGAGTGTATACGAAAAGGAAAATACTGCTTATTTTGGAAGAGGGATCATATTTAATAAATATACGGGGAGCAGAGGGAAAAGTGGTTCTAATGATGCAAATGCAGAGTATATTGCACATTTGAGAAATATATTAGAAAAGAATCAGATAGTTTTCCAGACTGCAGAATTAGGGAAGGTAGATGCGGGGGGAGGAGGTACTATTGCGTATATTCTGGCTGCGTATGGAATGGAAGTGATAGACTGTGGAGTGGCAGTGTTGAATATGCATGCTCCATGGGAAATTGTAAGTAAAGCAGATATTTATGAAGCCTACAAAGGATATAAAGTTTTTCTGAAAGAAGGATAAAAAAACTGTTCAAAAAGGGACAGGGGTATTTTCAATTGGGGACGTAGTAAAATTCAATTTTACTACGTCCCCAATTGAACAAAAAGCCTTGACGAACCCTGAAAAACCGTATAGAATGAAGATACGACGAAAAATGTCGTATTATACCCGTTAATAATATAAAGCATAGAAAATCGACTTTGGGTAGAAAGTCGTCTTTTTCGTGCGGTGTATTAATAAAAATATTATTTAGGAGGTCACAAAGACATGACAAAATGGGTTTATATGTTCACAGAAGGTGACGCAACCATGAGAAACACTCTTGGTGGTAAAGGTGCTAACCTTGCTGAGATGACAAAATTAGGTCTTCCAGTACCACAAGGTTTCACAATCACTACAGATGCTTGTACTCAGTACTATGAAGATGGAAGAAAGATTAACGATGAGATCATGGAACAGATCATGGAAGCAATCGTTAAAATGGAAGAGATCACAGGAAAGAAATTCGGTGATAAAGAGAATCCACTTCTTGTATCTGTTCGTTCAGGAGCAAGAGCTTCTATGCCAGGTATGATGGATACAATCTTGAACCTTGGTTTAAATGAAGAAGTTGTAGAAACTTTAGCTTCTGCATCAGGAAATGCTCGTTGGGCTTGGGACTGCTACAGAAGATTTATCCAGATGTACTCTGACGTAGTTATGGAAGTAGGTAAAAAATACTTCGAAGAATTAATCGACAAGATGAAAGAAGACAGAGGAGTAACTCAAGACGTTGAGCTTACTGCAGAAGATCTTCATGAGCTTGCAGAGCAGTTCAAAGCTGAATATAAAGAAAAAATCGGTGAAGATTTCCCATCAGATCCAAAAGAACAGTTAATGGGAGCAGTAAAAGCTGTATTCCGTTCTTGGGACAACCCACGTGCTAACGTATACCGTCGTGACAACGATATCCCATATTCTTGGGGAACAGCTGTTAACGTACAGATGATGGCATTTGGTAACATGGGAGATGATTGTGGTACAGGTGTTGCATTTACTCGTGACCCAGCTACAGGAAATAATGGTTTATTTGGAGAATTCCTTACAAATGCACAAGGTGAAGACGTTGTTGCTGGTGTTCGTACACCAATGCACATTTCAGAAATGGAACAAAAATTCCCAGAAGCATTCGTACAGTTCAAAGAAGTTTGCCAGACTTTGGAAAAACACTACAGAGATATGCAGGACATGGAATTTACAGTAGAACACGGTAAATTATACATGTTACAGACACGTAATGGTAAGAGAACAGCTCAGGCTGCTTTGAAAATCGCTTGTGATTTAGTAGATGAAGGTATGAGAACAGAGGAAGAAGCAGTTGCTATGATCGATCCTCGTAACTTAGATACATTACTTCACCCACAATTTGATGCTGCTGCATTAAAAGCTACTGCACCAGTTGCAAAAGCACTTGGAGCATCACCAGGAGCTGCATGCGGTAAAATCGTATTCACAGCTGACGATGCAAAAGAATGGGCTGCAAGAGGAGAAAAAGTTGTTCTTGTTCGTCTTGAAACCTCTCCAGAAGATATCGAAGGTATGAAAGCTGCTCAGGGTATCTTGACAGTACGTGGTGGTATGACATCTCACGCTGCCGTTGTAGCACGTGGTATGGGTACATGCTGTGTATCTGGTTGCGGTGACATCACAATGGACGAAGCTAACAAGAAATTCAAATTAGCTGGAAAAGAATACCATGAAGGAGATTTCATTTCTCTTGACGGATCTACAGGTAATATTTACGACGGAGTAATCCCAACAGTAGATGCTACAATCGCTGGAGAATTCGGAAGAATCATGGGATGGGCTGACAAATACAGAACAATGAAAGTTCGTACAAATGCAGATACACCTGCAGATGCTAAGAAAGCTCGCGAACTGGGAGCAGAAGGTATCGGACTTTGCCGTACAGAGCATATGTTCTTCGAAGGAAACAGAATTG
>OLQH01001559.1_pt1 | contig 16979 bp, 15 predicted proteins | sample 1672671 | NCBI WGS metagenome assembly OLQH01 (sample SAMEA3136712, study PRJEB25190) | human gut metagenome
CTTTTCATCTGACCGTATTGCTCATTACGGTGATGTGTGAGGCGGTTAATACGATTTCAATTCCGGTGGGAACAGGGAGTCTGATGTTTCTCCCCATGCTTTTTGCAATGGTGATCGGGCTGATCCTTTATCTCTTAAAACCGGTAAAAATTGTAAAGAAAAAAGAATCTGTACTGTCCAGCCGTTTTGTGGTGATCGGAATCGGCATTTTTCTGGCAAAAGTTGCAGTGACAAGCGGTACACAGCTGCCGGATGTGCTGGCTGCGGGACCTGCTCTAATCTTCCAGGAGTTTGGAAACCTGGGAACGATTCTTCTGGCTCTTCCGCTGGCACTTTTCCTGGGATTTAAGAGGGAGGCAGTGGTATGACCCATTCCATCTGCCGGGAGCCGAATGTGGGCTATATTGCTTCCCGTTATGGTCTGGATTCTCCCGAAGGGCGGGGAGTTATGACTGTTTATGTGGTGGGAACGCTGGTAGGTACCATTTTTATGGGGGTGATGGCAAGTGCTCTGGGAGCAGCCGGAATCTTCCATCCTTATGCTCTAGCTATGGCCTGCGGTGTGGGAAGCGGAAGCATGATGGCAGCATCTTCCGCTTCTTTAGTGGCGGCTTTTCCGGATATGGCGGGTCAGATCACAGCCTATGCCGGGACAAGCAATGTGTTGTCTAATGCGGATGGTATCGTTATGACGGTTTTTATCGGTCTTCCCATGTGTAATTTTCTGTATCGGAAATTAGAACCACATTTTAGAAAGAAGAAGACAGAAGGGAGGGAATGAGATGGAGAAAAAACTCACTTTAGATACGGTGGTGGAGTATGTTTTGATTTTGGCCATTTCAGCGGTGATCAGTCTGCTGGGAAATATGATCAATACGATCACAGATAAAAATCCGGATACCTTTGTCTCCGTGTTGGATGGCATGGCAGGTATGTTTCTTTTATTTGGAATTGCACTGGCCGGAAGTATTTTGAATCTGATCTTTCCGAAAATACCGGCTATTATCTATATTACAGCGCTGGGAATCCTCCTGGCCATGCCTCACAGTCCTACAGGAGCATTTGTGTCCGGGCAGGTGGGAAAAATAGGGATGCTCCCCACGGTGACTCCTATTCTGGCATATGCGGGCGTATCTATGGGAAAAGACTGGATAGAATTTAAGAAAATCGGGTGGAAAGGTATTGTAGTTGCTATCTTTGTTATGATTGGAACGTATGTGGGGTCTGCGCTGATCGCTCAGCTCATCCTCAGCGCCCAGGGGATTATCTAGCTTCCCAAATAATCAGAGGGTGTCGCTCAGTTTTGCGGCACCCTCCTTTTATGTTTTGTATGAATTGCTTAATCCAGATAGGTAATTCCCTGGATTCCCTTGATGCCCAGTCCGGGATCATCAGATACGGTGATGCGCTGTTCCTCAAATACAGCTCCTCCCAGGATCGGATCCTCGCTGCAGAGCACCGGTCCGTCCAGATCGATCTTGGAGATCACCTGTCTTGCACAGGCCAGGTGAACAGCCGCATTTACGCTGACTTTTGCCTCCAGCATACAGCCGATCATACACTGGGCACCGCAGAGCTCAGCCACCGTTGCGATCTTAAGAGCATTGTAGAGACCGCCGCATTTCATCAGTTTGATGTTTACCATGTCGGCGGCGCCTGTCTGAAGGATGTGCAGGGCGTCTGCCGGAGTGTATACGCTTTCGTCTGCCATAACAGGAACATAGGAGCGCTCGGTCACATATCTCAGTCCGTCGATGTTGTGAGCTTTGACGGGCTGTTCTACAAATTCAATGTTCAGCCCTTTTTCCTGCATCTGGTTCAGCAGGCGGACAGCCTGTTTGGGTTCCCATCCCTGGTTGGCATCAATACGGATATTGGGTGTTTCGCCGATTGCCTGACGGATTGCAGTGAGGCGGGCAACATCCAGTTCCGGATGAGATCCTACTTTGATCTTCAGGGTATCGTAGCCGCGGCGGACAGCGTCCATCGCATCTCTGGCCATCTCGTCGGGATCATTTACGCTGATGGTAATATCGGTGATGATCTCTTTCCGGCTTCCGCCCATCAGTTTGTGAACGGGGGTTTTATGCAGCTGTCCGAACAGATCCCACAGTGCCATATCCATGGCAGCTTTGGCATTGGTATTCCGGATAATGCAGCTGTTTAAATCTTTCATCAGATTTTCAAAATCATCCACATCCCGTCCGACTACGGTTTTGATAATATAGTCCCGCATTGCGCCCAGGATCGCACCTTCGGTATCTCCGGTGACAGGGCCTGCCGGCGGAGCTTCTCCATATCCAACTGCACCGGTATCGGTGTGAACTTCTACGATTATGTCTTCTACACTGTAGACAGAACGAACCGCTGTTTTAAAAGGAACTCTCAGGGGAACAGAAATTTTTCCCAGTCTTACATCTGTTATCTTCATAGTGCCTCCTTCTTTCCGGCTCAGCGCGCCAGCTCATACATGGCGTGGGCCAGAATTGTTACGTTGTCAATCAGTCTGTTTAGTTCCATATATTCGTCGGGTTTATGTTCCCGTACTTCATCCCCGGGAAAAATGGGGCCGAAGGCAAGAGTGTTTGGCATCATTTTGGCGTAAGTGCCGCCTCCGATGCACTTTGGTTTTGCTTCCTTTCCGGTACAGCGGGTATATACCCCCAGAAGTTTCTGGACAAGAGCACTTTCTTCCGGCATATACAGGCTGGATTTATGCAGGAGTGTATCAGTCTGAAATCCCGCTTCCTGGAAGAGCTGCTCGATCTGGGGACCACATTCCGCAAAGGAACGGGTGACAGGATAACGGTAGTTTAATTTCACAGTAATTTTATTTTCACTGGCAGAAATAACACCAAGATTCATGGTGAGGGCGCCGGAGAGATCGTCTTCCATAGCAATGCCAAGGGAAGATCCGTTCCATTCCATCGCAAAGCGCTCAGTCAGAAAAGAGATGATCTGAGCCAGTTGGCCTTCAAAGGGAAGTTCTTTTAAGAAAAGAAGCAGTCTGCCGATGGCATTCTCTCCTTCCCAGGGAGTTCCGCCGTGAGCGCTTCTTCCCTGAGCTTCGATCCGGATACCGGATTCCGTGAGCGTACAGAAAATTTTTTCTGCTTCCAGGCCGGCAATCCGTTCTGCCTGTTCCTTGCTGCATCGGATCTGTGCAAAGGCGGAGGCGGGAACGATGTTATGGCTTTCGCCGCCTTTCAGCTCTTCCAGAAAGAGTCCGCCGCTCTGAGAGAAGGAACGGGTGAAGGTTTCTCCAACCAGCCCCTTTTCGCCGTTGATCACAGGATATTCACCATCCGGGGTGATTCCCATAACGGGAACCTCTCCGCCGTGGCTGAGATAGTATTTCATATCGGCGCTTCCGGTTTCTTCGTTCAGTCCGAAGATCAGGCGGATACGGCGCTTTATGGGGAGACCGGAATCTCTGAGGGCGGCCAGCCCATAAAGGGCAGCCATGGCCGGTCCCTTGTCATCCATAGTGCCGCGCCCATAGATCCGGCCGTCAAGCACCAGGCCTTCGTAGGGGGGGACCGACCAGCCGTCGCCGGCAGGAACTACATCCAGATGACAGAGGACTGCGATCATCTCTTCCCCTTGTCCGTATTCGCACCAGCCAGCCTGCTCATCCATATTGGAGGTAGAAAAACCCATTCGTTCGGCAGTCTGCAGAACGTATTCGAGACACTGGTGAACTTCCTTTCCGTAGGGGAAACCGCTGTCATCTTCAGCGTAGACGCTGGGAATACGGATACAGCCCTGCAGATCCCGGATCAGTTCCTGCTTCTTTTCTTCTGCAAATTTTCGGAAATCCAATAAGATACGCCTCCTTATTTCAGATCCTCACACAGGAGAACCTGTTTGTCCCGCTCATATTCATCATAGCGCAGACCGCGGTTTTCCAGTTCAATCTCACCTACCTGGTTGTCATAGGGATCGGCCCGCCAGAACTTTTTCCCTTCGGTGAAAGGAGCCTGAAAAGCATGGTTGGCAGCCATACGGCAGGGTTCCAGATTGCCGAAATAGAATTGACGGCGTTCTTCCTTGCCGGCCCGGACAGCAGCCAGACCGTAGGAAGGATCTGCATAGAGCCATCCGTAAGGCGCGATATAAAACTGCGCCCAGTCGTGGCAGCCGCAGAAAGCCGGCTCTGTAGCCATACCACTCTGCCAGCGTGCGGGAATTCCCGCGCAGCGGCACAGAGTCAGGAAGAGAAGGGCAAATACGCCGCAGTCTCCGGTGAAGTTGCGGGCACAGTTCTCAGCGATATTATCCAGGACAAAATAGGACGGCATGAAGGTGTAGGTCATATTTTTGGTGATAAAATCGTAGAATCTGCGGGCTTTTTCAAGAGGAGAATCTATTCCCTTTGTCAGTTTTTCTGTCAGTTCCCGGATATACGGAGTAAAAACAATATGAGGCGCCTCTTCCTGCGTGAAGAAGTCCGGCTGAACCGGATCGGGAGTCAGCCTGTCCGTGTCATGGTACACTGCTTTTCGGATGTAGGAATACTGAACCGTGAAGGTTTCATTTTCCATCAGGGTTTTCTCCCAGAAGACGGTGCGCTGAGGAGCGTCTCCGGGGGCAGCCTGGCCGCCTGCGGGAGAAATTTCCTCCAGAACGATATCTGTCTGTTCCGGGCATTCTGCGGGAATGGGCAGATGAGCCCGGACTTTCATGCCGGGAACAAATACTTCGTCTTTGATGCGCATGGTGGAGCGAACCCGGATCCGGCAGCTGCAGCTTCCTTCTTCTTTCATCCGGCGGATGCAGTATTCCTGATACGTTTCTTTTCCGGCGCTTTTTCCGGCACTTTCAGCACCCGGCAGAGTAACGCCTGCCCGTACGCCGAAGGCGGGTTCTGTCTTGCACAGTGTCTCAAAAAAGCGGATAAAATAGCGCACACCGTTTTCGCTGCAGATCCATCCGATTTTTCCGGCTTCTACCCGCTCGTCAAATTCAGCTTCTGTAAAGTCCGGAATATGTTCCCGCACGCGGGCAAGTGCTTCTTCCCGGGTGAAGGGGTAATCAGCGGGAAGGCGGCAGATGATCTCGCGATGGGCGGTAAGGGAATGTTTCATTGCCTGAGGGATTTTCGGGTCTGCCAGGCGCCGGTCGATCAGGCGCAGAGCGCCTTTGAAATCTCCGGAGAGCTTCCGGCGGAGAATATCCTCCGGAAGTCCCATATGAAGATAGCGAAAGTTTTCATTCATATCTGTGAAGATCTGATCTGCATTGTTCATATGACATTATCCTTTCTAGACAAACATCTGCAGCAGGGCGCCCATTCCAAGACCCAGGAAATTTCCTATGGCTGCTCCCAGAACCCCCATCAGAACGCCGATTCCGGCGAAAGACGGGTTATAGGCGGTAGCTACAATGGGTGCGGAGGCAGAGCCTCCGATATTGGCCAGAGAAGCGGTGGATACCATGCACAGATCCCAGCGGAACAGTTTGGACAGAAGGAACATAAGGACAACATGCAGTACCAGCACGAAGAGACCGTACACTACCCACATGGGTGCGGAGATCAGATCGGCCAGGCTTGCAGTGGATGCCAGCAGGGAGATGACCGCATACAGGTACAGGTTGGATACGTCCTCCACTGCCGGAAGCTTGCCCAGGGGGGTTAATGCACAGATAAGACCTAAGATGGTCACGAACAGTGTGGTACAGGTACCGGCGTCGAACATGGTCAGCCCCATGGAAGCCAGACCCTTGCTGATAGCGGCGCCGACGATCTGGGACAGGGCGGAAACCATAAGTGAGATGCCGATCAGGAAGATCCAGTCTGTAGAGGTTGCTTTTTTACTTTCTTTATCAACTTCTGCGTTGGCAGCTTCTGCAACGGCGTCCAGTTTGGAGGTGTCAGCTTTTACGGCAGAGTTCCACTTCTTTGCATAGCGGACTGCCAGCAGAAGCAGGGCGATCCATACGGAATAACATACGGTATCAAGAGCCAGAGCACAGCTGTAGGCGCCGGCGTCTACGGGAAGAGCTGCCTGCATGGCGGCCATGTTGGCGGAACCTCCGACCCAGGATGCATACAGAGCGGCTACGGCTGCCCAGGTCTTGCTTGTGCCTCCCAGCACGTTGGCAAACAGGGGGAAGCCGATGAAGAAGCCGACGGCAAGGGTGAGAGAACATCCAAGGAAAATGGCGATCATGCGGCCGCCCAATTTTCCCAGCTTGCGGAAGTTGCAGCGCAGCAGCATGACGAAGATCATGGCGTAAAGAAGATTGTTCTTCAAAGCACTGTAGGTGGCAGCCACACCTTCGGAGTTATAAAGTCCGATGGTGCAGAAAACCATGTTCAGGACGTACACCCATACAAGAGGGGGAATCAGATTGAAGATTTTCCACTTTGCGTATTTCTGCAGCGCCAGCAGACCGCCGCCCAGAAACATCAGAAATGCCATGTAAGTAAAACCGTTTGTAATAACCATAGTTTTCTCCTTTGTTTTTGGAAATGTAGTAATGATTTTGGTCCCTCTCCAGGGACTGCAGAAGAATTTCGCTTGTCCCGGTCTGCCTTTTGTCAGCTGGCCTGAAAACAAAAAAACAGCTGACGCAAGCGTCTATACCGCTCGGGTCAACTGGCTTTGCAACATCCTGACAGAACAGATATATTAGACAAAATAGAAATGGATTCTGCGATTTTTTTGTACAATTTACCTTGATTATAGTGATTCCGACAGGACTTGTCAATTCAAAAATGTTCAAAAACTGAATAAAATTCTTTTCCTGTGAGCATAGTAGCAGTAAAAGCTTTGAAAAGGAGAGAAGAGATGATGAAGCGATTCAGGATTTTGATGACAGTGTGTGCTCTGGGAGTGGTACTTTGCGTATCTGCGGGCTGCGGAGACAGAAATGGAAAGAGTAATAACAACAGTGTAACAGAAGGCTCAGACCGGGAAGATAAGGATAAAAAAGAGAAGGACGGAAATTCACAGGACAAGAAAAAAGATGAAAAAACGAACAATGAGAAGAATAATAATACAGAAGGCAATGGCGTTGTGGGAGACGGCATGGAAGATGCAGGAGACGGTGCAGGAAATGCGGTGGAAGATCTGGGAGACGGCGCAGGTGATGTGATCGAAGATGTGGGCGATGGCGTCGGAAACGCGGTCCGGGATGCCGGGGAAGGCATTGGAAATGCAGCTGAGGATGTGGGAGACGGCATGGAGCGCGCAGCGGACGGAACCGGAGAGGCAGGCAGTCAGGAACGCCGGTAGTTTTGCGGAACACAGGATACTTACAGGTTTTGAATGGAATCTGCAGATATCCTGTGTTTTTCTTCTGATCGTCTGTTTGACGTCGGGAGAAAAAAGAGTTACCATGAAAAAAACAGAAGGGAAAAGGAAGAGTATATGAGATTTCGACCTTGTATAGATATACATAACGGACAGGTGAAACAGATTGTGGGCGGGAGTCTGCAGGAAGAGAAGGGGAAGGTGAGGGAAAATTTTGTTTCAGGGCAGGATGCGGGCTTTTATGCCAGATTTTACAGGGAATCAAAGGTAAAGGGCGGGCATATTATTTTATTAAATCCTGAGACCTCTCCCTATTTTCAGGCGACGAAGGAGCAGGCGATGAAGGCGCTGGCGGAATATCCGGGCGGACTGCAGATCGGAGGAGGAATCCGGCCGGAAAATGCCGGGGAGTATCTGCAGGCCGGTGCCAGCCATGTGATCGTAACTTCTTATGTGTTTCGGGATGGACGGATTTCCTGGGAGAATCTGGAACGGCTTGAGAAAAGTGCGGGCAGGGAGAATCTGGTTCTGGATCTGAGCTGCAGAAAGAGGGATGGGCAGTACTACATTGTGACAGATCGCTGGCAGAAATTTACAGACACTCCTGTTACAGAAGAGACTTTGCTGGAACTTTCCGGGCACTGCGATGAGTTTCTGGTTCATGCGGTGGATGTAGAGGGAAAGGCTTCCGGTATTGAGACAGAACTGGTGCGGATCCTGGGAGAGCTGGAAGGAAAGCCTGTTACCTATGCCGGAGGGGTGGGGAGCTTTGCAGATCTGGAGCTGTTGGAAAGAGAAGGAAAGGGGAGGGTGGACGTGACTGTGGGCAGTGCGCTGGATCTTTTCGGCGGCCCTATGAAGTATGAAGAAATTCTAAAATTTTGTAGAAATATCTAAAAATTTTCAGAAACATAGGGAATCTATTGAAAAACAATCTAATTATTGGTATAATATAGTTACTTACCGGAGGCTGTGACGTTTCCGATAAAATTTAGAACAAAGGGGTTGACGGCATGAAATTTATTATCAGCGGCAAGAATATTGATGTGACAGAGGGACTCCGCAGTGCAGTACAGGACAAGCTGGGAAAACTGGAGAAATATTTTACTTCCGATACGGAAATCCATGTAACGCTCAGCGTTGAGAAGGAAAGACAGAAGATCGAGGTGACGATACCGGTAAAAGGAAACATCATTCGGTCTGAGCAGGTCAGCAGCGATATGTATGTATCGATCGACCTGGTAGAGGAGGTTATTGAGCGGCAGCTTCGCAAGTATAAAAATAAGATTGTGGATAAGCAGCAGGAGGGCAGCAATTTCCAGAAGGCTTTTCTGGAAAATGAGTTTGTGGAGGATGAGGAAGTTAAGATCATCCGTACCAAACGTTTTGGCATAAAACCCATGTATCCCGAGGATGCCTGTGTACAGATGGAACTTCTGGGGCACAACTTCTTTGTATTCTATAATGCGGAAACAGAGCAGGTAAATGTAGTTTATAAGAGAAAAGACGGAGCTTACGGCCTGATCGAGCCGGAGTTCTGAAAAAGGATCAGACAGGAGAACAGAAAAGGCCGCCGGAAGGCGGCCTTTTCTTTATGGAAAGTATTGTTTTGTCCCTGTAAAAGTGCTATCATAGTACTGATATTGTGAATTTTTATAGAATGCAGGAGTAAGCATAAAATGAAATTATCAGAAAAGTTATTTGGCACGCACAGCCAAAGAGAGCTGAAGAGAATTGCAGGTACTGTAGATAAGATAGAAGCTCTCCGTCCTCAGATGCAGCAGATGAGTGATGAGGAGCTGAAAGACCAGACCAGAAAATTCAAGGAACGTCTGGGGAAGGGAGAGACCCTGGATGATCTTCTTCCGGAGGCATTTGCCACTGTCCGCGAGGCAGCCAAGCGTGTCCTTAATATGGAGCATTACCGGGTACAGCTGATCGGCGGCATTATTCTTCATCAGGGACGAATCGCGGAGATGCGTACCGGTGAAGGAAAGACGCTGGTATCCACACTTCCCGCTTATTTGAACGCTCTGGAAGGCAAGGGAGTACACATTGTAACGGTCAATGATTATCTGGCTCACCGTGATGCTGAGTGGATGGGAAAAGTACATGAGTTCCTGGGCCTGACTGTGGGTGTTGTGCTCAACAGCATGAAAAATGATGAGCGCCGGGCTGCTTATAACTGCGATATTACTTATGTCACCAACAATGAGATGGGATTCGATTATCTGCGTGACAACATGGTGATTTATAAAGAGCAGCTGGTTCAGAGAGGACTTCACTATGCGATCATCGACGAAGTGGATTCTGTGCTGATCGATGAGGCCAGAACGCCTCTTATTATTTCCGGCCAGAGTGGAAAATCCACCAAGCTTTATGAGGTCTGTGATATTCTGGCAAGACAGCTGGAAAGAGGAGAGGCCAGCGGTGAGATGACCAAGATGGCAGCCATCATGGGTGAAGAGATCACGGAGACCGGGGATTTCATCGTAAATGAGAAAGACAAGATCGTAAATCTGACGGAGCAGGGTGTGAAGAAAGTGGAGAACTTCTTCCACATTGAGAACCTGGCAGATCCGGAGAATCTGGAGATTCAGCATAATATCATTCTGGCTCTGAGAGCCCATAATCTGATGTTCCGGGATCAGGACTATGTGGTGAAGGATGAGCAGGTTCTGATCGTGGATGAATTTACCGGCCGTATTATGCCGGGGCGGCGCTATTCTGACGGGCTTCATCAGGCGATCGAGGCCAAAGAACATGTGAAAGTGCGCCGGGAGAGCAAGACGCTGGCTACGATTACGTTCCAGAATTTCTTTAATAAATTTGAGAAAAAGAGCGGTATGACAGGAACGGCTCTTACTGAGGAGCAGGAGTTCCGTGATATCTACGGCATGGATGTTATTGAGATTCCCACCAACAAGCCGGTAGCCCGTGTGGATCTGGATGACGCGGTCTATATGACAAAGAAAGAGAAGTATCGCGCTGTGGTCCGGGCGATCAAAGAGGCGCATGAGAAACAGCAGCCGGTTCTGGTGGGAACGATCAATATTGATACTTCTGAACTGCTTTCCGGAATGCTGCGCCGGGAAGGAATCCAGCATAACGTACTGAATGCCAAGTTCCATGAGATGGAGGCGGAGATTGTGGCGCAGGCCGGACAGGCCGGGGCAGTTACTATTGCCACCAATATGGCAGGCCGTGGTACGGATATTAAGCTGGATGAAGTGGCAAGAGCAGCCGGAGGACTTAAGATCATCGGTACAGAACGTCATGAGTCCAGACGTATTGACAATCAGCTGCGCGGACGTTCCGGCCGTCAGGGAGATCCGGGAGAATCCCGCTTTTATCTGTCCTTGGAGGATGATCTGCTTCGCCTGTTCGGCTCTGAAAAGCTGATGGGGATCTTCACGCATCTGGGTGTGGAGGAGGATGAGCAGATTGAGCACAAGATGCTCTCCGGAGCCATTGAGAAAGCGCAGAAGAAGATCGAGAGCAATAACTACGGAATCCGTAAGAATCTGCTGGATTACGATCAGGTAAATAATGAGCAGAGGGAGATCATTTACAAGGAGCGCCGCCGTGTTCTGGATGGAGAGAATATGCGGGATGCTATTTATAAAATGATCACGGATATTGTAGACAATACTGTGGATATGTGTATCAGTGATGATGTAGATGCGGAAGACTGGGATCTGCATGAGCTGAATTCGGTACTGCTTCCCCTTATTCCGCTGCAGCTTCTTACGCCCGGCAGAGTGGAGGGGCTGAAGAAAAACACGCTGAAGCAGAAGTTAAAAGAAGAAGCGGTGAAGCTTTATGAGATGAAAGAGACAGAATTCCCGGAACCGGAACATTTAAGGGAGCTGGAGCGGGTGATTCTTCTCAAAGTGATCGATCAGAAATGGATGGATCACATCGACGATATGGATCAGCTCCGTCAGGGAATCGGCCTTACCGCTTACGGTCAGAGAGATCCCAAAGTGGAGTATAAGATGGCAGCCTATGAGATGTTTGATGGAATGATCAGCTCGATCCAGCAGGATACGATCCGCCTTCTGTATCACGTCCGGGTGGAGCAGAAAGCGGAGAGAGAACAGGTTGCGCAGGAGACCGGAACCAATAAGGATGAGACCGGACCGAAGAAACCGGTGCAGAGAGCGGACAAGAAGATCTATCCCAATGATCCCTGCCCCTGCGGAAGCGGAAAAAAATATAAACAGTGTTGCGGAAGAAAACCGGTGCAGTAAGCATTAAAAAAGAGGCAATGTTCTGAAAACATTGCCTCTTTTTTAATGTGCGCCGTTGGCAGCACCTGTTATTTTATTTTTCATGCGTTTGAAAAAGCCAGGTTTCTTCGGCGGCGGGGTCAGTGCTCCGCGCAGCCCTTTAGCGCCTACAATATAAATGCCGCTGACAGTGGCTTTGATCTCCTTTTTAACAGGGAGAATATCGAAAACTTGCTCTTCTGCAACCAGGGTCATGATCCTGGGACCTACTTTTGCTTTTACAATGGGAAGCTTTGCCCGGCGCATCAGCTTTGGCGTCTGATCGATCACCATCTGAGGAAGACCGGATTCTTTGATTTTCATACGCTTTTTATCGATAATCAGCATAGATACGGTCTGCTTGGCAGCCTCGATCTGTTCCTGCTGAGCCTCCTGCTTTTTCTGCATTCTTTTGCCGACAAAGTAAAGAACGGCAAGAATGACGGCCACTATGGCCAGAATGATCAGTAATATTGCCCACCACTCCATAGATAATCCTCCACCACGTATTCTTATTCTTGTATCGGATAAGTCAGAATCATATTTTTCCGATACGAATCTATTCTATCATTCTTTGACCTAAAAGGCAAATATAAATTTTGAAGAGGGGAATTCCCGTGCTTATTGGTGGACGCGGCTTCGGGGGTGTGGTATACTTTATAAACGGGATTGGATAAAGATCCCGTATTGTGTGAAAAAACGGGTCAGATAAGGGGATAACCACATGGAAAAAAGGCAAAGAGGGTCATCACAGGAGATTGACCTGGAAAGTCAGAAGAGGAGAGCCCGGAGGAGAAGGGAACAGCAAAGGAAAGCACGCAGAAAAGCGAGGCTGCTGCGGGCTTTCCTGCTGCTGGTGCTTTTTCTGGTCCTGATCGGCTGCATCTGGGGAGTTGCGGCAGGGATCCGGTTCGGTATTGTGAGAAAGGCAGAGGACAGAAAGGAGAAGGAACAGCAGATCGCCCAGGAGGAGGAGCTGCATGCTCAGAAGGAAAAGAGAATCGAAGAGGCCAGGGAAATGGCTACGGTTTATGATTATCAGGGCGCAATCGATCTTCTGAAAGGCATTGAGGGTTACGAAAATGATGAAGAACTTCTGAAGGCGCTGGCTGATTTTGAGTCAGCGAAATCTACGCTGATCAATGTGGATGTGATGAAGATCCCGCATATTTATATCGGAAGCGTGTGCGTGGATCCGGAATATACGTTCAGCAAGGAGGATTCTTCCTGGGTTTCTACAGTGAATAAAAACTCGATCACTGTTTTTGAACTGAATCAGATGCTGGATCAGCTGTATGAAAATGGCTATGTGCTGGTGAGCATCCGCGATCTGATCAGGGAGACGGAGACAAAAGACGGAGGGATTCTTTATACCAGGGGAAAGATCATGCTTCCGGAGGGAAAGAAAGCCTTTATCCTGTCGCAGGATGATGTAAGCTATCCATTTCTGCTCCAGAACAGCGGATTTGCTTCCCGGATGATTTTGGACAGTCAGGGAAAAGTGACCTGTGAATATGTCCAGCAGGACGGAAGCACCGTTACCGGTGATTACGATCTGGTACCGATCCTGAACAGGTTTATTGAAGAGCACCCGGATTTTGTGTATAAAAATGCCAGACCGACGCTGTGTCTGAGCGGATATAACGGGATTTTGGGTTATCGTACCAGTCAGAACCTGGGAGAGACCGCAGAATTTGGAAATATTTATGCGGATTATGGGGTTTTTGATTATCAGGCAGAGATTGAAGCGGTAAAGCCGGTACTGAAAGCTCTCTCCGATGAGGGATGGACTTTTGCTATGAACGGATACGCTTCCGTCAATTACAGCGGAGAGTATGAAGATGTCAGCGAAGATGTGCAGAAATGGCAGGACAATGTGGGCAGGATCCTGGAGAGCGCCACGGGGAAAAATGCGGACATTCTGATGTTCCCGTTTGGATCTGATATTGCAGACTGGCGCGGCTACGATGGAAATGAGAAGTTTTCACTGCTGTATAATCAGGGAATACGTTTTTTCTGCAATATCCAGCAGGGAGACCGTTATTGGGTACAGATTCATGAAAATTATGTGCGCCAGGGGCGCCGGGCAGTAAACGGACTGCGTATGTATCAGGATCTGAATGAGGGCACAGACTGGCTCTCGGATCTTTTTGACGTTTCGTCGGTGTACGATGTGAGAAGGCCCACTACCGGACTGGCCGGAAAAGGAAGTGCTTCCGGAGGAAACGGAGGAACCGTGCAGAGTAAGCCGGAGACAGAAAATTAGGAGGAAAGACAGAACATGAAAAAAAGATGGATAGGAATTTTACTGGCAGCAGGACTTGTGAGTATTCTGGGCGGCTGTGAGAAGAAGGAAGCGTCGGATGACACGAAGGCGGAGGCGACAGCGACGCCGGAAGCAGAAGAGAAAGAGAGCCTGGAAACACTGGATATAGAAAAGTATGTAAAAGTAGGGGAATATAAGGGGATTGCGCTGACAGAAGAAAATATTTCCGTCAGTGAGGAGGAGATCGACGCTGAGATTCAGGAACGTCTGTCTCAGAATCCTCTGGCAGTGCCGGAAGGAATTGCGGAAGAGGGAGATCTGGTCAATATTTCCTATGTGGGCAAGATGGACGGAACTGCTTTCGAGGGCGGTACAGCGGAGAATCAGGAGGTGATCATCGGATCCAAGATGCTGATTGACGGATTCGAGGATGGAATGATCGGCATGAAAACAGGAGAGACCAAAGTTTTGAACCTGACTTTCCCGGAGGATTACAATGAGGAGCTGGGCGGAAAAGCAGTGGAGTTTACCGTTACGATGAATTCTGTGAGCAGAGCTCCGGAAAGTCTGACAGCAGAATGGATTGCGGCGAATTCAGAGGTACAGACAGAAGAAGAGTATCGTCAGCAGGTACGCGGTGAAATGGAAAATATGAAAAATCTGCAGGCGGAAGAGAACAAAAAGATGGCTGCCTGGCAGCAGGTTGTTACAGGAAGTGAAGTTCTGGAGTATCCGGAGTTTCTTCTGGAGGAAGGAAAGAATATGCTGAAAGAAAATCTTTCCGGATATGCGCAGATGATGGGAATGGAGCTGAGTGAGTTCCTGGCAGCTCAGGAAATTACCGAAGAGGATTTTGAGGCGCAGTGTGAAGAATTTGGAAAGAGCATTGCAGCGCAGAAACTGGTGATGCAGGCGATCAAAAAGGCAGAGGGTATGGAAGATACAGATCCGGAAGCACAGGAACTGCTGCAGCAGTATGCGGAAAATGCAGGAATGAATGCGGAACAGCTGCTGGAGACTTACGGGGAAGAAGAAATCTACCAGAGTATTACACTGGATCGGGTTTGCGGATTGATTCTTGAACAGGCAGTCCTTCAGCCGCAAAATGAACAGACAGCTGAGTGATAAAGCAGAAGGGGGAAGAAGGGGATGAGCAGTAAGACGAGAAGTTCAGGAGAAGTTCACGCGCACAAAAACGGTGGCTTTCACAGTAGTCTGGGTTTTGTTCTGGCCTGTGTGGGTTCAGCTGTCGGCATGGGCAATATCTGGATGTTTCCCTATCGGGTAGGACAATACGGAGGAGCGGCTTTCCTGATCCCGTATCTGATTTTTGTGGCGATTTTCGGAACGGTAGGTCTGTCAGCAGAATTTGCCATCGGGAGAAGAGCAGGAACCGGGACGCTGGGTGCGTACCGTTATTGCTGGGAGAGCAGAAAAAAGGGAAAAGTGGGAGCGGTGCTGGGATGGATTCCGCTCCTGGGATCTCTGGGAATCGCCATCGGCTATGCTATTATTGTGGGATGGGTAGTCCGCTCTCTGTGGAGTTCCCTGAGCGGAGAAATTCTGAATGTGGATGCGGCTGAATTTTTCTCGGCGATGCAGCAGGATTTCAGCAGTATTCCCTGGCATCTGATCGTGATTATTCTGGCGGCAGTAATCCTGATGTTCGGAGCGACCAGCGGAATTGAGAAAGTAAACAAAGTGATGATGCCTGCCTTCTTTGTTTTATTTGCTGTAATTGCGGTGCGGGTAGCATTCCTGCCGGGGGCGCTGGAAGGTTATAAATTTCTTTTTGTTCCCCGATGGGAGTATCTTCTGAAGGCGGATACCTGGGTGATGGCTATGGGGCAGGCATTTTTCTCCCTGTCTATTACAGGATCCGGAATGATTGTTTATGGGACTTATCTGAAGAAATCGGAGAATATTCCCAAAGCTTCTGTGAGGACGGCGATCTTTGATACGATGGCGGCCATGATCTCGGCGCTGGCCATTATGCCGGCGGTCTTTTCCTTTGGCATTGAACCGAATTCCGGTCCGCCGCTTATCTTCATCACGCTTCCCAGCATCTTTCAGCAGATTCCCATGGGGAGGATTCTGGCCGTATTCTTCTTTCTCTCAGTGGTTTTTGCGGGGATTACCAGTCTTATCAATATGTTTGAGGCGGTCAGTGAGTCCTGGCAGACAAAATTTAAGCTTCCCAGAAAGCTTGCAGTATCCCTTTGTGCGGCGATTACTTTTGCCGTCGGCATTTTCATTGAGGCAGAGCCCAAGATGGGAAAGTGGATGGACTTTATCACGATTCTGGTAGTACCATTCGGCGCTCTTCTGGGGGCAATTTCTATTTACTATGTACTGGGATATAAGGAGATCAGGAAGGAACTGGAGGAGGGGAGAGAAAATCCCATGCCGCGCTGGTTTGGCGCGCTTGCAAAATATGTTTACGTTCCTCTGGCCGTGATCGTTTTTATTTTGGGCATTGTCAAAGGCGGAATTGGCTGATGCAGAGATAAGAAAATATTTGGACACATAAAAACGGATGCAGATTTCAGGCAAATTTCCAGGCAGGCCCAGAGCGTGCGGGAATTGGATTTAAAATCTGCATCCGTTTTCTTTATCTGTATTTTATGCGACAGGGGTGAACAGTACCCTGCGGTAACGATTCAGAACACTGTAGAGGAACATACCCAGTATTCCGCAGGAAATCACCTCGCCAATTCCTACGGTGAGCATCATAAAGGGAATTGGCAGCGGAACCTGATAACCGAATTTCAGGATAAAAGGAACCACAACCGCGTTTGCGGCAATGGGGGGGAGCGGTGCCAGATATCGGCTCTGATTTCTCAGAAGCCAGGTAAAAACAGCTCCGATCAAAGTGGCAAGACTTCCAAAGATAATGTCAGGAAGGATTGCACCGCCCAGAATATTGCTGATCAGACAGCCGAGAAATACGCCTGGAATTCCGGCCGGAGTAAAAGCGGGAAGGATGGTAAGAGCTTCCGAGAAACGGATCTGCACCTCGCCAAAGGCGAGAGAAGCACCGAGAACCGTCAGAACAACGTAGATAGCAGCGATCATAGCTGCCTGCGCTAGAAAAAGCGCTTTGCTTTGGTGAAATGTTTTCATTTTTCTTCTCCTTTAGTTTTGTTTTACGAGTGGAAGGTCACGAACACTCGATTCATTTTC
>OLQH01001561.1_pt1 | contig 16952 bp, 9 predicted proteins | sample 1672671 | NCBI WGS metagenome assembly OLQH01 (sample SAMEA3136712, study PRJEB25190) | human gut metagenome
CCGGCGGGCGGCAGTTTTTTGGTTTACCACCGGAATCTTAGGAATGTCTCCCCTTTTTTGGAAATTTAGACTTTTAACTTTTGACAATACAGGTAGAATGATAGTAAAGCGGCAATCAGAAACATAAATTTCCAATAATATATTGCAGACAGAGGAAGAATGTGACATGATACAAAATATAAAAAAACTGTGAAATAACTCTAAAGGGGAAAACCTATGAAAAGAATCCGAAAGGCTGTCCGGGGATTTAAGACACAGATTGTCCTGTCTTTTATCATTGTGTCTATCATTCCTCTCATTGGCATAGGGATATGGACCTATAAGAACACCTCCGGCATTGTAAACGATAATGTGAAGACTTTTACCTATGCAAATCTGACACAGACCAGCAAAACAGCGGCTGTATCCATTGAAGCCTATCACGCTCTGCTCTATCAGATTTTTACGGATGAAAACATTGTGGCCCTGACAGACAAGATCAACTCCGGCCAGGATCTGGCGGTGAGTAAGAACCAGCTGCGCCGGGCTTTAAGAGGATATGCCAGTGCAAAGCCGGATATCCAGTCCATCACCATACTGACAGCCAGCGGAGAGGCGGTCTTCTATGATATGATTACGGCTGCCACCACAAAGAATTCCTGGCTGGACGGGTTCAGACTGTCCCAGAGAGAAATATTTCAGCAGATATCAGGGACAGCGGGCACTGTGATGTACTCCACACAGTACGCGACTACCCAGGGAAACAATGACTATTATTTATTTCATATGGCAAACAGGATTATTGATTATAAAAAGGTAAAGAAGAGAAATGGAGTTGTAATCGTCAGCATTGATGAGAGAATGCTGAATGATATCTGCAATGAAGATACCGTACGCATGGAGGATGGACGGTATCAAACCATGAACTTTATCGCGGACGGGGAGGGTAGGATCTGTTCCTTTGATGATCCGGCCCGCTGCGGTACAAAACTCTGGGGGAAAAAGGATACACAGGATGAAAAAGTAAGAAAGGCAAAGCTGTTCCTTGAGGCAGAGGGCTATATGTCGGGGGAGCACCTGGCTGTTCAGGCTTATTATGATGAAAAGCTGGATTTTACCTTTGTCAATGCATCTAATCAGGCGGCCACATTGAGTCAGCTGCGGCAGCAGAGAACCATTATATGCCTGATTGTTATTCTCTCCGGGGCAGCGCTGGTTATTATCATACATTTTACGGTTGCCCATCTCACAGGCTCCATATATAGAGTAGTCGCTACTATGAAGAATGTGGAGGAGGGCGGACTGGCCCAGAGGATTCCGGATGAGAAGCGTATGCCCACAGAAATTGAGCTGATCGCCAGGCAGTTTAACCATATGCTCAGTAAGGTGGAAGAGTCTATGGATAAGGAGCGGGAAGCGGTTGTGCGTCAGAAAAATGCAGAAATTGCTGTTTTGGAGGCTCAGATTAATCCTCATTTTCTATATAATATTCTGGATACCATTAACTGGATGGCAATCGATAAGGATGAATACGAGATCAGCAATACCATTAATTCTCTGGCACAGATACTCAGGTACGGATTAGATAAGAGCAACTCCATGGTGGAGATACGCAGAGAGGTGGAGTGGCTCCGTCAGTATATATTTCTGCAGCAGACAAGGCTTAAAAATACCTTTGAGTGTCAGATAAACGCAGAGCCCGGGATACTGGGATGCCGGATCCATAAACTGCTGTTCCAGCCCTTTGTGGAGAATGCCATTCTCCATGGATTTGAAGGAGTGAACCGGACGCATATTCTGAAAATCTCCATTGACGGGGATGAGGACCGCATCCGGATCCGGATACAGGACAATGGAAAAGGGATGCCGCAGGAGAAGGCAGACCGCTTAGCCGCAGGTGAGACGGCAGAGGATCAGGAGAGAACCCATATCGGGGTCAGCAATGCCATTGGCCGCTTAAAGATGTATTATGAGAAGGAGGCGCAGGCAGAGATTAAGAGCTGTCCGGGAGAAGGGACAGAGATTACGCTGTGGATACCAAGAATGGAATAGGGACGGGAGAGAAAAAGACTGGAGTGTGGGAAAATGAGGATTGTCATTGTAGAGGATGAGATCAGAATCAGGGAGGGAATATCAAAGCTTCTGGGAAAGATAGACCCATCCTACGAGATCGTGGGGGAGGCAGAAAATGGCTGGGCCGGACTTGAACTGGTAAAAGCGGCCAGGCCGGATCTGGTGATTACAGATATTAAGATGCCGGAGATGGACGGGCTGCAGATGCTGGAGGAGCTTCATAAGGACGGTCTTCTGATAAAGGCGATTGTGCTCAGCGCCTATTCAGAATTCGCCTATGCACAGCAGGCCATTCACCTGGGAGTAAGTGAATACATATTGAAGCCTGTTGCGGTGGGAGAGCTGGCTCAATCCCTAAAAAATGTGGAGGATCAGCTAAAGGAGGCCAGGAGAAACGAAGGGGAACATCCGGAGAAGCTGCGGTCTCTGGAGAACATTTGTATTGGGCTTCTCATGGGGACGGTGGCAGCGGACAGAGAATTAGAAACCTATCTTTCCGGACAGTATGGGATAGATCCGGGAGGAGAGTTTGCGCTGCTTAGTTTTTATCTGGGAAAGCAATATGAGAGAGAAAGGAAACATACGGCTATTGAGATAGAGACTATGCTGAAGGGAATGGGCGGGGTGCCCCACTGTCTGTTCCACCTTCCTGAAAAGTCAGAGATCCTGGTTCTGCTATACCGGTGGGGGGATCTGGCAAAGGCAGAACGTGAAATTAGCAACTATCTGGTACACCACAGAGGGATAGGCCAGAGAGCAGTGAGCGCGGGGTGGTATGCTTTTCAGGGACTAAGCCGCCTCTCAGGCGCGTTTCAGACCCTGCAGAAGTATATGGACTGGGCGCTGGTTCTGGGAAGCTCGGTTCTTATTGTCTATCCCAAGATTACGCAGGTGCAGACCCAGCCGCTATCCTACCCTGTGGAGCTGGAGAAGGAGATGCGGAGGGAACTCTGTGCCGGCAGGCAAAAAAGGATTCAGCAGGTGGGGAGGGCCTTCCGGGAGTACTTTGCCAATGGAACTGTCTATGCTCCCAGGGAGATTAAGGAATCCTACGTACGCTTTCTGTGGAGTATCCTGAATGTGGGAAAGGAAATTGATATTGAACCTCTGAAAGCCGTTGGACAGCAGGAGCTTCTGGAGGATATTATGTCTGCAGTCACCTATGACGAACTGGAGGAGATTCTTGCCGGGGTGACGGCCAGAATCCCTGTGGAAGGGGAGAGAGACGACAATTATCTGATTCAGAGGACGAAAAGCCTTATCCACGAATTCTACCGGCAGGGCATCACGCTGGATGAGATCGCCGGGCAGCTGAAGATCACGCCGGAATACCTGGGCATGCAGTTCCACAGGGAGACAGGAAGTAATTTTTCCTCGTATATGAAGAAGTACCGGGTAAAAAAGGCAAAAGAGCTGCTTATAGGATCCCGGATGAAGCTCTATGAGATTGCCTCCGCCGTGGGGTATTCGGATCCCAAATACTTCAGCAGAGTATTCAAGGAGGTGACAGGAGAACTTCCGGCAGAGTACAGAAAGCGGCATCAATAAAAAAGGGTAGACATTTCCGATTACTTTAGAAATGTCTACCCTTTTTCAGTTATTTAGAGTTTTGGAACCGGGAAATCTGAGATAGAATAAGACCATAGAAAACAGAAAGCCATTCCAGCAATGACATTCTTTGATAAACAAATATAAGGAGGATTTATTCATGAGAAAGAAAGTAGTAGCAGCTTTTTTAGCAGCGACAATGGCCATGGGCATGCTTGCCGGGTGCGGCGACAGCAAAAGCAATGACAGTAATGAGGACACAAAGGAAAGCAGTACGGAGACAGCGGCAAAGTCCGACGGCGAGGAGGCAGGAGAAAAAGAGGACGTGACCATCTGGTATTATTGGGAGACAGAGGGACACCAGAAGGCCCTGGATAAGGTAATTCAGGATTATAACGCATCCCAGGATGCCATACAGGTAACTGCCAAGTACGTTCCGTTTGCAGACTTTAAGAAACAGCTTTCCATCGGGGCATCTGCCAATGAGCTTCCCGATATTGCCATTTTGGACTCCCCGGACCATGCATCCTATGCTTCCATGGGAATCTTCGCAGATCTGACAGGGAAGTTTGATGTATCCAGCTATTATCAGGGCGCGGTGGATTCCTGTACCATAGACGGCAGTCTCTACGGGGTCCCTTTCGGAGTAAACTGTCTGGGACTTTACTATAACAAGGATATGATGGATGCGGCCGGCCTAACTCCGCCCACAACCTGGGATGAACTGAAAGATACTGCAGCGGCTCTCACAAAGGACAAGGTAACAGGGTTGGCATTCTGCAGCGTTCAAAACGAGGAGGGGACCTTTAACTTTATGCCGTGGGTATGGTCCACCGGCACGGATTCCTACACCATCGACTCAGAGGGAGGCAAGAAAGCCCTGACTTTAGCAAAGGATCTCATTGATTCCGGCTCTATGAGCAAGGAGTGCATCAACTGGACACAGGGAGATGTGATGAACCAGTTTATCTCCGGCAATGTGGCTATGATGATCAATGGTCCATGGCAGATTCCAACTATGAAAGAAGAGGCACCGGACCTGAACTGGGATGTAACCTTAATTCCCAAGGACAGCGAATATGCCTCTGCCTTAGGCGGTGAAAACTATGCAGTAATTGCCGGCGGCAATGAAGAGGGTGCCCTTAAGTTCCTGGAATATGCCACAGAACAGGAACAGGTGACTTATCTGATGGACAAATTCGGCTACATATCAGCAGATAAAACCATTGCAGAGACACAGTTTACAGATGATGCAGTTATGCAAAAGTTTACAGAAGAATTAAACTATGCCAAAGCAAGAGGTCCTCTGGCAGAATGGCCGGAAGTATCCGATGCCATCTCACTGGCCTTTAATCAGGTAATGACAGGAGCAGCTGAACCGGACAAGGCAGCAGCCGATGCCCAGGCAACCATTGACAGTATTGTAAAAAAATAAAAGCGGATACATAGAGATACGGAGTATGCGGAAGATCTGTGTACTCCATATCTTTGCCCAAAATTAATGAGGAGGCGTTATTTTGAAAAAAGTGAAGCGGTTTTTTCAGTATGACAATATCGGATATCTGTTCGTTCTTCCGGCATTTCTATACATGCTTATATTCGTAGGATATCCTATTGTAGACAACATAATATTAAGCTTTCAGGACGTAAACATGAAAACACTGACCGCAGCTCACAAGCCATTTGCGGGCCTGGCCAATTACATAGAGATCTTTCACGATCCTGTATTTATAAAATCTTTGGGAAACACACTTTTATTTACCGTATGCTGTTTACTGTTCCAGTTTCTCATCGGATTCGCCCTGGCGATCTTCTTCAACCAGAATTTTAAGATTTCAAAGACGGTGCGGGGACTTCTGATGATGCCCTGGATGATTCCTATCACGGTGACAGCACTTATCTTTAAATTTATCTTTGGCACAGATGTGGGGATTCTCAATAATATCCTCCAGGGACTGGGGATTATCAAGGAAAACATAGATTGGCTGACCTCCACGAATACGGCAATGTTTGCCATTGTATGCGCCAATGTGTGGATCGGAATTCCCTTCAATATGATTCTGATTTCCACAGGACTCACCACCATTCCCCAGGAATTGTATGAGAGCGCATCCATAGACGGAGCCGGCAGAATCCAGTCCTTTTTTAAGATTACGTTACCGCTGCTGAAGCCCACCATTGAATCCGTTTTGATTTTAGGCTTTATCTATACGTTTAAGGTCTTCGATCTGGTATATGTAATGACGGGAGGGGGACCGGTGAATTCCACCCATATGCTCTCCACCTATTCTTATAAATTATCCTTTGAAATGTTCAAATACAGCAAGGGCTCCGCAGTGGCAAATGTATTGTTTGTCATTCTGCTGATTATCAGTATGTTCTACCTGCGGATGACAACGAAAGGAGAGGAAGAATAATGGGAGACGAGAAAAGAATAACCGGCGGAAAGAATGTGATCCTGTGTATCGCATCGCTTCTTGTACTGTGTGTACTGCTGTTCCCGCTGTTCTGGATTATAGTGACATCCCTGAAGACGGAGCAGGAGATTTTCCAGGTTCCCCCCACCTTGTTTCCCCACGTGCTGAATACAAAGTCGTATGCGGCACAGGTAGAAACCGGAGACTTTAACATGTTCCGTTCTTTTGGAAACAGTCTCCTAATTGCGGCAGGGGCCATGGTAATCTCAGTAATCCTGGCAGTTCCCGCTTCCTACGGAATTGCAAAATACCGGTTCCGGGGGAAAAAGGTAGTGCTTTTGGGATTTCTGGTAACCCAGATGCTTCCGGTGTCTGTGCTTCTGACACCAATGTTTATTATGTTCAAGAACATACACGCGTATAACACACCTGTGGCAGCCATCCTGGCAGATGCTACTATAGGAATTCCATTTTCAGTTCTGATTTTAAAAAATTATTTTGCCTCGATCCCTAAGGAACTGGAGGAGGCCGCCTATATAGACGGATGCAACCGGTTTACCGCATTTATCCGGGTACTGATTCCCATCGCAAAGCCGGGGGTTATGGTATGCTCTATCTTTTCCTTCCTGTATGCCTGGGGGGATCTGGCTTACGGCATGACTTTTATCATCGACCAGCAGAAACGGCCTATCACAGCAGGAATCTTTAACTTTATGGGACAGTACGGAACCAAGTGGAGCTACCTCACCGCCTTTGCGGTAGTCACAATTATCCCAGTGGCATTGATCTTTATCTTTATGCAGAAATACATCATAAGCGGCATGACCAGCGGAGCAGTAAAAGGCTGACGCAGTCGGCATGCCGGTACAGCGGAAAGGAGAACAAAATGTTTCGACAGGAAAATGGAAGGCTGATTTATACCTATGACAGGGAAACGATGTGGATAGAACCCTGGGGAGAGAACAGTCTGCGCATCCGGGCCACCAAAAACCGGGCAATGGAGGACACTGACTGGGCACTCCTCCCACAGCCGGAGCAGGAGACAGAGATAAGAATCGAAAGCCGGGAGGCGGAACTGAAAAACGGAGGAATCCGAGCAGTCGTAACATGGGCCGGAAAGCTTCTCATCTATAACCGGGCCGGAAAGCTTCTGTTAGAGGAGTATATGAGGAACCGAAAGGATGTAACAGACAGCAAATGCAGCGCCATTGAAGTGGAGGCCAGGGAGTTTCAGCCTATCCCGGGGGGCGATTACCATCTGACTCTGAGGTTTGAGTCCCTAGACCCTGAAGAAAGGATTTATGGGATGGGCCAGTATCAGCAGCCCTACCTTGACCTTAAGGGAGCGGACCTGGAGCTGGCCCACCGGAATTCACAGGCCAGTGTTCCTTTTGCCCTGTCTTCCAGAGGGTATGGGTTCCTCTGGAATAATCCCGGAGTGGGACGGGCTGTGTTAGGCAAGAACATTACCAGCTTTGAGGCCTATTCCACCAAGCAGATGGATTACTGGGTGACAGCGGGGGATACTCCGGCTGAGATTGAGGAACAGTACGCCCGTGTGACGGGTACCGTGCCCATGATGCCGGAATATGGCTTAGGCTTTTGGCAGTGTAAGCTGCGCTATCAGACCCAGGAGGAACTGCTTTCTGTGGCCAGGGAGTATAAGAGAAGAAACCTGCCCATAGATGTGATCGTTATAGATTTCTTCCACTGGCCCAAACAGGGAGATTGGAAGTTCGATCCCGTGTACTGGCCGGATCCCGATGGGATGGTGCGGGAACTAAAAGATATGGGAATAGAGCTTATGGTATCTGTCTGGCCTACGGTGGACAGAGAAAGTGAGAACTATCAGGAGATGCTGGAGAAAGGCTATCTCATCCGCACAGACCGGGGCTTCCGGGTGGGGCTGGACTTTGAGGGGGCTACCATTCATTTTGATGCCACCAACCCTGGAGCCAGGGAATACATCTGGGAAAAAGCCAGAAAGAACTACTATGAAAAAGGAATCAAGATCTTCTGGCTGGATGAGGCGGAGCCGGAGTATACCGCCTATGATTTTGACAACTACCGGTACTATCTGGGGCCAAATCTCCAGATTGGCAATATCTATCCGGTGGATTATGCCCGGGCGTTCTATGAGGGAATGGAGGCAGAGGGACAGAAGAATATTGTCAATCTGCTCCGGTGTGCCTGGGCAGGAAGCCAGAAGTACGGAGCCCTTGTCTGGTCCGGAGATATTGCTTCCAGTTTCTCCAGCATGAGAAACCAGCTGGCTGCCGGCCTGAACATGGGACTTGCGGGGATCCCCTGGTGGACGACTGATATCGGGGGATTTCACGGAGGGAATGCCAACGATGAAGCATTCCGGGAGCTGTTCGTCCGCTGGTTTCAGTGGGGCGCTTTCTGTCCGGTGATGCGTCTCCACGGTGATCGGGAACCCAGACAGCCCCAGGTGGGCACCACGGGAGGGGCAACCTGTTGTTCCGGGGCAGCCAATGAGGTTTGGAGCTATGGGGAGGAGGTCTATGAGATCTGTAAGAAATATATGGAGATTCGTGAAGCTCTCCGTCCCTACACCCGGGAACTGATGGCGGAAGCCCATGAAAAAGGGACTCCGGTGATGCGGACACTGTTCTATGAATTCCCGGAGGATGAGGAGTGCTGGAAGATTGAGGATGAATACTGCTACGGCAGTGATATTCTGGTTGCTCCGGTGCTTTACCCCGGAATTACTGTCAGAAGTGTTTATCTCCCTGCCGGACCAGTCTGGACGGAGTATGCTACAGGAAGAAGATATAAAGGCGGTCAGCGGGTTGAAGCAGTTTGCGGAAGGGATACCATTCCGGTATTTCTGAAGGATGACTGTCAGCCGTTACCCATAGATAGCTAATGAAGAGAAAAGGAGGAGAAAAGAAGATGAGGAAAACCAAAAGTTTCTGGAAAAAGGCTGTTGCCGGACTGTTGAGCACAGCAATGGCTGCCGGAGGTGCTTTTTCCACGGGGCTGGGAAGCGTTGAGGCGCAGGCAGCCGAGATGCCTGCCCTGACCGTGGATTTTGGGGACACAACCGGGGATATTCTTCACGGTGCTGCCGGATTCCTGTACGGGGTCAGCAGCGAGGATGTGCCTACCACGAATACACTGGTGCCCCTGAAGCCGAAGGTATTGTGTACAAAGGGTGCGCTGGGAACAGAACACCCCTACGGAGATGCCCTTGACGTGGCCAAGACCTTCCTGGAATCCGGGGGAGAGCAAGTCATGATGTACAACAGCAATTATTACGGAGTGTTTGGTGTAACTGCCAATTACAAAGAATATGCAAATGTCCTGGAGACCATCATTGCCCCTGCGGTGGTAGAGTGGAAGGAAGCCTGGAAAGAGGACCATAAGGATGACAATCTGAAGGATGTGGATATTGACAAAGCAATTGTCTATATCCCCATTAACGAAGGTACTCCTATCCAGGGCACTGATACGAATACAGCCTGGAAAGCCTACTATGAGGCAATCAAGGCAGGGGATCCGGGTGCAACCATTGCCGGCCCCAACAGCGCAGCCTATAATACCCAGTTCAGCGGAACCAATATGCGGGGACATATTCAGTATTGTGCGGATAATAACTGTATGCCCGATATCATAACCTGGCATGATCTCCAGGTGGATAAGCTGAATGGACTGAAATGGGAGATGCAGGACTTTAAATCTATCTGGAATTCTACAAACTGGACAAAATGGAAGGAAGCGAACCATACGGATCAGGATCCGGAGATTCCGCAGATCTGCATCAACGAGTATGCCGACTTCTCTGACTGCGGTGTTCCCGGGCGTCTGGTGAACTGGATTGCCCGACTGGAGGATGAAAAAGTATACGGGTGCCTTCCTTTCTGGCATCAGGCCAATAACCTGAACGACCTGACAGCGGATGCCAATGAGGGGAACGGAGCATGGTGGCTGTATAAATGGTACGGGGATATGTCCGGAGAGACAGTAAAGGTATCTACCAATACCAGCTACGAACAGTTATATGGTGTAGCTTCCATTGACAACACAAAACAGAGCGCTACCACGCTTCTGGGAGGAATCGATGGATCTGCCAACGTAAATCTGCTGAACGTGGGAAACACAGAGGCATTCAAGGGACAGGGCATGGTACATGTTAAAGTACAGGCTACCGCTTTTTCCGGATATCACGGGGCACAGAACCAGACACCGGTTATCATGGAAGGGGCTCTTCCTGTGAATGAGGACGGCAGTGTGGCCTTATCTCTGAATAACATGAAGTTTTCCACGGCCTATAATGTTACGATAACAAAGGTGTCTGAAGGAGAAGAACTGACAGATGCAATGGTAAACCGTTATCAGAAGGTGTACGAGGCCGAACAGGCCGAACTGGGAACCGGGTGCATCACCAAAGGGGAGACGTTCAACCCCAACTACTATCTCTCTGACGGTTCCATTGTTTCCATGCCTCAGGATGCAGTTATGACTTACACCATAGAGGTCCCTGTAGACGGAAAATATAAACTGGATTTTATCTACGGAAACGGAACGGGATCTACCAGAAATAATATGAGTACCCACAACCCCCAGAACATTATGCAGAGATTTTCCATTGATGGACAGGAACCGTCAGAGGAAATGATGAAGAATACACTTCTGGAAAATATGACAGGTATTCATACTTTATACGGGGATCTGTCAGCAGGCACCCACACCATCCAGATTCAGACAATGGGAGATGGCACGGTTTGGCATGATGCACTGACTGTAACCTGGGCGGGAGCCAAGGATGTGGCTCTGGAAAAGTCAAGGGATCTCTATGAGGCCGAACAGTCAGATTTCAATATTCTCCTGGTAAATACGGACACAACAGTGAAAACTGAGAACAGCATTTCCGGGTACTCCAGCAATGGATATGTAACCGGACTGGATAAGAGAACAGTAGGAGAAGGCGGAGGTATCCGGTGGAACGTAGTCGTAGAGGAAAGCGGACTGTACAACATGACCTTCCGCTATCAGTCAGCGGCAGCCGGCAATATCCATATATATACAGGCAATACGGCGACTACGCTGGACAGACTGAGTAAGACCGTTTCGGCGGAAGCTGCCCAGGGACAGTGGAGAGAAGCAACGGCTTCCGTTTATCTGCAGAAGGGCATCAATGTCATTGACGCAGATGCAGATGCGGATATGGCACTGGACTATATGAAGGTACAGGCAGTAGACCAGGGAGAATACCCAACGGCAATTGAAGCAGAGGACTGCATTCCGGGTGGCTCTTCCATTGAAGTGAGAGACAGCAGCATGGCTTCCGGCGGCAAATATGTGGCCGGTATGGAAGGCGATGCCAATGCGGCGGCGGATATCAACAAATATCTGGAAATCCGCTACAATGCGCCCCAGGCAGGTGTCTATGAACTCCAGGTGTTCCAGTCCAACAATGATATCTGCGGTACACACTCTTACAATACCAAGATCATTGACAAATATGCATCCTTCCAGGTAAATGGACAGGATCCCCAGAGATACTTCTTTATCAATACCTTCTCAGACGATACCTTTAAAGAGAAATCCATTCAGGTTCGTCTTGACGCAGGAGATAATGTAATTAAGATTTTCAACGATGACAGCTGGACCGTAAAATGGGGAGGAAGTCAGTCCACACCGGGAGAAAATGTATTAGACAACTATGCGCCTAACTTTGACCGGTTTATTCTGACGCCATTGACTCTGGATACACCGATTGCAGTACCTGATACTTACAGCATTCAGGTAACCACTACTGCGGCTGGTTATGCTACCGTTGACAAAAATGCAGTGGAGCAGGGAGGCAGCTTCCTGGTAACGATGGCTCCGGAAAAGGGACTGGCAGATGTGCTGGTGGATGGCGTATCTAAAAAAGATCAGGTACAGGAACAGGGAGACGGTGCCTATACCCTGGAGATCCCGGATGTACAGGCAGATGTACAGGTAAAAGTATACTTTGAAGAAGCCAGCGGCGAACACCGGGATGTGTACATCACTAATGCAGGCTTTGGTACAGGGAATACCTATGGCTGGGAAGCGAGCAGCGAGGATGCGGTATCCGTGGCAAAAGAAATTGCAAACAGCTACGAAGGCTACTATGCCCGCGTTGAGGGGGGCAGTATTTCCCAGACCCTTCAGGGGCTGGAGGCAGGAAAATATATCCTTCATGTTTATGCAAAGGGAGAGAATACAGAGGGAGAAGCTCTGTTATGTGCAGGAGAGACCACCCAGGCAATGAATCTTTCGGAAGAATATGAAGAACAGACAATGGTTATCAATTTGCAGGATAAGGGCGATGTCTTAATTAAAGCAGATGCTGCGGGGCTTACTAAAGGAACCTTATACTTGGATAACTTCTCACTGGAAAGAGTATATCAGAGGGATGAAAGCCTGATTTCACAGGAACTGGAATACTTTGTAGACTGCGGAGATCACAATCCGGATACACTCAGCCCCGGAGAAAAATTTGGAAAACGCAATCAAGTTACGGATCAGATTTTTGGAGAGGACATCCGTACGGGATATCAGTGGGGTGTGGTAACCTCAGAACAGGATCAGGCTATTGCAGCGCCCTCCGGAAGCAAAGGCGCTTACACTACTTACCAGTGGGATAATGAAAATAATAAAGCAGACCTGCAGGACAAAGAAACATCCTTCCGCTATGCGCATAATCAGGTGGAAAACGGAATCAATCCCCGCTATGTCAAATACCGCTTCCAGCTGGAGCCGGGAGACTATAGGGTAACCGCAGGCATGGGGAATCAGTGGAACAACTCCGGAAATCCCGATGTATATGCAGGGGAGACCAAATTAAATGAAACCCCTCTGAATATCAGCAGCGGCGCCGCTGTTGAGGTAAGCGGACAGGTGACAGTCCCACAGGGGGAGGAATTCCTGGATGTGTATGCTCTGTCTAAGGATGCCACCATTAATATGAACTATATCACCATAGAGAAATGGACAGAGCCGCCCAAGATGGAACTGGCATATTTCACAGACTGCGGAGATCACGATCCCTCCACATTGAGCGAGGGTGAGGAATTCGGATACGGTAACAGTGTAACTGAGCAGCTGTATCAGGCAGATCCCGGCACCGGCAGGATGTGGGGACTGAAGGTAAAGGATTCAGACCTAGACACCACAGGCACACCTGCAGGGTCCAAGGCAATATTCACTAAATACACGTGGGCCGATGAGCGCAGTACCGGCGATAATCAGCCCAAGGAATCCACTTTCCGCTATGCAAGGGGTCAGGACGTGGCATTCCCGGATGCAGGTCAGCGGCCAGGGATCGACTATGGCTATGAGCTGGAAAACGGCACCTATCTGGTACAGGTGGGGATCGGCAATCCGTGGAGCAATGCGTGGAGGACAGCAATTACCCTAAACGGGGAGTTGGCTACAGACACTCCCACGGTTGGGATACCCATGAATAAGACAAATGTAATTGAAAAACAGATACAGGTAACAGACGGAAATCTGGATATTCATCTGAGTTGCCCGGACGCCTGCGTTACTGTTAATTACATTAAGATTTACAAATTAGAAGAAGCACCGGAAGAAGTAGTATTGGACTCGATTGAAGTAACTCCTCCTGCAAAGGCCGAATACGAAATCGGGGAAGAACTGGAGCTGGAGGGACTGGCAGTTACTGCAAAGTACAGTGACGGCAGCCAGCAGGAACTGGAAGCAGGCAGCTACACCCTGGAAGGCTTTGACTCCGAAACTCCGGGTCAGAAGACTATAACCGTCAGCTACACAGAGGGTGAGGCGACAAAGACTGCAGAATTTACTGTAACCGTAAAGGAAAAGGAAGAACCGGATAAGACTCTTACAGGAATTACTGTGACACCTCCGGAGAAAACAGAATACGAGATCGGGGAACCCTTCGACAGCACTGGCCTGAAAGTTATGGCCCAGTATTCCGACAATACAGAAGCCGAAGTGAAAGATTACACCGTTTCTGAAGTGGACACCTGCAAGGCAGGGGAACAGAAGGTTACCGTAACCTATCAAGAAAAGACGGCAGAATTCACGATCCTGGTAAAGGAGAGAGTGCTCACAGGAATTGAAGTGATTGTACCTGACAAAACAGATTACCTGGTAGGAGAAGACTTTGATCCCGCCGGTATGGTAGTAAACGCTGTCTACAGCAACAAGGTAAAAGAAGAGGTTTCTTCTGAAGAGTATACGGTGGAAGGCTTTGATTCCGCAGAGGCAGGGGAACAGACAATCACCGTAACCTATCAGGAGATGAAGGCAGAATTCACGGTAAATGTAAAAGAAGAAACACCGGAACCAGTGTTATCTAAGGTAGTGCTGACCCCTCCGGTAAAGACAGAATATGTGGTTGGGGAAGCCCTGGATCTCACTGGATTGGCCGTATATGCCCACTACTCAGACGGCAGCTATACGGAGCTCACTCCAGAGGATTACCAGATCACAGAATTAGATACAACCGTACCGGGCATCCACTATGTGACGGTTACCTACGGAGAGATGGCTGCAGAATTCATGGCAGTGGTAGCAGAAGCTCCAAAACCGGAAGTGACAAAGATTGATGTGAAGGCTCCGGATAAACTTACCTATCAGGCAGGGGAAACACTGGACACAGAAGGAATGATTGTAACCGCTTATTATGCAGACGGAAGCCAGGAAGAGGTAACGAATTACACCGTGAGTGAATTGGATTCATCCACTCCGGGAGAAAAGACCATTACCGTAACCTATGGGGAAGCCGCCGCAGAGTTCACAGTTACGGTGGAGGAAGCAGCGAAATCCCCCCACTGGGAGCAAGACCGCAACGGCTGGTGGTATAACAACGGAGACGGTACCTGGCCAAAGAACACCTGGAAGCTGATAGACGGAGACTGGTATTACTTTGATAAATACGGTTACCGTGCCGAGGGCTGGGTGCTGGATGGCAAGACCTGGTACTACTGTGACGAAAACGGTGTGATGCAGACGGGCTGGCTGCAGCTGGGAAGTACCTGGTACTACCTGAAAAACAGCGGAGCCATGGCAACGGGCTGGCTGCAGGATGGAACTGCCTGGTATTACCTGAAAAACAGCGGAGCCATGGCCACAGGCTGGACAAAAGTGGGAAGTACCTGGTATTATCTGAAAAGTAACGGAGTCATGGCAACGGGCTGGCTGCAGGATGGAAATACCTGGTACTATCTGAAGAGCAGTGGAGCCATGGCGTCGGGCTGGGTACTGGATGGAAACACCTGGTACTATCTGAAGAACAACGGAGCGATGGTGACCGGCTGGGCAAAAGTAGGAAGCGCCTGGTATTATCTGAAGAGCAGCGGAGCGATGGCTACAGGCTGGGTAAAAGTGGGAAATACCTGGTATTACCTGAGAAGCAGCGGGGCCATGGCCACCAGTACATGGATAGGAAACTACTATGTGAACAGTTCCGGCGCCTGGACAAAGACAAGATAACAGCAGCAATCAAACTTGATTTAATACCTATCAAAAGTGAGGAACCGCTACGGAGTATGAAACTCCGGGGCGGTTTTTCTTATGTGTCTGGATTAAAGACTAAGCGGGCAGTAAATGATAGGGTTATCCGCCATACTTTTAAAATTTTGAGTTTCAACTCAGGAAAATCTGGATAGAATAATAAGAAAGCAATAATTGAAGAGGTGAAAATTTGAAGACAGAAACGATTATTTTTCATTCTCCAGAAGAGATTGTTCAGTTTGTGGAATCTGTTCAGAAATATGATTTTGATGTTGATTTAAAGTATGGTCATATAGTAGTAGACGGAAAATCTTTACTGGGAGCGCTGGCTGTGGGTACAAACCACAAGGTCGAGGTATGCATGCACACCGGGGACAGCGCGGTATAGGAATTAAAGAAAGCTGGGGCATAAATGAAAGTTTATAGATGCCTTGGCTTTTTTATTTTGTAAATTCAAAGCTGCGTTTCTGGATGAAAAGCAGTAGATTTTTCCATGGTATTCTTGTATTCTAGAGACAGAAGCAGATACGCATAGAGACAAAGGAGGAACCATGCAGGCAGATATAAAGGAATATATAGAAGGCTTTGAACCGCCGGTGCAGGCGTATCTTCTGGAGATGCGGCGCATAATCCTGGACACGATACCGGAATGTACTGAGAAGATAGCCTGGGGCGCCCCGGCTTATTATCTGAACGGGTATCTGCTGCAGATTGCAGCGAATAAGAAGCACCTGGGATTCTATACAAGCCCGGGTACACTGGAAGAATTCAGGGAGGATCTGGCTGTCTATAAGACAAACAAGAAGAACACAGTGCAGTTTCCTTATGATACGAAACTGCCGGAAGCGTTGATTCGCAAAATGATTCAATTCAGGAAGAAAGAGAAGCTTACAATTTTGGATGGGAAAAAGAAAGAGACTACAGTACGATTTTAGCCAATGCTCCCAGGAGTGCATTTGGCGGCCACTGCGCGCCCTGTTCCGTTAAATATCATCGGGAAGATGAAGGAAGCGGTGGAGCTGTTTGGATAAGGCATAACTGCCCTCCTCAGGGATGGCAGTTATGCCTTTTGTGTTTCTCCTGCATTTCTTTCATATACTTTATAAGCTGCAGATTTGTATTTGCCAAAGCAAAGCCTCCTTTCTGTACATGATTCTTATCCTAACAGATCTACAGCTGAGAGGTCAGCGCAGAAAACTTATAAAATATTAGGCTGCTGTTGGAGCGCCAACAGGTGATTTTTTCTGAAGGGATTACAATGAGAATAGAAATCAAGAAGAGTGAGGCGGTAAGTATGAATGAACAGTATGATGTAATCATTATAGGCGGGGGCCCGGGAGGTCTGACCGCTGCCATATATGCCGGCCGGGCCGGCAGAAAGACACTGCTGATTGAGAAGGGCAGCTACGGAGGCAGGGTAAACACAACGGCAGAGATTAG
>OLQH01001565.1_pt1 | contig 16904 bp, 16 predicted proteins | sample 1672671 | NCBI WGS metagenome assembly OLQH01 (sample SAMEA3136712, study PRJEB25190) | human gut metagenome
GTTTTAAAAGATTACGGTGTGACGGTTGCGCCTTTTCCCGAGGGAGAATTGTCTGAAAACATTGCCATAGGTTATTCGGATCCTCAGTCGGTTGTGGAAGGATGGAGGGACAGTGAGGCGCACTGGTCCAATATTGTAAATAAACGTTTTACGTATATCGGTATTTCTTCCGTAGAATACCAGGGAGAGCGATACTGGGTTCAGATTTTTGCCAAGAATCCCACCAATGTGACAGAAGCGCCGGCAGAAGGAAGCGACGAGATCACGGAGACCAGAGATTTCCCGCTGGATACAAACTCTGGTTACAGGAAAGCAAAACTTGCTTTTAAGGAAGAACGGGTAAAAGCGAAGCCGGGAGATGATCTGGCCTTTGATCTGGAGTTCTGGGCGCCGTATTATTTTAATGATGAAATGAGAAAGACAGGCGATGTGCTGTTCTCTTCCCTTCAGGAAGAAAACATTATTCTGCCAGAGAAGGCGCCGTTTACGGTAGATCAAAGCGGGATCCATGTGGCGCCGGATGCGGAGACGGGAACCTATCAGCTGGAAATCCAGGCGGGAAGGCGGTCCGCGGTAAAAACGATTCTGATTTCTGACTGTGAGCATCCGGAAGACAAGCTGACAACAGAAGAGAAGGCGTCCACCTGTACAGAGAAAGGATATCGGAAAGTGACCTGCCAGGAGTGTGGACGGGTCATTACGGAGGAGGAGCTGGATCTGATCCCTCATCAGAAGAGTGAAGAGTGGGAGACTCTGCAGGAGGCCACCTGTTTTCAGGACGGAAAGCGGGTTCGCAGATGTACCATGTGCGGTCTGGTGATGGAGGAGGAAGTGATTTCTGCCATCGGACATAAACCGGGGGAATGGGAAGTTACAGAGAAAGCCACCTGTGAAAAAGACGGGGAAAAGGTACAGAAGTGTACTGTATGTCAGACTGTTCTTGGGACAGAGACGATACCGGCTGTGGAACATAAGTGGTCTGAGTGGACCGTGGAAAAGGAGCCTCAGTGGGACGAAACAGGTCTGAAGAAGAGAACCTGCCAGAGCTGTGGAAAAGCAGAAACGCTCATACTTCCGCCTCTCTCTGAGAGCCATACCCATGAGTTCAGCGGAGCAGAGACGATCGTAAAGGAGGCAACCTGTACAGAAGAGGGGAAAAAGACAGTGGCCTGTGCCACACCCGGCTGTAGTGCAGTGAAAGAGGAAGTGATTCCTGCCATCGGACATAAACCGGGGGAATGGGAGGTTACAGAGAAAGCCACCTGCGAGAAAGACGGAAAAAAAGTACAGAAATGTACGGCCTGCCAGATTGTTCTGAAAACAGAGACTATAAAAGCGGCAGGGCACAGCTGGTCGGAGTGGACAGTAGAGAAGGAGCCTCAGTGGGACGAGGCAGGCCTGCAGAAGAGAACATGTACGGCTTGTCAAAAGTCGGAGGAAAGGGCGATTCCGTCGCTGTCTGAAACTCATGAGCATCATTTTACCGGGGTGGAGACGATTCTAAAAGAAGCCACCTGTACAGAAGAGGGCAAAAAGACGATTACCTGTACAGAAGAAAACTGTGGTGAAGTGAAAGAAGAAGTGATCCCGGCAGCCGGTCACAGGCCAGGAGAGTGGGAGACTGTGAAAGAGGCAGCTTGTACCGAAGAAGGCGAGCGGGTACAGAAATGTACGGTGTGCCAGGAGGTGGTGAATGTCGAGTCTGTGGAAGCACTAGGGCATACCTGGTCAGACTGGACAGTGGAAAAAGAAGCGGATACGGACACAGAAGGTCTGAAGAGAAGAACCTGTGAGATTTGCGGCGCGGCAGAGGAAGAAACAATCCCGAAACTTCCCGCGAAACCGCAGGAGCCGGATATTCCGGATAACTCCGATGGTTCCGGGGAAGAGCCGGAGGCCGTAAAGCCTGTTGTACCAACGCCCGGCGGCAGTCAGTCCGGCGGAGGCCAGGCGGGAGGAACTTCCGGTACAGCACCCCAGAGTATTACGGGAAATGATGTAGTAAAGACAGGAGTGAGCAGTGGAGCTTCTTTCTGGCAGGTAATGGCGGCAGGATCCGCTGCGGCAGGCGTGCTGCTGATTATTTTCCGAAAAAATTCCGAAGCTGAATAATCAAATCGATTTCCCCCGCTGTTAGGAGTAGGATAACAGCGGGGGAAATGCTGTTTGTGCGGGAAATCCAGGATCTGCTGCCGGTGGGGAGAGAGGGCAAAGGGATTTAGCAGTTGCGCGAAAAGGAAAATTATGCTATGATCTTTGATGTGTGAACAAATGTATTTGCTATGAAAACACAGGAGGAAGTATGACAGAGAAAACCAGGTATTTTGTTGTGCGCCAGAAGGCAGTTCCCGAGGTGCTTCTGAAAGTCGTGGAGGCCAAGAAGCTGCTGGAGTCGGAGAAAGGACTGACAGTGCAGGAGGCTGCCGACCGGGTGGGGATCAGCAGGAGTTCTTTCTATAAATATAAGGAAGACATTTTCCCGTTTCACGATAATTCCAAGGGGAGAACCTTCACCTTTGTGATCCAGATGATGGATGAGCCGGGGCTTTTATCTGATGTGCTGAAAATTGTGGCGGAATATCACGCGAATATTCTCACCATCCATCAGAGTATCCCCATCAACGAGGTGGCTTCTCTTTCTTTAAGCCTGGAGATACTGCCGGCGACGGGAAATCTGTCCCAGCTTCTGGAAGAGATAGAGGAATTAAATGGCGTACATCACGTAAAAATATTAGGCAGGGAGTGACGGAGAGATGATAAATATTGCAGTATTAGGATACGGTACCGTGGGAAGCGGTGTGGTGGAAGTGATCCGCACCAACCAGGAGAGCATCAATCGGAGAGTGGGAGAGGAAGTCAACATTAAATATGTGCTGGATCTGCGGGATTTTCCAGGGGATCCCATACAGGAGAAGATTGTCCATGATTATGAGACGATTGCCGCTGATCCGGAGATTCAGATTGTGGTGGAAGTGATGGGCGGTGTGGAGCCGGCCTATACGTTTGTGAAGCGGGCGCTTGAGAGCGGACACTCTGTCTGCACGTCCAATAAAGAGCTGGTGGCCAAGCACGGGCCGGAACTGATGGGGATTGCAGAGGAGAAGCGTTGCAATTTCCTTTTTGAGGCCAGCTGTGGGGGCGGAATTCCCATTATCCGGCCGCTGAATACATCCCTGACGGCGGATGTGATTGATGAGATCAGCGGCATTTTAAATGGAACCACCAATTATATTCTCTCCAAGATGGAGAGCGATGGTTCTTCCTTTGAGGACGCGCTGAAGGATGCGCAGGAGCGCGGTTATGCAGAGCGCAATCCGGAGGCGGATGTGGAGGGCTATGATGCCTGCCGGAAGATCGCGATTCTTTCATCGCTGGCTTTTGGTCACCACGTGGATTATGAGGATATTTATACAGAGGGGATTACCCGGATTACGGCAAACGATATTAAATGCGCCAAGGTGCTGGGATACAGGATCAAGCTGGTAGCCACCTGCAAGCAGGAGGGAGATCAGTATTATGCCATGGTCTGCCCGGTGATGGTGGACGGGGAAGATCCGCTGCATGGGGTAAATGATGTATTTAATGCTATTTTCCTCCACGGAAATATGCTGGGGGACGCCATGTTTTATGGAAGCGGAGCCGGTAAACTTCCGACTGCCAGCGCAGTGGTGGCTGATGTGGTGGAAGCGGCAAAGCATCCGGGCTGCACAGTTATGCACAGGTGGAGTGAAGATAAGTTGAAACTGATGGATCTTTCCAAAGTGACGCACCGCTATTTCGTGCGGATCAAGGGGAGTCTGACCCGGGATATCGACCAGGTGGAAGCCGTGTTCGGACAGGTGCGGCCGGCAGGGGTGCCGGATCTGTCCCAGGAGTTCTGTTTTGTGACAGAACCGATGACAGAAGAAGAATACAAGGAGAAAGCCGGACGTTTTGATACGATTCTGAACCGGATCCGGGTGAGATAAAAAGAGCGGGAGAGAAGAAAGAGGGAAAGATATTATGAAGTATGTGGTGGTTTTGGGAGATGGAATGGCAGATGAACCCATGGAGGAGCTGGGGGGAAGAACCCCTCTTGAGGCGGCAGAGACGCCGGTGCTTGACCGGCTGGCTCCGGTAAGTGAGGTGGGGCTTTCCTGCAACGTGCCGGAGGGAATGGCGCCGGGAAGTGACACAGCCAATCTCTCTGTGATCGGCTATGATCCAAAAAAATATTATACCGGAAGATCTCCGCTGGAAGCGCTGAGTATCGGTGTGGATATGAAAGACACCGATGTGGCAATGCGGTGCAATCTGGTGACTGTGACTGAGAATGGGGGAGCTTATGAGGAGCAGATTATGAAAGACCACAGCTCCAGTGAGATCAGCACGGAGGATGCAGCAGTACTTTTAAAGGATGCAGCGGAGCAGCTTGCGATGGAAGGATATCAGTTCTATACAGGAACCAGTTACCGCCACTGTCTGATCTGGGAACAGGGGCAGGTGACAGAGCTGACGCCGCCGCATGACATTCCGGAGAAGAAAATCGGAGACTATCTTCCGGCGGATCCCGTGCTGAGGGAAATGCAGAAGAGAAGTTATGAGATTCTGAAGGATCATCCCCTGAATCAGGAGCGGAAGAAAAAAGGACTGAATCCTGCCAACAGCTTCTGGTTCTGGGGGGCGGGAACCAAACCTATGCTGGACTCTCTTGAAGAGAAATATAGAAAGAAAGGCATGATGATCTCAGCGGTAGATCTTCTGAAAGGGATTGCCAAGGGCGCAGAAATGGGAATTGCCCATGTAGAGGGGGCAAATGGCGGTCTTCATACGAATTATGAGGGAAAGGCGCTGGCGGCGGCGGACGCGCTCGTAAAAGATGGATATGATTTTGCCTATATTCATGTGGAGGCGCCTGATGAGATGGGACACCAGGGAAGCCTGGAGCGGAAGATTCAGGCGATCGAGTATCTGGATGACCGGGTGATCCGGGTGATCAAGGAGAAAATGGATGATTCAGGGGAGCCCTATCGGATGCTGATCCTGCCGGATCATCCGACCCCAATCTGCAAAAGGACCCATACCGGAGATCCGGTGCCTTATCTTCTTTATGACAGTGAAAAAGAGGCAGACGGACCGGAGTTCTACTGTGAGAAAACGGCGGCCGAATCCGGGATTTTTGAACCTCACGGCCACCTGCTTCTGGGAAAACTTTTCCGATAAAGTGCCTGTGTTCTGCTTCGGAAGAAAAATATATGAAAAAAGAAGAGAGGTTTCGCGAAAATGCGGAGCCTCTTTTCCTTTATGCGAAGAGTTATGCAATTTCTCCAATAGACTGCCGGTAAAAAAATACCATGGTCATTGTCATGTAGGGCTGTACCCAGAGGAGCGCCACGCCGCAGCTTAAAGCTCCCAGAGCCAGCATACCGAAGAAGCTGATCTGCAGATAGATCAGATGTCTTTTTCTTCCTCTCATCAGGCGGATGCTGGAGACCAGGGCAGCCCGGGCACTTAAGGTGCAGTCATCAATCAGCAGATACGGCGCCAGAAAGAGGGGCGTGGTCAGCAGGAAGCTGACAAGAGAACCGGCCAGGCTTAAGGCGGCAAAGCACCCCAGGAAGGTCATACTCTGCTCATAGGTGATGGAAGAGAGTTCCCAGATGGGGGAGGTAAAGTTGTAGATTGCCGCCGGAAGCTGGCAGACGAGCCGGATCAGAGAGACTGCCAGACCGACCAGCAGAAAAGTGTCCGGATTGTGGCGGAATGCATAGAGAAGGTCGCTCAGCCGGTACTCCCGCTGTCTGCTCATGTTCAGTATCAGGCAGATCGCGCCGGCCTGGAAGACGAACAGGATCAGAGTCAGGAGCAGGGAGATGAGCTGGTTTACAAGAAGGGTGGCAATCTCATTTTCAAGAACGATCTGCATAGGCAGGAGGTACTGAAACAGAGTGAAAAGAAAGAGGATCAGGTAGGCGCCCACAGCGGTGGAGTAGCGCCGGAGGAGCGCTTCTCTGGCCAGCCCTTTCAGATATTTGGAAGTTTGTCTCATATTGCATAGTTCCTTTCATTTGTTATAATAAGAGAAAATGGACGAAAGGAGGCAGACAGTGGATACGATCTTACATATATTGGGCAGACAGCCCTGCATGATGCAGAAGCTTACCGGATTATACTGTCCGGGCTGCGGAGGGACCAGGGCGGTGCGGGCACTGCTTGCGGGACATCCGCTGCAGTCTTTTTTGTACCATCCCTTCGTTCTCTACGCAGTTGTCCTGATGGGAATCCTAATTTTTTTCCGACTGGCGGAGAAGGTGAGCAGGGGAAAGATCAGGCGTCTTTCCTGCAGGCCGGTGTGGCTCTGGATTGGTGTCCTTCTCATTGTCGGAAATTGGATTCTGAGAAATATCCTGCTGCTTGTCTTTCATATTCCTATCGGATAGAGGCCAGTAACTGGATCTCCTGCATGGAATCCGGGTCAAAGGACATAAATAAAATGGCGATCACTGCGATCAGGCTGAGGATCAGGCCGAGTACAGAAAAAAGAAGTCCGGCCCGGGCCATACTGTCCATTTCCCGGTTTCCCCTTGAGAGAAGAGCCAGGACAATTCCAGGTGCGGCGAAGAAAAAAGAAGTGCCGCAGCAGAGAAAGAGGATGGAGATGACTCCGAGGATCAGTGAGGCCATAGACAGCTGACTGGCCGGTGGCCTGTCATAATTTTGGGTGTACATATTCATGGTATAACCTGCTTTCTTTGTTCAGTCATGCCGGGCCAGAAAGGATCAGATCTCAGGAATGTCTGAAATCTGATCCCTTCTGACCCGATATCTTCTCACTATTCTATCACGCAAAATGAAGGGCTGCAAGCGCTATTGACAAATGTTTCTTACATTGGTAAGGTATAGCAGAGAAGAGACAGGAGGAGAGCGAATGGACATTATTCAAAAGCTGACAGAAGAACTACAGGTACAAAGATGGCAGGTGGAAGCCGCCGTCTCTCTGATAGATGAGGGAAATACGATTCCCTTTATTTCCCGGTACAGAAAGGAAGCGACCGGATCCTTAAATGACGAAGAATTAAGAAAGCTTCACGAGAGGCTTGTGTATCTGCGCAATCTGGAAGAGAAGAAGGCGCAGGTGAGAAAGAGTATAGAAGATCAGGGGAAGATGACAGAAGAACTGCAGGCTGCGATCGCGGCGGCAGAGACCCTGGTGGCAGTGGAGGATATTTATCGTCCTTACCGGCCGAAGCGCCGTACCAGAGCTACCATCGCGAAAGAAAAAGGGCTGGAGCCGCTGGCAGATCTGCTTTTTTTGCAGGAGCTGAAACAGGAGGCGGAGAAGGAAGCGGAAGCTTATCTCTCCGAAGAAAAAGGGGTAGATTCTGTGCAGGACGCTTTAAATGGAGCGGGGGATATTCTGGCAGAACGGATTTCGGATCATGCGGATTACCGGAAGCGTCTCCGGCAGATGACCATCAAAAACGGCAGCATTACCGCAGAGGCCAGGGACGAAAAGGAAGCTTCTGTTTATGAGATGTATTACCATTTCTCCGAGCCGGTGGGCAAGGTGGCCGGACACAGGATTCTGGCGCTGAACCGGGGAGAAAAAGAGAAGATCTTGACGGTGAAGGTGGAAGCGCCGGAGCAGGAGATCCTGGAGTGGCTGACCCGGCAGGTGGTGACGAAGAAAAACCCCTATACAGAGGGGATTCTGAGGGCGGCAGCGGAAGACAGTTACAAGCGCCTGATTGCTCCGGCCATCGAGAGGGAGATCCGAAATGAGCTGACTGAGAAGGCGGAAGATGGTGCGATCAGCGTTTTTGGCAAAAACCTGCAGCAGCTTCTGATGCAGCCTCCCATTGCGGGAAAAACGGTGCTGGGCTGGGATCCGGCTTTCCGTACCGGGTGTAAGCTGGCTGTTGTGGATCCTACGGGAAAGGTGCTGGACACGGTAGTTGTATATCCCACAGCGCCAACCAATGAGAAGAAGATCCGTGCGGCAAAGGATACGGTACACCAGCTGATCCAAAAGTATGGAATTACACTGATCTCACTGGGAAATGGAACTGCTTCCCGGGAGTCGGAGCAGGTGATTGTGGAACTGCTGAAGGAAATTCCGGAGCAGGTGCAGTATCTTATCACTAATGAAGCGGGAGCCTCCGTGTATTCTGCCAGCAAGCTGGCTACGGAAGAATTCCCCAATTTTGATGTGGGACAGAGAAGCGCCGCTTCTATTGCAAGGCGGGTGCAGGATCCTCTGGCAGAACTGGTGAAAATTGATCCCAAGTCCATTGGCGTGGGACAGTATCAGCATGATATGAATCAGAAGAAGCTGGGAGATGCGTTAAACGGAGTAGTAGAAGACTGCGTCAACCGGGTAGGAGTGGATTTAAATACGGCTTCGGCCTCCCTTCTGGAATACATTTCCGGGATCAGCAAGACACTAGCGAAGAATATTGTGGCCTATCGGGAGGAAAACGGCCGCTTCCGCAGCAGAAAAGAACTTCTCAAGGTGGCAAAATTAGGGCCGAAAGCCTTTGAACAGTGCGCCGGATTTTTGCGGATCGCCGGGGGAGAAGAACCTCTTGATAACACCGGAGTTCATCCGGAGAGTTATAAGGCTGCCAGGCTGCTTCTTGAGAAAACAGGGCAGGAGAAGACGTTCGGAAAAGGCGGCGCTGTATTCCTGATCCGGGATTATAAGAAGATGGCGCAGGAACTGGAAGTGGGAGAGCCTACGCTGCGGGACATTGTAAAAGATCTGACAAATCCGGGCAGGGATCCCAGAGCAGATATGCCGGCGCCCATCCTGCGCTCCGATGTCCTGGATATGAAGGATTTGAAAGAGGGCATGGTGTTAAAGGGAACGGTCCGCAATGTCATTGACTTCGGCGCTTTCGTGGACATCGGCGTTCACCAGGATGGTCTGGTACATATCTCCCAGATTTCTGACAAATATATCAAACATCCTCTGGAGGCAGTCAGTGTGGGAGATGTGGTAGAAGTTAAGGTTATCAGTGTGGATCAGAAGAAAAAGAGAATCGGCCTTACCATGCGGGGGCTGTAACCGGAATGGGAAAAAGAAAGGAGTAGAGGAAGATGAAACGTTCAGAAATAAATGCGGCTTTAAAAGATATGGAGAAAATGATCGAAAAGTGTGGCTTTAAGCTGCCGCCTTTCTGCCATTTTACGCCTGAAGAATGGAAGGAGAAAGGCCATGATTATGACGAAGTGCGTGAAAATATGCTGGGCTGGGATATTACAGATTATGGCCTGAATAATTTCGGCCGGGTAGGCTTTTCGCTGATTACGATCCGCAATGGAAATCTGAAAATGCCGGAAAAATATACAAAGACATATGCGGAGAAACTTCTGTATCTGAAAGAAGGACAGACAGCCCCCATGCATTTCCACTGGAACAAGATGGAAGACATTATTAACAGAGGCGGCGGAAATGTTCTGATTCGCGTTTATAATTCCACAGAAGATGGAAAATTTGCAGATACGGATGTAACGGTACACTGTGACGGAAGAGAGTTTACTGTTCCGGCCGGCAGCCAGGTGAGGCTGTGTCCGGGGGAAAGTATTACCATTTACAGATATATGTATCATGATTTTGAACAGGAAGAGGGAACCGGACCGGTACTTTTAGGAGAGGTTTCTATGTGTAATGATGATGAGCATGATAATCGTTTTTATGAGCCTGTCGGGCGGTTCCCCACAATTGAAGAGGATGAGGCGCCCTATCGTCTGCTCTGTAATGAATATCCGGAAGCGTAAGCTTCCGGATATTTTTTCCCTGGTGTTTGCGAAACCGGAGGGCAGAGCGGGATTACAGCTTGTCCGGTATCTGATGATCTCTGGGATCATGGATCAGCAGGTATTTGCGGATAAAGAATAAAATTGCGATGGCGAGGACACCGATCAGCGTCTCGAAGGTGGCCAGATGTTCCACGACCATCTGCCGGGCGATGGCGAACATGAGAACCTCCACCACTGTTTCAGCCGTATGCTTGCAGAGCATTTTGATAAACTCCAGACCGACTACAAGCCCCAGTGAGCGGGACAGGAAGGTGTTGAAAAAGCTTTCTGACATATCAAGAAAAGAAAGCTGCGTCAGGTCATAGAGCAGAGAGAAGAGAGAAATTATGATTACGGTAAAGATAATAACCGAGACCACAACTTCCGTACAGCGGGCGGCCTGGTAGATGATTTCGTTTGATTTTTTTCGCAGACTGGGGGATGACATAAGATACCTCCTGATTTTTTTTCAGTATAACATAAGAAAGGGAAAGGAGACAAGAAAAAGAACTTGAATAAGAAGGCAGAGAAGTCTATAATAGGAAAAAAGGATAATTCTTCGGGGCAGGGTGACCTGTTCAGGCACAGTTCCTGGACGGGAATTCCCGATCGGCGGTACAGTCCGCGAGCCGTAAGGCTGATTTGGTGAGATTCCAAAACCGACAGTATAGTCTGGATGAAAGAAGAAGAGCTGAGCTGTTTTTTCTATGCGCGCGCCTGCCCCGGTTTCTGAGAAAACCGGGGATTTTTTGTCCCAGAAGAGAGATTGGGGACAAAGAAGGATGGAAGAATTTCCTTTTATGTAATTTTTCACAATGAATTCACATGAAAAGGAGAAAAGAGTATGAGTGAACAGATGGTAAGAAAAACTGCAGACCGGGTCAGAGTGAGGATGATGGTTCAGATCGCTGTGCTGGGAGCGGCAGCTACGGTTTTGATGGCGCTGGAATTTCCCGTTCCTTTTCTGGCGCCGCCGTTTTATAAGCTGGATTTCAGTGAGATCCCGGTCCTGGTGGGCGCTTTTGCTCTGGGGCCGGCGGCGGGAGCGGCAATTGAACTGCTGAAGGTGCTGCTTCATATGCTGCTGCAGGGTACTCAGACTGCCGGGGTAGGGGATCTGGCAAATTTTCTGATCGGATGCTCTTATGTGATACCGGCGGCGATGATCTACCGGAGCAAGAAAACCAGGCGGAGGGCAGTGGCGGGGCTGGCGGCAGGAAGTGCCTGCATGGTTTTCGCAGGCTGTGTGATGAATGCCTTTGTTCTGCTTCCCGCCTATGCGGCGGCTTTCCGTGTGCCGGTGGAGAGTTTTGTGGAGATGGGGGCGGCGATCCATCCGGCGATCAACAGCCTGTTTCGCTTCTGTCTTCTGGCGGTAGGACCTTTCAATCTGCTCAAGGGAATCGCAGATGCAGCAGTCACCCTGCTGATCTATAAGAGAATCCGTGGACTTCTGAAAGGAGAGGTGTGAGATGAAAAGCAAAATTGAGAAAGTGGTGCCGCTTACAGATACCCCCTTTGTGCGGCTGTATCAGCTGGAAGCAGTCAACAAAAAAGGAAGAAAACATCTGTATTACCTGGCCTCACGGACGATGGAGGAAGAAAATCTGAAACTTCGCACGCACCGGGAGAAGGCGGACGGGGTCGTCATTTATGCGATAGATGCACAGGGACGGATTGTGCTGGTGCGCCAGTACCGCTGTACGATTGATGATTACGTCTATGAGCTGCCGGCCGGACTGGTGGAAGAGGGAGAGGATTACCGGGAGGCAGCTGTACGGGAAATGAAGGAGGAAACAGGGCTTACGCTTACGCTGGAGGAGGCACCGGCCTGGATGGAAAAGTCGCTCTATACTACGGTAGGTCTTACGGATGAAGCCTGTGCTACGGTGTACGGAAGGGCCAGCGGGGAGATTTCCAGAGAGAATCTGGAGGAAAACGAAGAGCTGGAGATCGTGCTGGCAGATCGGGAGGAAGCCCGGCGGATTCTGAAGGAAGAACGGGTGGCTTTGATGTGCGGATATCAGCTTATGCGCTATATAAAAGAAGAGGATCCATTTTCTTTTTTGAAACAGAAGTAAAAATCAGCCGAAAAATGTAAAAAAGATTGTTATAATAAGAATATCCATAAATTTTCAGAAAATCCTTTTGATTTCCAGGAAGGCCTGTTATAATAAAGAGGTTGACAGAGACAAAAGGAGGAGAAGAAAGATGGGTAAATATGCAGGGACACAGACGGAGAAAAATCTGAAAGCAGCCTTTTCCGGAGAGTCAGAGGCCAGAAATAAGTATACGTATTTTGCATCCGTGGCAAAAAAAGAGGGATATGAGCAGATTGCAGCGCTGTTTCAGAAGACGGCGGACAATGAGAAGGAACATGCCAACATCTGGTTTAAGGAGTTAAACGGGATTGGAACTACGCCCGCCAATCTGATATCTGCGGCAGAAGGGGAAAATTACGAGTGGACGGATATGTATGCGGGATTTGCCAAAACGGCAGAGGAGGAAGGCTTCCCGGAACTGGCAGAAAAATTCCGCCGGATCGGGGAGATTGAGCGGCACCATGAGATGCGCTACCGGGCGCTTTTGAAGAATGTAGAGTTAAAAGAGGTATTCCGGAAGAGTGAAATAAAAGTCTGGGAGTGCAGAAACTGCGGCCACATTGCGGTGGGAACAGCTGCGCCTGAGATCTGTCCGGCCTGTCATCATCCCCAGAGTTATTTTGAACTGCAGGCTGAGAATTATTAGAATACGGAAAGAAAAAGAAGCCGGGGCATGGAAGGGCAAAAACTGCATTTTTCCATGTCCCGGTTTTTCATATCCCGGCGGATGCTCTTTCAAGAGAGACAGGAGATCTCCATCATCTGTTCGATCATGTGGTGGAGAGACTGAGCCTTTGGTGTGCCACTTGCCCGGTAGTAAGTTTCTTTTCCGTCCCTTCGGGATTCGATCAGGCCGCTGGAGCGCAGGAGACGCAGATGGTGGGCAACGGCCGGGCTGCTCATTTCCATCATAGAAGAGATATTAATCACACACTCTTCGCAGTGGCAGAGGATCCAGAAGATCCGGATTCTGGTGGGATCACTGAGCTGTTTGAAAATATCCGCGAGGATCTGGAAGTATTCGGTGGCGGGCATATGGGTCTGAAGCTGTTCCATGGATTGGCCGTGCTGATGCGGCAGGGTGAAATTTTTCATAATAGAATATCAACTCCTTCTTATGTTGTAGTGTATCACAGATGGCTTTTTTTGAAAACCGTCCCTTTTGTTTGGCCATGTAGTCTGCGGCACAGAGAGATCCCTGTCAGGAGGAGGAGAGGGAAAAAGATACAGGCCAGGATTCCCATTTTCAGATTATTTCCCAGATGACTGGATACAAAGCCAGCCAGAGTGGGGCCGACGGAGCAGCCTACATCGCCGCCAAGCGCCAGAAAGGCGAAGAGAGCAGTTCCTCCCCGGGGGAGGGCGGAGGATGCCTTGCTGAAGGTGCCGGGCCACAGGATCCCTACGGAGAGCCCGCAGAGGGCGCAGGATACCAGGTTCAGCCAGTGGAGAGGCAGAAGAGCGATGCCCAGGTAGGAGAAAATGCAGAGAAGGCAGCTTAAGATCATAAAACGATCCAGATGGATCCGGTGTCCGTATTTTCCATAGAATGCCCGGGAAGTGCCCATCAGGAGGGCAAAGGCCATGGGACCGGCAAGATCGCCGGCTGTTTTGGGAATTTTCAGTCCCTGTTCTGCAAAGGCAGATGCCCACTGGCTGACTGCCTGTTCACTGGCGCCGGCACAAAGCATCATAGTCAGCAGAATCCAGAACAGAGGCAGGGAGAAGAGTTCCTTCCAGTTCATTTTCTGCTGGCCGTCTTCTATAAGAGAAGCGATAGGAACCCGGGCAAAGGCAACGCTGTTGCAGAGCGGGAGCGCCGCCCAGAGAAGAGCCAGGCTCTTCCAGCGTTCTGTTCCGAAAAAGCAGAAAAAAAGAGTGGAGAGAAGAACGACTCCCACATGTCCCCAGCAGTAGAAGGAATGGAGCATACTCATGGCTTTTTCCTTGTGAGCGGAAGGACAGGCTTCTACTATCGGGCTTACCAGCACTTCGAGCAGCCCGCCGCCAATGGCATAGACCATGACAGAGATCAGGATTCCGGCGAAGGCGGAGGGCAGCAGTTCCGGGAGCAGGGTGAGCAGCAGAAGTCCGGCGGCTGCCAGAAGATGGGCGGTTATCATGGAAAAACGGTAGCCGACTCTGTCTACGAATCCCACTGCCAGCAGATCTACCAGAAGCTGGATTCCGAAATTAAAGGTCACCAGAAGCGTGATCTGGGAGAGTGGGATGTGGTAGGTTTTCTGGAAAGTCAGAAAGAGAAGGGGGATAAAATTATTAATTACAGCCTGAACCACATAGGCAGTGAAACAGGCGGTGATTGTTTTGCTGTATTGATTTTTCATGGAAACCTCCGATTGAGCGATAGCATATGGCATTTATTATAACACAGGAAAAGAAAGAAAATGCCATTTTTTAAAGAATATTGCGGAACAGAAATAAATATCATAAATTAAGAAGATAATTTTGGCAAGGGGAAGAATTTGGAAGATCAGAAACTGGAAAATCTTCTGAACCTGGCGCTGGAGACAACACAGGAGGAGCGGAAGCGTTCCCTGAATCTGAATGTAGGATATGAGGAGGAAGGGGAAAGATGGGATCTTCTGATCCGTTTTATGGGAGAGTCACGGACGCTTGCGGAGGCATTTCCGGAAATCAGAATTACGCCTTTGCTGGGAAATTACGCGGTAGTTACCCTGCCGCAGAGCAGAATAGAAGAATTTTCCCGTCTCTCTCAGGTGATCTATGTGGAAAAGCCGAAGCGTCTTTTCTTTGCGGTGGATCAGGGGAGGGCTGTTTCCTGCATCAGCCCTGTCTGGCAGCCGCCCTTTTCCCTGTCTGGAAGAGGGATTCTGGTGGCATGTATTGATTCGGGTGTGGATTATGCGCATCCTGATTTCCGAAAAGAAGATGGAACGACCCGGATTCTGGCGCTTTGGGATCAGACGATACAGGGAAAGCCGCCAGAAGGGTATCTGATAGGGGCAGAGTACGGGGAGACACAGATCAATCAGGCGCTGCAGGCGGGAGAGAAAGAAGAACGGGAGCAGCTTGTACCGAGCAGGGATCTGAGCGGACATGGCACAGCGGTACTTGGGATTGCGGCAGGAAACGGGCGGGCCAGCGGAGGGCGTTACCGCGGTGTGGCCTACGAGAGCAGCCTTCTGGTGGTAAAACTGGGAAACCCCAGGCAGGGAGGATTTCCCCGGACAACGGAATTGATACAGGCAGTGGATTATGCGGTGAAAAAAAGTATGGAGCTGTCCATGCCGCTGGCCTTAAATCTGAGTTTTGGAAATAGTTACGGTTCTCATCGGGGTGATTCCCTCCTTGAGACATATCTGGATCAGGCGGCACAGACCGGGCGCAGTGTGATCTGTGTGGGCGCGGGGAACGAGGGCAGCCGGGGAGGGCATACGTCAGGACAGCTGGAACAGGGAGAGGCACAGGAAATCAGTCTGGAGGTGGGAGCGTATGAGCCTACTTTTAATCTGCAGATCTGGAAGGCGTACGAGGATGAGGTGGAGATTCTGCTGATCCATCCCGATGGAACAGTACTCGGTCCTGTTCAGTCTTATCAGGGGACTCAGCGTTTCCGGGTGGGGCAGACGGAGATTCTGGCTTATTATGGAGAGCCGGTGCCTTACAGTGCAGCGCAGGAGATTTATCTGGATTTTCTTCCGATTTCAGATTATGTGGATAGTGGAACCTGGAAGATCTGCCTGGTTCCCGGGAAAATTGTGAGAGGGGAATTTCAGATGTGGCTTCCCGGGGGTGGTGTATTAAATCAGGACACGCGGTTTTCCCGCTCTAATCCGGAAGCTACTTTTACAATTCCTTCCACTTCTACGCAGGCGGTAACGGTTGGAGCATATGACGGAAGACTGCAATCCTATGCTGCCTTCTCCGGCCGGGGATACAGGCAGGACGGTCCGGATCGGAAACCGGATCTGGCAGCCCCGGGGGTGGGGATCACGGCGCCTTCTCCGGGAGGAGGATATCAGAGTTATACAGGAACTTCTTTTGCAGTGCCCTTTGTCACAGGAAGCGCAGCACTTATGATGGAGTGGGGGATTGTCCGGGGAAATGACCCGTATCTCTATGGAGAAAAGGTAAAGGCGTATCTGAGAAAGGGCGCAAGGCCTCTGCCGGGAATCCGGGAATATCCCAATAATCAGGTGGGGTATGGGGCGTTATGCCTGAGGGAGAGTTTACCGGAATAAAAGTTCTTGACAAAAAAGAACCATATAAGATACAATGTAAGTATCGTATATGGTTCTTTTTGGACGGGAGGGGTTTTGATGAATGAAACATTGGCAGTATATTTAAATCTGGATCGGGAGAATGTTGAGGAAAATTGTTAAGGGAAGGCATGTGGTATTTTCCGATGGAAAATGGAAAAAGAAGAGTAATAAACGCTATATATGGATTTACTCCTTAAAAAAAGTCTGTTGTTCCGGGAGATATTTTATTGGTGAATACAAGCAAGGGCCGGGCTTATATATGCGTTGACAGAATAGAATATGCGTATGGAAGAAGGAGAAGATACCAATTATGGGAAATAGTATGGATTATATTTATATATCAGGTGAGCAGAAAATAGTAATAGAAGTAGAACAGAAGAGTATTAGACAATCCGTTATCGAACAGTATGTCCGCTGCAGAAAAATTCAGGGGATGACACAGGCAGAACTGGCAAAGCGTGCTGGAATTCCCAGGACAAATATTACAAGGTTTGAAAGCGGTAACTATAATCCGTCATTGGAAATGCTTGTGCGGATCGCGGCGGCTTTGGGGATGACCTTACAGGTTCAGTTGATGGCAAAGGAATAAGCTGATGTGCATAGAGAGAATGTATGAAGAATAGAATTATAGATGTACAAAATATAAAGATTACTATTTCAAAAGAAGAATTGGATGATTATATATGTATTACCGATATTGCTAAGGCGAAATCAGGAGAATCGCGTAGTGCAGATGTTGTAAAAAACTGGCTGCGAAATAGAAATACGTTGGAATTTT
>OLQH01001566.1_pt1 | contig 16875 bp, 18 predicted proteins | sample 1672671 | NCBI WGS metagenome assembly OLQH01 (sample SAMEA3136712, study PRJEB25190) | human gut metagenome
AACGGCAGCAGGCGAGACATCTCCCGCATGGCGGCTAAACTCCGCCCTTCGGGCGTCAAACAACGCCGCCAAGGCGTGCGGGAGGTGTCTCGCCTGTTGCAGTAAGAAACAGCACAATTTTTTCACAAGCTTATGGGGAAAGAACACGGCCGGGCCTGCGGCAGCCCTCCATGCGGAACGGATACGGAAACTCCGGGGCGTGCCAGGTGGGAAGAGGGCCAACCAGAGGACGGCGGGAGGACTGGCGCATAAGGCTGCAGGGGTTCGGAACAGAAATCTCAGTCGCAGATATTCCGCTTTATTTCTCCCGGATGCGAATGTCTCCATATTGCGTATAGACAATCACACTCGCTTCCTTTTGATCATCAGCTAAATGAAGAAAATCGCTGCTCCCGTCATATTCGTCTTCTTCCACCCTCCCCTGAGGCGTATGGATGCTTCCGTATTCTGAATAGAGGTTGACTCCATATTGATCCATTCCTCCGACCAGATTCAGGTTCACTGTTCCGTCTTCGCTTTCCACATCCACTCTGTCCGCTCCGTCCACGTCCGCCGTCAGTTCTCCGTACTGTGTCCTCAGCTGTACTGTTTCCGCTTTCAGCGTACCGATCCTTACCGTTCCGTCTTCACTGGTTATGTCTACCATATCTCCGTCCAGATCGCCTGTCTCAAGGGAGGCATATTCCAGATCGAGTGCCAATTCCTTTCCGCTCCATCCTTCCATGCAGACTTCCCCATCCTGTGCATCGACCGTAACCGAATCCGCAAGCAGGTCTCTATCAATCAGAATTCGTCCATAGCTGTTTCTGATTTTCACGCTGTCCAGCTTTTCACCATCCGGAATTGTGATCTTAACATAGGGGCTCTGATACTGCCCGTCTCCTTGTCTCCACCACGCGCCGCCCAGGCCAAAGCTGACCATATACTCTCCATCGTACGCGTAGCCTCCTTCTTCCAGTACAAGTTTTCCGTCTTTTACCTCATATACCGGCTCAGTATCACTTCCGTCCAGCACATATTCCACTGCCCAGTCATCTCCGGATACAATTTCCAAATCCGCATCCTCCAGAACAACTTCTATTTCCTTCAGTTTCCCTGTAAGCGTATTTTCCAGGACATATGCCGTGTTTTCTTCTTCCGGGGTATTTTCCTTCACATGGAAGCCGTTTTTATCATAGTAAAAGGAAGCCGAGCCCCCCAGCGCCACACCCGCTCCCAGCAGGATTCCTCCTGCCACGATTCCCACCGCTCCCACAAGCAGCGTTCTTTTCATCCATTTATTTTTCATCGTCGGCTCCTTTCTGTACGCTGACCGGATAAACAGTAATCTGAGATTCTTCCTGCCTTCTTCCTGCCTTTCGGTTATTCCTCCGGTTTCTTATTTTCTTTCCGATCCATGCGATCAACCCGCGCATTCCTCTGATGCAGAGTTGAATAAATCCCCACACAAGAGGCGTACAAAGGATGACGCAGCCCAATATCAGCAGGCTCAGGCCCGTCACCGCCATACCGCTGGCCGGCGTCTGAAACATCAAAATCACGCCGACACCGATTCCGATCACAGAAGCCAGCACGATCGCTGCCAGACAGATCAACCCGCCCAGTATACAGAGCGCCAACGTTAGCAGCGCGCCTCCCACGCACAGGATTGCCGTCAGCAGTCCGCCGCCTATGCACAACCCTACCACAAGAAGGCCGCCACCTATGCACAGTCCCAAGACAAGCAAGCCGCTTCCTGCACACAACCCCAGCGGAATCAGCACCGGCAGCGCCAAAATGGCCAGTATCACCAATGCAACTATATATCCCGTTTTTTTCTTATTGGGCGCGCGGAAATCCTGTGTACCATAACTGCCATTATTGTACATGCCTGCGTTCTGCCCATTGTTAAAAGAATGGGCGCTATACCCACCATTTACGCCGCTTCCGTCCTGCGATTCTGCTCCCGGATAACTCATATCATTCCCTCCATTTCCGTACCTCTTGTTTCTGCAATAAGCATAATGGATGAAAATAAAGAACTGACGCAGAATCGGATAAATATTTCCATAACGGTTTCTTAAATATTTCCAAAGATCGCGTCCTTTTGCCAAGGTGTGCCTCGCGGAGGGCTGAGCACTAACCAAAGCTGTGATTCCCGTTCACCTTCTCAAAGGCAAACAGACCCAGACGAAATCCATCAAAAAGAGCCCCGCATTTAACTGCAGGGCTCCCCTTCATACTTTACTCAACAATATAGGACATCTATTTGCGCAATGCACTATCCATTGCTTTTTCAGCGACGTAAAGCGTCGTCGCAAGGTGCCGAGGCACCGTTTGTTGCTTATTCAGCAACGTAAGGCATCATCGCAAGGTGCCGAGGCACCGCTTATTACTTATTCCGCAACGTAAGGCATCATCGCAAGGTGCCTTGCGCGCTTAATCGCAACAGTCAGCGCTCTCTGATGCTTTGCGCAGTTTCCGGTGATCCTTCTGGGAAGGATTTTGCCTCTCTCGGAAACGTATCTCTTTAACTTATTCACATCCTTGTAATCGATCACATTGTCTTTGCCGCAGAATACGCATACTTTTTTCCTTCTGCGAACGCCGCCTCTTCTCTTCATCGGAGAATCGGGTTTCTCTGCTTTATTATAAGCCATAATTTGCCTCCTGTCTGATTCACATCCGTGATTCTTTTAATTAAACGGCAGTTCCTCGTCTATTCCGTCAGGAATGTTCATAAACCCATCACCAGGTGCACTGGGTTCAGGCCTGGATACCGGCATGGAATAACCCCCGTCGTTATTTCCCGCCGAAGCGTTCTTGCTCTCCGCAAATTCCTGATCTTCCACCACGATATCCGTCGTGTACACTTTCACGCCGTCTTTGTTGACATAGCTACCCGTCTGGATCCTACCAGTCACAACGATTTTAATGCCCTTGCGCAGATATCTTTCCGCAAACTCAGCACTTCTTCCAAATGCGACACAATTCAGAAAATCCGCCGTCGCACCGTCATTGTTGTTCCGATTGAATCTCCGATCTACCGCCAGCGTATATCTGGCGATTGCCATAGCGTTGTCTCCCTGAGAATATCTCACTTCGGGATCCCTGGTTAAACGTCCCATAAGAATTACTTTATTCATCTTACCTCCTGTACCGCGAATGACCGCTCAGTACAATGAAAGAATGCATGCCGTCCGATTATGCTTCACGCTTCACAACCAAATATCTCATGACGTTGTCCATAATGCGAACACGGCTTTCAATCTCCGCCGGAGCAGAAGTCTCGGCATCGAACTGGATGAAATAGTAGAAGCCCTCTTTCATCTTCTGGATCTCGTAAGCCAGCCTCTTCTTTCCCCAGTCATCCACATTGGTGATGGTTCCGCCGAATCTTTCGATCAGAGCCTTGCACTTGTCCACTACGGCAGTTCTTTCATCATCTTCGATCTTCGCATTTACAACAACTGCTAATTCGTATTTGCTCATAATTACCTCCTTTTGGTCTCTGGCCCCTTCTTCAGGAGCAAGGAAATTTATATATCACGGACTAATATGTTACCATACACTTTCCGTTTTTTCAAGCTTTTTCCCGGATTTCCCGGACATTTTTTTCCACCATTTTTCTGGGAACCATGATCTGATGGCCGCATCCCAGGCATTTTAAACGGAAATCCGCTCCCACCCGAAGCACCTCCCATTCCCTGCTCCCGCAGGGGTGCTGCTTCTTCAGTTTTACGATATTACCCACCTGTATGTCCATCTTCCTGCAACGGCTCCTTTCCACTCTCAAAGCGTATCGCAACAGTTCAGACGGATCCGGACTGTTACAGCGTATCAAATATCTCCCCGATGCTGCCGCTCACCACCAGATCCGCATCATTGTCCCTGGGCGTCGGCGTTTTATTCACCAGGATCAGCTTATTTCCCCGATAAAAATCAATCAGCCCTGCCGCAGGATAGACCGCCAGGGAAGTTCCGCCGATAATCAGCACATCCGCCTCAGAAATCGCATGTATCGCCTTTGTCATCACTTCTTCATCCAGGCTCTCCTCATAGAGCACCACATCCGGCTTAATGCGCCCTCCGCAGGAACAATGCGGCACGCCCTCAGAATTCAGGATGAACTGCGCATCATAGAAACGGTGGCACCGTTCACAGTAATTGCGCAGGACGCTTCCGTGCAATTCCAGAACGTTCCTGCTCCCTGCCTTCTGATGCAGGCCATCTATGTTCTGCGTAACCACTGCCCGAAGCCGTCCCTCTTGTTCCCATTCCGCCAGTTTTCTGTGCGCCGCATTGGGCTGTGCATCCAAATAAAGCATCTTGTCGCGGTAGAAACGGAAAAATTCCTCCGGCCTGCTGCAATAAAACGTATGGCTTAAAATGGTCTCGGGAGGATAGGCATACTTCTGGTTATACAGCCCGTCCACGCTTCTGAAATCCGGGATCCCGCTCTCCGTTGAAACGCCTGCCCCTCCGAAGAACACGATATTGTCCGAGCCATCTATGATCTCTTTCATTCTCTTCCAAGAATCATTCATCGTCCGCACATCCCTTCCTGGGGAAGGACGGCAGCACCGTCCTCAGAACGATGCCGCCGTCTCACATTCCCTGCTGTATTCCGCATATTTCATATCTTCACATATGATATGAACCTTCCACCACTCCTGGAGATATTCAAATACCTCTCCGCACATAGCATCCTGTGTCGCCAGTGAAAGCAGCGGCACCCTGCTTATGAACTCCTGGATTTTCTTTCTGAAAGCCTCATGCTGCCGCTTATGGGCTTCCATTCCTTCAAATCCGATCTCCTCCATATACGCTTCTTCATACGCAAAATGAACTTCCGAATAATAATCCAGCCCCTCCAGAATATTCCGGATGTCCTCGCTCTTAAACAGCATGTTCTCATCCGCAAAAAGTTCATATGCCCTCTGCGTATGATCCAACAGCTTCGCATGCTGCTGATCAATCTGCTCAATTCCGGTACGATATTCCTCGCTGATCTGGTATTCTCTCATCTCTTCTGCAACCCCACTTCCTCGTCTTTCCTTTATCTGTTCCCCATTTTTCAGAGACTTTTCCCCTCATTCAAGCCCTGAATTCGAGACAAGTATACCATATTTTTTGTGGTTTGAATACCGTATTTTTCATAACGAAATAAGTTAATTTTTTATCAAACTTTCCGCCGTTTACCTGCGATTTTCAACCGTTTGGACAAGCTCGTTTTTTCATGCATTTCCCAGCTTCGCGAACGGTTTTTTTGTCTTTTCTCCTTCCCGTTACATCCTTGCCGGATCGTAAACCATACCGCCGATTTCAAAGCGGCTGCATTTCATAACCGGTCCGCTCTCTCCCAGAAGCGCCGGGTAAGGATAATCCTCGGCCTGCGCCTTCCCATCTAGAATACTCTGGATCCCATCCCTATAGATGCTAAGCACCCTGGGCGGAAGTTCATAGGGCGCGCCATTCGGATTCCCGCAGTTTTTCTCCCAGTGAGCGGGAAATACCGCCTGTACATTGCTCTGCAGCGTTGCCAGCCTGCTGATGGAGTCCCCATACACCGACAGGGAGGTGGAACGTTCCAGCTGCCCCCACACTTCCCAGGTCAGCATCAGGTCTCCGGTAAACATCCATCCCTGCTTCTCTTCAAACAGGGTGATGGAGCCCAGGGAATGCCCAGGTGTCTCCAGCACAGTCAGTTCATACCCTCCCAGTTCAAACCGGTCCTGATCCTTCACAGGGATCACCCGGGGCGCCGGCCCGCGATTCCACCCTTCCAGGCTCCCGCCGCTTTGAAGATATTCCTGAAAAAAGCCATGGCTGAGGCTTTCCTTATCCTGCTGGGTGAACGCGCTGTGGCCGTCCGGTTCGTCAAATCTTCCCATATATACCTGCCGGAACTGATTATTGCCTGAATCATGATCCGAATGCCCATGGGTATTCACCACCAGAATCTCTTTGTCACCACACAGCGTGCGGACCGTTTCCTTCAGATCGGAAAGCCCCAGGCCTGTATCAATCAGAAGCGCCTTTTTGCTTCCGTTGATCACATACATCACTGTCTTTCCAATTTCATCCAGCGCCCACAAATCTTTTCTGAGGGCGGTAATCTCCAATTTCTGCATTTTTGCTCCCATCTGCGCGCTATGGCGCGTATACAAAATCAGGGAGAGTGGAAACCTTTCTCTTTCCCTCTTCCCTCGCCTTCCCTGTATCCTTATATCCCTGTTTCGCTTCCCGCAGCGATTCACCCCCTTTGCCCCATTTGCATATCATGATAGAATAATACACACGATGCGGTTGCCATCACGAGGAGATCATTTCATGCCCAAAAAGAGAATTTTCATCGCCCAGACGCCGGATAAGGCGCACAATTACCAAAATGCACTGACACAGCTCGGCGCCGGCTGCCTTTTTCTTACCGACAGGGAGCCGGAAGATGCCGACGCGCTTGTTCTTCCAGGCGGCGGCGACATCGATCCGGCGCTGTTCGGAGAGGCCAACCATGGCTCCCGCATCATCGAACCCGTTCTGGATCGCAGACAGCTCGCCCTGCTCGATCAATATGCTAAAAGAGGGCTTCCCGTTCTCGGCATCTGCAAAGGCATGCAGCTGATTAATATCTATTTCGGTGGAGGCATCATTCAGGATCTGCCTACACATGCCCTCCACGAATATCGTCTCCAGGATCAGGTGCATGCCTCCCAGGCAGAGCCCGGAAGCATTCTCTGCTCCCTTTACGGTCCTTCCTTTTCCGTCAACAGCGCGCATCATCAGGGTATCGGAAGGCCGGGTGCGGGCCTTCGCATCATTCAGCGCGCGCCGGACGGCGTGGCAGAAGCCATCGTCCATACACGTCTCCCAATTCTGGGAGTCCAGTGGCATCCGGAACGGATGTGTTTTGAAAGGAAACGGACGGATACGCCGGACGGAAGCCTGCTGCTGTCCTACTTTCTTTCCCTCGTTCCGGCTGTTTCATGCCCTTAATATCCTTCAATCACCTCAGACCAATCCACGATGCCGATATAATTCTTTGCGAATTCCGTATATTCTTTGGCCTGATCCGTGTCGATATACTTAAACACATCATAGATATACTTTTTACGCCCATTCTGATAAGACAGCCCCAGAGCCAGTCCCTGCGCCACCTCTTCGGCCGCATCCGTTTCCCGGGACAGGATCATGGCATCAATATACGGATTATTCTCTGCAATGAAATAGGCATAAGCGAACGCCGCCGCCTGTACATCTTCCCCATAGGTGGATGTAAAGCCCATTTCGCTCAGCAGGATCGGGCGCACCTCCCCTTCCGGCGTCAGAAATTCTTCCTGCTGCATATAATCGGTCACCACATCAATGTTATAGATGGTCACCATCGCCGTATCTTCCGATTCCCTCACCAATTCCTGGTTCTGTTCGGACAGCTCCCAGAACTTCGGCCAGGTCATCGGCACCGAGTAGGGATGATGCGCCAGTCCCCAACCTATATTTCCTTCCCGCGCAATCTGTGCATTGAATTCGTCCAACACGTCCCTGGAATTATAACTGGACTCTGAAGTCAGTTCCTTTTTCCACTGCTGATCCAAAGATATATACACCCGGGCGTTGGCATTCATACTCTTGATCGTGTTGTAGCAGATCCGGAAAGCCCGCACATATTCCTTCACATATGTCTTCAGATCCACATACTGCATATAGTTCCAGAGAGAACGCACATTGATTTCATTCCCCACGATCCAGTTCATCACTGTCCCGTGCGTCTCATCCCGATAGCGTTCCGCCAGGAAAGCCACAATCGCTTCCAGATACTCGCTTCCCTCTTCTTCCGCCGCGTTAAACGCATAATAATATGCATTTCCGTCCCGGGAAAGGGGATGGATCATCTGCGGATACGCAGTTGATTTATTGTTCAGCAGAATGGCGGTCGTGACGATCCCTTTTTTCGTAAGCGTGCTGAATACATAATCATACTCGCTCACCACATGGCCATTCAGCTTATACTCCTTGCCATTATACACATAGGTAATGGTGGGATAATCCTTCTGAGTGGATTCCCCCAGCAGACGTCCTACCGGAATGTTATAAACCGCATGCTTCACACCCAGTTCTTCCAGTTCTGTGGTGCCCAGTTTCTGAGAATCCACCAGCAGCCCCTTAATGGACTCCGCTTCCGGAAAAGGCTCCGTATAATCCGCCAGCACCTCCGGATTGGTTATATATGCAGGCGCGGAAACCGCCTGATACTTCCCGTCATTTTTCACAGCCACCACGAACTTATCCGTCAGTCTGGAATCTTCCTGGAACTCATTGACCTCAGCCGACAGCGTGAACTCGTCCGCCATCTTCGTACTGGCGATAAAGTCCTGTGCATCCCCGATCTCATCCTCATATGTTTCCAGCGCGAACAGATAGAACAGGTTATCTTCACTTTCCGGAAGCTCCGCTGCCTCTCCCGTCAGAGTGAAATGTGCACCGTCTTCCTGTATCAAACAGGAAGCAACCGTCACTCCCATTTCTTCCGTCAGCAAGTCACTATCTGAATCAGGCTGTTCCGAATAGGCTGTTACAGCCGCAGCCTCCCCCGCAGCCAAAGCCGCCTCTCCCTGCCAGTTCAGGATCTCCTGCTCCGCTTTCCCTTCCGCGGATGCCTGCCGATTCCATTGTTCACTTTGATAGGTATATATTAAAGCGCCCGCGACGATCAACAGAACGCCAAAAAGTAACAGAGCACATCCGACCGACGCTCTGTTACCCATTTTTTTTCTCTTTCCGCGCTGCATTCTTATACCTTTGCCCCGCGGTTCTTCTTCTTTATTTGAATTCTGTTTCATAGCAGTTCCCGTTTTCTCTCAATCCCGCAACACACCTGACGCGAGACGCATCTCGATGTTCTAAAATATTGTAGCACATATTTCCTTTTATCTACAATATAAAGATCATAAATATTTAATAATTTTGTAACACTTCGGTTACTGCTCACAGGATGGGGGAGATGCCTATTCGCCGGAGGGGAGGTTTGGTGCGCAGCCGGTATCTTCTTTCCGGAGGCATCAAGCCTTCCCTCCGGCGAATAGGCATCTCTCCATCCCGTGAGCAGTGACACACTTTGCTACAGTTCATCCCCCTGTCCTCCGAAATACTTTATATATCCTGTGGGCGGTATTCCATATTCCTTTTTAAAATTGCGCAGGAAAGAAGAATAATCCGCAAAACCGCATTTCTCCCACACCGTGCCGACTGCCTCTCCCTCCCGCAGCAGCTTACAGCCATGGATCAGGCGCTTGTGGTTCAGATAGCTGTGAACCGTCATTCCCGTCAGTTCCTTGAACTTGCGCAGGAAATGATACTTGCTCATATGCACATGCTCCGCCAGGGCGTCCAGACTGATCCGCTCCGTCATATGCTCTTCTATATACGCATTCACCCATTCGGCCAATTCATGGCGGATCTGCATTTCCTCCCCGGCAGCAAACGCCTTTTTCCCGACGAGCTCGTTCAGGTAAACAAAAAACAGAAGAAGCTTTGCCCGGTCAAACAGTTTTTTCCCCTTCATCCCTTCCAGTTCCGGCACGTCCTCCATGGCGGCATGCACCAGGCATTCCCTCAGTACCGCTTCCTGGGAAGCCGGAAAATGATATACGATCTCCCTGCGCTCCTCAAAGCAGCGGCTCAGATCCTGTTCCCCATCCGAAAGCCGATCCAGCATCTGTTTTGTGATCCACAGGATAATGCGGCGGGAACGGACATGCTTTCCCTCTACATAATGATATTTATGCATGACATTTCTGTTTATGAGCAGAAAATCACCTTTTTTCAAAAAATACGTCACATTATCCACAAGGCTTGAGAATTCCCCGTCCAGAATATAGATCACTTCATAGAAATCATGATAATGGAGCGTACAGGCACCCATGGGCGCCCCGCGCTTCTCATAAATCTCATAATCCTCCTGGATCATGTACTGCCGTTCCTCATCCTCCTGAATATATCTTGTCCTGATTGCCGACATTTTGTCTCCATCCTCCCATTCCAGCTTAGAGCAATTTTTGCCTGACTTCAAGCAATAAATAACATTTTCAAGCATTTTTGTATCCATTATAATAAGGGTAACCGGCAGGAGATACAACGATCTTCTTCCTGCCCATTCGGAAAAATCACAGGAAAGCGAGGAAACAGCGCATGCAGATGACATTAAGGTGGTACGGAAGCGAATACGACACCGTCTCCCTCTGGCAAATCCGGCAGATCCCCGGCGTCACCGGAGTGATTTCCACCCTCTACGGCACCTCTCCCGGAGATGTATGGGAGCTTGAAGAGATCCTGAAGTTAAAAAAAGAAATTGAAGATGCGGGACTTACGCTGGCGGGCATCGAAAGCGTCAATGTCCACGACGCCATCAAGGCAGGTTTGGCCGACCGCGACAAGTATATTGACAATTATATCCAAACGTTAGAGAACCTTGGCAAAGCGGACATCCATCTTGTCTGTTATAATTTCATGCCCGTTTTCGACTGGACCAGGACGGAACTGGCACGGGTACGTCCTGACGGTTCCACAGTTCTCGCTTATACCCAGGAGGCCGTGGATCGGCTGAATCCGGACGAAATGTTCTCTTCCATCTCACAGGATACCAACGGAAGCGTCATGCCTGGCTGGGAGCCGGAACGGATGGCCCATATCAAGGAGCTGTTCGCGCTGTATCAGAATATAGATGAAGAAATGCTCTTCGATCATTTGAAATACTTCCTGGAACGCATTATGCCGGTATGCGATCAGTACGACATCAATATGGCGATCCATCCTGACGACCCGGCCTGGAGCGTATTCGGCCTTCCCAGGATCATCACGAACAAAGAGAACATCCAGCGCATGATGAAAATGGTGGACAATCCCCACAACGGCGTCACCTTCTGTTCCGGTTCCTACGGCACCAATCTTGAAAACGATCTGCCGGATATGATCCGTTCCCTGAAGGGCCGGATCCATTTCGCCCATGTGCGCAACCTGAAGTTCAATTCTCCCACGGATTTTGAAGAATCCGCCCACCTATCCTCTGACGGCACCTTCGATATGTATGAAATCATGAAGGCGCTCTATGATATCGGCTTTACAGGCCCCATCCGGCCCGACCACGGACGCATGATCTGGGGGGAAGTGGCCATGCCCGGTTATGGATTATACGACCGCGCGTTGGGAGCAACTTACCTGAACGGCCTCTGGGAAGCCATTGAAAAGTCCGAAAAAGCCCATTCCTCCGATGCGGAAACGGACGGCAGAAAGGGGGCTTCCAAATGAAACTGACTGCTTGCGGCCTGCAGGATAGGGATGCCTGGAAGAAGGCCGGTTATCTGCTTCCGGAATTCGACATTCCGGCCGCTTTGGCCCATACCCGGACGGCCCCCCAATGGATTCACTTCGGCGCGGGCAATATTTTCCGCGCATTCCAGGCCAATTTGGCCCAGAAGCTTCTGGAGCAGGGGCTCATGGAATCCGGCCTGATCGCCGTGGAAGGATATGATGCCCAAATCATTGACAGAATGTATCTTCCCCATGACAACCTGAGCATCCTCGCCACCTTGAAGGCGGACGGAACCGTTGACAAAACGGTGATCGGCAGCATTACGGAAGCGCTCGTGCTGGAGCGGGAACGCAGGGACGATTTCATGCGGCTCAAAGAAATCTTCCGTTCTCCCACCCTGCAGCTTGCCAGCTTCACCATAACAGAAAAAGGATATGCGCTCACCAACGCGCACAAAGATCTGCTTCCCGACATCGCTGCAGACTATGCGCAGGGGCCTGCTTCTCCCCAAAGCTATCTGGGGAAGGTCACTTCGCTCATCTACGAACGCTACCTGGCCGGCGCTCTCCCCATCAGTCTGGTCAGCATGGATAACTGCTCTCACAACGGAGATAAGCTGTACGCCGCTGTAGACGCCTTTGCCGCCGCCTGGGAAAAGGCAGGCCTGGCTCGGGAAGGATTTCGTTCCTATGTGAATGACCGCAGCAAGGTGGCCTTTCCCTGGACCATGATCGACAAAATCACCCCCCGCCCGGACGACGCGGTGCGCGGCCTGCTGGAAAAAGACGGACTTGAGGATCTGGACGCTGTTATCACAGCAAAGAACACTTATATCGCGCCGTTCGTCAACGCGGAGGAATGTCAGTATCTCGTCATTGAAGACGCTTTTCCAAATGGAAGGCCACCTTTGGAGAAGGCCGGCGTCCTCTTTGCGGATCGACAGACCGTGGATCGGGTGGAAAAAATGAAGGTATGCACCTGTCTGAACCCTCTGCATACAGCTCTGGCTGTCTATGGCTGTCTGCTGGGTTACCAGCTGATCTCAGAAGAGATGAAGAATCCCCTGCTGGTTACGTTCATCAGCAGGATCGGATATCAGGAAGGACTTCCGGTGGTGGTCAATCCCGGCATCCTGGAGCCCGCCGCTTTCATTGATGAGGTAGTGCATAAGCGGCTTCCCAATCCCTTCATGCCGGATACCCCGCAGCGGATTGCCACTGATACCTCGCAGAAGCTTCCCATCCGTTTCGGAGAGACCATCAAAGCTTATTTGCAGGATCCTTCCCTGGATGCCTCTTCCCTTCAAATGATCCCGCTGGTCTTCGCGGGCTGGCTTCGGTATCTCATGGCGGTGGATGATGCAGGCGAACCCTTCGCGCTAAGCCCGGATCCCATGCTGGATACACTGCTTCCTCTGTTCGCTTCCTGCCACCTGGGCCAGCCTTGCGACCTATCCTTCCTGGATCCCCTTCTTTCCAGGGAATCCCTCTGGGGGGTGAACCTTTTCGAGGCTGGTTTGGCAGAACGGGTGAAGGACTACTTCCGGGAACTTTCCGCCGGGCCCGGCGCGGTTTTGGCCACGCTGAAAAAATATGTGGAAGAATAACTCCCATTCCTCGAACTAAAATGTCCGTAAACATCATACCGCCTGCCGCACGGCGATCCAAACCATGCGGCAGGCGGTATATTCTTAGATATCTGTTTTTCTCCTGTATCGGGGTTTCCGCTTATCCTTCTATCCGTATAAATAGCCGGAATCCCTTTACAGGGAAATGGTCGCGGCTGTCCCGCCGTCATCAATCTCATACCTGAGCATATTTTTTCCCCCTTTTGACGGTTACGGGAGCTGCTTCAGCAGGCTTCCCATCGCCCGCGTCATGGCTTCCTGATATGCCTGCTCATCCACGACATGGAACAGATAACGGTTCGTCTTCCCTTCCGTCCTATTCCAAGCCGTCCTTCCTTTCTCATCGCAGGTCACATTAACAGGAATAAACTCAAACACGCCTTTCTGCCCGGATGTCAACGGCACAATTTCCCCCTCTTTTGTGACCGTCATCCCCGCAGCGTGGAGAAAGCCTCCCGTACACCACATATTTCTGTACAAATTTCCATGTGCTTCCAAAATAAACGGATTTACCGGCTGAGACAAATAAGAAAGCCACCTTCCGTCCGTCACACGCCCCAACGCATATTCAAAATATTTTTTTACTGAAGGAGAGACTTTCTCCAGGATTTCCTTCTGCCGGAACCGATAATATGTGCCATATTCCCCCACGCACATCCTCCCATCCTTCACTCCCTTTAAAGAATGAAAGCACGGCATCCAATAAATCGGACAGGGAAGCTGGAACACGGACTGATAGGAAAACGGATCCAGTTCCACATTATATTCCAGTTCTTCCTCTGAACATCCAGAGCCGGCATTCAGATAAATCGCCCGGCATTTCTCCCTGAACAATTCCGGTCTGGCAAATCCCGCGATCGCCACATCCCGGCTGGAACCCACAATATGCAGCACAACCGGCTCCTGCGCTTCTTCCAGCAGACGGATCAACATGGCTATCCCTCCGTTTTGCGGTTTTCGGGAAACGATCTCAATCGCTTCTTCCCGGCTGTGTATGCGGCATGGCACCCCCACAGCAAAGGGAACCGCAAGGCCTGTGATCGCATTCATCTGCGAAATGGCCGCAGCTGCAGGATCTCCGCAGTCATTTCCATAGAAATCCGCCCTCGGCGGAAAGTCCAAAAGGATCCCCTTCAATTCTGTTTTGCCCAAATAAGCCAGGGCATATTGGCACGCAAGATCCCAATGGTCGTCCGGATCCGCATGGTGATGGAATAAATCTGTCTGATGAATGACCGTCACTTTCATATTCTTTCCCTCCTTCAGATTTTCTCAGGACAGTCCTGTATCTATTCCCCTTCAGTATATCCAAACGCATCCTTTTTTCCAACCCATTTTACAGACCTGCGCATCATCTGCGCAATTATCTGGTCCGATACACAGAAAACGCCCAATTTGTCAAACAGATTCAAAAATTGCTGCCATATGAGATCTCTTACATTCCGCATGAGGAACTAAAGCAGCTGGCTAACTGCAGTTTTGCATATGTCAGAACCGGTGAATGCACCCCTTATGCAAATATTCTTCTGCAGGCCGCCACCTCTTTCTAAACCGTGAAATATTTTCTGCCGCAAAAACAGCCATAACAGGCCTTTTTCAAGATCTGTTATGGCTGTCTTCCTAGCAGTTATTCAGCTTTTCCCTTTTCCTCCCCGCCCAGGCTGCCGCTTTCTCCTGTCAGCTTCTGCCTGCCAGCTATGTTCTATTATCTCACAAAGCCATTCTCTTTAGGCAAAATTCTCTTTAGGCAAAGAGTTTCTCACAAGCTTCCATAGACAATATTCCGAATTCTCGGATGGATATATGCCTCCTTATTCGGGACCAAATTATGCATATACACGATCGAAAGTTTTTCAGAAGGATCAATGGATACATAGGTTCCAAGCATACCGGTCCAACCGAATTCTCCAGGTGATGCATTCACCCCCGCGGCCGGCTTCAGAAGCGTCCGCACTCCCAAACCATATCCATATCCTTCCAGATAAGGGCTGTAGAAATCTTTAAGCTGCTGATCATTCAGCTGATTCGTACGCATCAAGTCAATCGTCTTTCTTCCGATAATGCGTTCCCCCTTATAAACGCCTCCGCATGCCAGCATCTGCGTAAATGCAATGTAGTCTCTCACCGTGGAGAACAGACCTACACCGCCTCCTTCATACTTTGCATCCGGTTCAAAATTTTCATCATCCTCATAGCCTGGAAGCGCCTTCGGCTCACCCGCGTCCTGCAGCTCATATACGGTCACCATTCTGTCTCTAACATTTCCAAAATAATGATGTCCCGTATCCTTCATTCCCAAAGGTTCAAAGATCTCTTCCCTCATGAACTCGCTCAACCGTTTTCCGGAAACCTCTTCAATCAGGGCTGCCACCAGATCCAACCCCACCCCATAGCGCCAGCGCGTCCCCGGATCAAATGCAACCGGAATGGAAGATATCGCCCGTACTTCCTGCCGGAGCGTGTAGTCTCCCACATCTCTGCGCAGATCCTCCCGCACCTTCTGCAGCATCTGATGCGTGTAATCCTCTCCGCCATATCCAATTCCCATCGCCATGGAGAAACAGTCCCGAATCAGAATCGGACGGTTTGCAGGCCTGATCACAACGTTTCCGTCTGCCTGTGTTTCTGCCACCATCGTGTGCTTCCACTCCGGGAAGTACTCGTATAAGGGATCGTTCAGCAGGAATTTCCCCCGTTCATATAACATTAAACCAGCCGTGCTCGTCACCAGCTTAGTAGTAGAAAACTGACGAAATACGCTCTCCTGGCTCATGGGAATTTTCTTCTCCCTGTCGGCAAATCCATGATACTCCTCAAACAGAATTTCTCCGTCCCGCGCTACCGCACATCCATTTCCCAAGGGACCTACTTTCATAGACTCTTCCAGAAAACAGCTGAAATCCTTAAAATTAGACATCTGTTTCTCCTTTCCGTCCTTCTCGGACCACTTTCTGTTTTTCTTAAGACAATTTTCACTTCCAGAGAATAGTATAACAGAAAGCACTCCATCCGTCACACAGCTGCCTGATACTATTTTTCAGATATGCATTTCCAAACTGCAGCGAACCGGCCTATCCGCAAATTTGCCTATCTGCAGATTTCTTCCACATCCTGTACGATCTGAAACCAATCCATGCTTTCTAACACATAATCCGCTGCTTTGGGCTTAGAAGAGCCCTTCTTTCCCTGAGGACTCAGATTGGTTCTGAGAAACAAGGTGGTCAGGCCTGCCTTTTTCGCTCCTTCCACATCCGCCTCTAAATCATTGCCAATCATCAACGCATCCTGCGGAGCGATCCCCTTATCCAGAAACAACGTCTCAAAAAAACGAATATCCGGCTTTCGGCATCCATAATCAGAGGAAAGATACACTCCATCAAAATATTCACTCAGCCCCAGCGCCTCCAGCTCATATTGGGTGAAAACACGCTGCGCATTGCTCAAAAGCCAAAGTGCATGTCCCTCTCCGCGTAATCTTTCCAGCGCTTCCTTCACTCCCGGATACAGTCTGATATAATCTATAGAAAGGATCCGAAAGACCTGAGCAGCATTCCAGGCCAGTTTTTCTGTTCCCTCTGTTACACCCTTCCTTTGAAAGAGTTCCTCAAAAATGGTTTCAAACTTCATCTCGGGAAAACATTCATAACTCTGTCCTGCCATCGCATCCATCCGGGCGATCCGTTCCTCATACGCATTCTCCAGTTCCCGGCCACTGTAATGTGCCCCATAAAAACTAAAATACAATGCAGTCTTTTCCCACAGCATTTCCCCTTCCGTCTCCGTATGAATATCTACAAGGGTTCCATACAGATCAAAGATCAAATTTTTATATTTCATAACATCTCCTTCCATCAAGGGTACTGCCACAATAATTATAAAAAAAGAACCTTGAAATCTCCAAGGTTCTTTTAGAGGCGCAGACCGGATTTGAACCGGTGGATACTGGTGTTGCAGACCATTG
>OLQH01001568.1_pt1 | contig 16865 bp, 15 predicted proteins | sample 1672671 | NCBI WGS metagenome assembly OLQH01 (sample SAMEA3136712, study PRJEB25190) | human gut metagenome
TCACTCATAAATATCATTATGGCAAAAAGTACTGTCCGGGGATCCGGACAGTGCTTTTTTAGGTGTGTGCCAGGCATGGCACTAATCTAGCTAGTGAAAGTCTAGTCACGGGTATTTACCGCCAAGTGTAGCGGAGCGCAAGTTGGCATCAGTAATGATGTGGATGAAGGAAGCGCATAGCAAAGTTCACGAGCCTACGAACAGAAACTTGATAAGGCGATGAGGTGGGTAAGGTTGCACGTCAAACCAAAGCCCGAAAGGTAAACGTATAACCGAAGTTGTAAATCAAGAGGTTGTGGAACGAAAGATTAGTGCCTTACCCTTGGGAGGCCCTACCCACACATCAATAGATGTGGACGAAAAAGGTTTAGGGAGGGAGTCAGATGATGTCATAGTAGGTGAAAGCCGAAGGACTGAAACGATTTATAGTACAAATCGGTATGCTTAAAATAATACATGAACTAGAAATCGGATGGACAGGAAAAGTAGGAACGTAACCGAGGAATACTGTTTATATTCAGAGGAGTGTTATGTATGAATCTTAAGATAAGTCAGAGGAGTAACAACAATGGAATTAATTGAAGTGATATTATCAAAAGAAAATCTAAACCGAGCCTATAAAAAGGTGGTATCAAATAAGGGTGCAAGTGGAGTTGACGGAGTTACCGTTGAAGAACTGGGAGATTATATAAGAAAGAATAAGGACATGATTGTTACGTCTATTAGAAATAGAACTTATATGCCGAAACCAGTGAGAAGGGTGTATATTCCGAAAGGAAATGGGAAACAACGACCGTTAGGAATTCCAACGGCACTTGATAGAACCATCCAACAGGCAATCGCACAGCCAATATCTGATATTTACGAAGAAATATTCAGTGAATACAGCTATGGGTTCAGACCGTGCAGAAGCTGCCATGACGCAATCCGACAGGCACTCTGTTATCTGAATGAAGGATATGAATGGGTCGTAGATATTGATATAGAACAGTTTTTCGATAAGGTAAACCACGATAAATTAATCCAGATACTAAGAGAGCAGGTAAATGACAATACCACATTAAACCTAATCCGGAAATATCTGAAAGCAGGAGTAATGGAGAAAGGTCTGGAAAAAGCAACTACCACGGGCGTGCCCCAAGGAGGTCCACTTTCCGTTGTGTGTTCCAATGTATATCTTGATAAGTTGGACAAGGAACTGGAGCAGAGAGGACTCCGTTTTACAAGGTATGCCGATGATGTGTTGGTATTCACGAAAAGTGAGATGGCAGCCAACCGGGTAATGGACTCCATAAGCGGCTGGCTGGAAAGAAAACTGTTTCTGAAAGTAAATGCCACGAAAACGAAAGTAGTCAGACCGACAAGAAGTAAGTACCTCGGATTCACATTTCTTAAGAATGGTCCGGAATGGAAAGCCAGACCAACCAAAGAAAAGAAGAAGAAATTGAAAAAGAAGCTGAGCGAATATCTGAAAAGAGGAAAAGCGATAGCAAGCCCTCTTGCGGTCACAATCAAAAGAGTGAACGAGATTGTAAAAGGGTGGATAAATTATTTCAGAATCGGAATGATGAAACAGTACATGGAAGAACTTGGAGAATGGCTTCGACATAAAATCAGGGTCATAGTCATGAAGCAGTGGAAAAGACCAAGAACCATCTATAGAAATCTCAGTTATTTAAACTGGAAAAATAAGAATGGATGTAGTCGGGAAGATATCTTCAAAGTTGCGAATTCAAGACTCGGATGGTATAGAAGATGTGGGATGAACGTAGTAAATTTCATTATCAGTAAAGATTTACTTGAAAATAGGATAAAAGATGGAGCAGGGTTGCTCAATCCCTTATCCTATTACTTAGTTAAAGTTGGAATATAAGTTGTAGAGCCGTATACGAGACCCGTACGTACGGTTCAATGGGAGGGGCGAGAAACTTATTCTCCCTCTACCCTATTGCAATATATGGTGCAGTGATAGAAGGGACGTGGGTTCTTTCTGGATTATGGTTAGTGAATTATGATTGCGCCGAAGAGCGAAGGAGCTTTAAGTCTGTATTTGCCACAGATTTAAAGCTCTTGTTGCTATTTAAAAACTCTATAATATCTCAAATTCAGAAAGAACCGGGGCGTGTGGTGTGGTTTTTTTGCTGCATGGAAAAGATTCCGAATTATTCTACGTGACTACGTGACCATAACGCCTCCCGGGGAGATGCATACTTCGCACATGGATGATGGCTGCAAGCGGCCGCATTTTGGGGAGAGAATGCTGGAAGTAGGATCTTCTTTTAAGCTTTGGGAAATTTTTCGTGATTTTTTGTGTAAGAAAAAGCTTTTTGGGGAAGATGTATGAATATGGACGCAGGCGAATCATGGTGAAAGGCAGGCCTTTGTGCAGGCTCTGGGGGCTGGTGTAAATTTAACCATATTATTTTAGAAATACGACATGAGATTAAAAAGACAGGTCAGAAGGCGCATTTTGCGGCTTCTGACCATTTTAGTGACCATGAATGATTCGGATTCATAGTATTGTGAGCTGGTTCATATATCTGCGTTTGGTATCCGGCTGTATATGCACGTATAGATCAAGTGTTGTCTTTACAGATGTGTGCCCCAGGATTTCGGACAGGGATTTTGTGTCAAAGCCCTGTTCAATCCAGCGGCATGAGAACTGGTGGCGCAGGGAATGGATTTTTATATGCGGTATCCGGCATTTTTTTAAGAGAGTGGCGTATCTGCGTTGTATTGTCCTTGGCTCCATACATTTTTCGGTTCCGGTTAGGACAAAAGAGCTGCTGTCTTTTTTTAATGGTGCTGCCAATGCCAGAAGTCTGTCCGGCAGAGGAATGGAACGTATGGAGGTTGCTGTTTTCGGGGTGCCAATATTTAAATGTGTGCGGGCGCATTCTTCTTTTCCGTCTGTTATGAGCATGTTCAGGTTTTTGACACGTGTCACAGTGCGGCGGATGTGGATCTTGTACTGAATAAAATCGATATCTTCCCATTTCAGGCCGCTCAGTTCACCTACACGGATTCCGGTGTACATGCATAAAAGGATGCCGAAGGAAAAAGAGTCCATGTTACAGAGAAGATAAGAATCCAGTTTTTTGTAATCTTCGCTGCTCATGATCTGTATTTCACTGCTGCTTGATGGGATACGGGGGAATTTCAGCGGTTCAGACGGGAAAAACCCAAATTCCTGGGCGTATCGGAGAATATTTTTGAGTACACTTAAGATCACATGGATACTTCCGTACGCCATTCCCTGCTCCAGTTCCTTTTGTACAAAACCCATGAGGGTGTGGTTGGTAAACTTTTTTACCTGCATTTGGCCAAGGAGGGGCAGGATATGATTGTCAAGGATCTCCTCATAATTGGAATACGTGCTCTCTTTCACGGTATAACGTATATGAGCCTTCCACTGTGTACTTACGGTACGGATCTGGTCATCACGGGGCGGTGCAGAGGACTGGCTGCCGTACATAAAGAAACTGGGATTTTCGGATATGATTTTAGTTTTTTTATCTTTTACTTCCGTGTAAGACTTGCCGTATAAATATCCGTAATGGATCTTACCGTCTATATCACGCCCCTTCACATAACGGGCCTCCCAACGGCCATCTTTTCGTTTTCTGATATTTTCACCTCTTCTTGACATATTGACCTCCTAAAAATTATGAATTTATTGTACAAATTCAGACCACTTTTCTGACCACTAATGATTTTCTATTAATGGTGCAAAAATATCACGGTTTTCATTTTATATCCGGTAAAGTTTTCCAGTGGTTCCGAATATACCAAAAATAGCTAAAAAATTGCCATTATTTTTTGGCATATTGACTTTAAGGGCTTTTGGCGTTAAACTTAGTTTTGACTAAAGACCGGAAAATTATATTTGTTAATACTTTTTCTTGTCTTTTGATGTCGTATTTCTAAAAAAATATGTCCCATTTATTGGAATAAGTGAATGAAAACAGGATACTGCATTAAGACAATTAAATACAAACTTCGCTGTTCTCACCCGGAATGGCTGACAGAAACAGAGAAATATTACAGACAGGTGCTGGATTTTTATTTTCGGCTGCTTTTGGAACACGAAGAAATCTGGGAACTGAATCTCCTTCAGATGCAGGGGGCGTTAGAACGCCTGACTATTGCAGGGAGAGACGGTAGAGTACCTGAGAGACCGCTGCCCTATGACAAGGTTCCGGTTTATTTTAGGCGGTCGGCTATCAATAAGGCATCTGCCAGTTTGAAGAGTTATACGGAAAAGTATAAAAATTCGGGTGATGACCTGGTCTATACCATACCGGATACCATTGATGCGTCTGTGACCTACTTTAAGGGGATGTATAAGGATTTTAGGGAAAATAAGATTTCTCTGAAGGTATGGGATGGGGAAAAGTGGAACTGGATGGACTGCAGGTTAAAGGGCCAGTTGATACCTGAGGATGGTATGATGCTTTCTCCCACAGTTGTTTTTCGGGAGAAGGAGTTTTGGCTGCATGTGCCTGTGAAACAGCAGACGGAGGATGCCAGGAACGCAAAAGACCGGATGAAGGAAAGAGAGAATGTCTGCAGTGTGCAGTTTACGAATACGGACATTTTTGCCATGTGCTGTGTGCTGGATGGAGATGGGAAGCAAAAGGCAGTGTATTCCTGCAGAGGCGGGGATGCGTATAGAAGCAAATGTAAGGTCCTTTTGGAAAAAATCGAGAAATCCAGAGTTTATACGGACAGAGATAATGCACCGCAGGCGAATCATAGATATTATATGCGGTTGAAGAATCTGTCTGAGCATTATGCGCATCAGGTGAGCAGGGAAATTGTGGATTTCTGTGTGAGGGAAGAGGCAAGTGTGATCGTATTTCCGTCTTATGATAAGGAGTTCAGCAAGGTTGTCCAGTACCGTTCAGGGATGTATTCGCCGCTGTATTTGGGAAGCAGGATCAGAGAGTTTCTGAAATATAAGGCATGGGGCGCCGGGATCGTGGTTCTGGAGCTTAGTGCGGAAGGGACGAGCAGTAAGTGCTTTGTCTGCGGCGGGAAGATTCGGAAAAATGGGGCCATGTTTGAGTGTGAGAATGGGCATCAGGGAAGTCGGTTCCTGAACAGCGCGAGGAATCTTGGGGTGAAATGCCTGAAGGATTTTGAGCGGAAGAGGAAATGAATGAGGCAGATGGATTTAACTGTTTGATCAGGTAAATGAATGAGATGGCTCAAATGTTAAGAGGATTTAGAAATTTATTTATAACAAATTTAGATGTTTATTTGGACATAAGTGTGAACATTCACTCTTATATAGATGCCGGGAAACTGGCAAGAGGCTGTGCGCCAGTGACGCATAGTTTCCGGTTGAATATCGCCGGTCGGCTCCTTAGCGGGGTCGGCGAAGAATTGCCTTTTGGGGCAGAGAATATTCAAAGTAATAAAAGAAAAAGGCAGGAGGGAAGACCATGGGGCTGATGATCTTTGTATTGGTAGTTCTGATGATGTTGCTTTTATCCGCTGTGATTTTTGCCCTTGCAAAAATCAGTTCAGGTGACAGAAAGAGGGAAGATACAGAACAGGAAATATTTATACAGAGAGCTGGAAAATAAACCAGAGAAACCGATAAAAAATACGGAAATATATGAGGGAGATTATGAGGAAATGAGTATTTATGTCACGCAGTCTTCAATTGCATCATGGGATGAATTTGTAGAAGAGATCAAGCCGATTTTTAAATCAAAGCGTATGACCAATATGGGACCGGTATATAAAAAAATGCAGCAGCAGCTGATCCGCTATTTGGACGTGCCGGAACTGTCACTTTTTGTAAATGGGCACATGGCATTGGAGATGGCAATACAAACTATGGATTTTCCAAAAGGGTCTGAGGTTATTACCACTCCATATACCTTTGTCTCAACCGCACATGCCATAGCTCGGAATGGACTGGTGCCGGTATTTTGTGATATCAGCCCGGATGATTACACGATGGATGTAAGCAAAATTGAAGGTTTGATCACAGATAAAACAGCAGCAATCGTGCCTGTCCATGTATATGGAAATATATGCAACGTGGAGGCAATCCAGGAGATTGCTGACAGACATGGACTGAAAGTGATTTACGACGGCGCCCATGCTTTCGGTGTGAAATACAAAGGGGTCGGAATTGGAAATTACGGCGATATGACGATGTTCAGTTTCCATGCCACGAAGGTTTTCAATACCATTGAGGGCGGAGCTGTGGCTTTCAGGGATAAGAGCTATGGTATCCGCTTGCATGAGCTGAAGAATTTCGGTATCCATGGAGAAGATGATGTTGCCGACATCGGTGGAAATGCAAAACTGGATGAGTTCCGGTCAGCTATGGGCATTTGCAATCTGCGTCATGTGGATGAGAACATTGCCGGCAGAAAACAGGCAGCAGAGCGATATGATGCAAATCTCAGAGATGTGCCGGGACTGCGCCTCATGAAACTGAGAGATGGCGTGACACCTAATTATTCTTATTATCCGGTGTTTGTTGATGCCAATACGTTTGGTAAGACAAGGGATGATATCTACAGCTATTTGAAAGAAAATGATATTTTTGCCAGAAGGTATTTTTATCCCGCGATAAATGATATGGAATGCTATAAAAAGAATTACAGTGTACTGCCTACACCTGTTGCGCATGAGGTGTCTTTGAACATCCTGACACTGCCAATGTATGCGGATTTGGAACTGGAAGATGTGGACAGGATCTGTGAGCTGATCCTAAAAGCGTAAGGAGAACATACATATGGTAGATATCAATGAATTATCATTTTCCCAGAAAGCAGAGATCGCAGATTATATCAAACGGGATAATCTAACAATTGTAAACCATAAACTGAAGCCTGCTGAGGTGAAAGACTCCTTTTATACACGCTATGGAAAACGATGTATAGATATTGTTTTTTCACTCCTGGCGCTTACTGTCACAGCGCCTATTAATTTAGTGCTTGCCGTGATCACTTTTTTTGATGTGGGATGTCCGGTTCTGTTCCATCAAAAGAGGATCGGTATAGAGGGCAGGAAGTTCACCATATACAAATTCAGAAATATGACAAATGAAACGGATGCGAATGGTGAACTTCTCCCACCCTCCCAGAGGGTGACAAAGTGGGGAAAAATTGCAAGAAAGACGTCCCTGGATGAACTGCTTAATTTTGTCTCTGTTTTAAAAGGCGATATGAGCATCATAGGTCCAAGGCCGCTGCTTGATTATTATTTTGAGCGTCTCAGCGACAGGCATAAAACCATATACAAAGTACGTCCGGGCCTTGAATGCCCTACTCCCCAGCATGTGGATCACTGTTTAAGCTGGCAGGAGCGGCTGGACAACTATGTATGGTATGCGGAAAACTGCAGCTTTATGCTGGATGTGAGATTATTATTCCGGATGGTGGCTATTGCTTTGGACCGCAGGAGTACGTCCAGCCGTTCCCAGGCAAAAACCGGTGGTCTGATGGGATATGACACGGATGGAAATGTGATTTACACAAAGGCTGTGCCGGATAGATTTGTGGACGAGTTTCTGACAACCCATGGATATAAAAGCATAGATGAGGCAGTTGCAGACAGATACAGCGAAAGGAATTGTGCATGATGAGAAAATATTTAAGGAGAGAGATATGCAAATGAGACGTAAGGCTGCATTGGTTTTAGCAGGAGGTCTGCCGCAGATAAGGCTGATCAAAGAATTACAGAACAGGAGTTATTATGTGATCTTAGCCGATTATACAGAACATCCCATTGCAGAACCTTTTGCCGATAAATTTTACAGAGAGAGCACCTTAGACGTGGAGGCAATTCGGAAAATTGCTGTTAAAGAACAAGTGGAGATGATCATCACCTGCTGTACCGACCAGGCACTGGAGACTGCTGCAAGACTTTCCGGGGAGTTGGATCTGCCTTGTTATATTGGGGCAGATACAGGACTTGCTGTCACCAACAAACAGTATATGAAAGAAATATTTGAGAAAAACGGAATCCCTACGGCCAGACATATGACTGTAAATTCTATGGAGTTTCACTGTGATCTTCCGTATCCTCTTGTTGTCAAACCGGCTGACTGCAACAGTTCTAAAGGTGTTGTGAAAGTGCTGAATGATTCCCAATTAAAAAAAGCAGTGGGAGATGCGCTGAAATTAAGCAGAACCGGCACCGCAGTTATTGAAGAGTTTATAGAAGGAAATGAGGTCTCTGTGGATTTGTTTGTATGCGGTAAAAAGGCAAAAATAATCTGCTGTTCTTTTAGTGAGAAAATACGGGACAGGCAAAAGTTCGTTATCTATAAAGGTCAGTATCCGGCCAGGCTCAAGGATTCGGTCATGAAGCAGATTGAAGACGCAGCACAGAAAATTACCGATGTATTCCATCTGAACAATTGTCCCATGCTGATACAATTACTGCAAAAACAGGACCATATCTACATTGTAGAATTCAGCGCCAGAACAGGCGGATGTGTCAAGTATCATATGATAGAGGCGGCATCCGGTATAGATGTAATAAAACTGACGGTGGATGCCTTTGAAGGAAAAGAGGTGGATGTAAGGCCTTCTTTCTATCCGGGAGTTGTGGTAAATGAGTTCATTTACTGTAGTGAAGGCGTATTCGATCACATGGAAAATGTTGGGGAATGTCTGGATAACGGCCTGCTGGAAGCGGCTTTTGTATTGAAGAATCCGGGTGTGGAATTTGAGCATGTGGAGAGCAGCGCGGACAGGATCGCCGCCATTACTTTTGTTGCGGATTCCTATGAAGAATATGTAAAAAAACATAATCAGGCAATTTCAAGGATAAAGGTGATATCAGCCGATGGACGGGATATCATGAGGCACGATTTGCTGCCTGAACTGGATTAGGAGGTTGTTATGAGTGCAACGGATATATTTCTTGAGAGGATTCGGAACGCCTTTGCAGATGAAATTCCGGATAGAGTATACAAAAGGGCGAAAGAATCCTTATTGGATTACATAGGAGTGACACTTGCAGGTGCAGAGGCAATAAGTGATAAGCTTCAGGCGTATTTACAGTTTGCGGAGCCGGAGGCTGGGGCATTTACCGCTGTTGGCGTGAAGCAGAAAATGGGACTGAAGGATGCTGTCTTTCTTAATGGTTTAAACGGACATGCACTGGATTTTGATGATGGAACCAATACGGGAATCATACATCTGGGTTCCCCTATATTTTCTGTATTGCTGCCTTTAGCACAAAAATATGATATTACATATAAAAAATTTTTGAAAGCTGCTGTCATAGGATACGAAACCTCCTTTACCATGGCAGTGTCCATACAGCCCGGACATAAGGAAATGGGATACCATGCGACGGGGACCTGTGGAGTGCTGGGCATTGCGCTGGCGGTAGCTCATATGCTGGATTTTACGGAGGAACAGACAAGGAATGCATTTTCGGCCGCATGTGTATCTGCGTCAGGAATGCTGAAAGTGTTGGATGACGGGGCTGAATTGAAGCCGTATAATGTGGCAAAATCAGCGCTGTTGGGTTTAACATCTGTTCAGATGGCACAGGCAGGATTTACAGGGCATCCGGATCCCCTGGGCGGTTTCCGCGGATTTTTAAAAATGATGATAAGAGATGAGAAGATAGAACTCAAAAACCCTCTTCTGCACGGAACCTACGCTGTAGAGAAAACCTACACCAAACCATATGCAGCCTGCCGCTACTGTCATCCGGCCATTGAAGCTGCCATCAGTATGAGAGCAGAGTATGGGTTCAGGATCTCTGACATTTCAGCGGTAGAGGTGAAAACATATTACTGGGCTGTGGATAAGCATGACCATACAGTGATTCCGGGGCCGGCATCCGCTAAGATGAGCATACCCTACGGGGTTGCGGCAGGTCTGGTGTACGGAAAGGCCGGATTGAGGGAATATGATCCTGCCCATGTAAAAGAGCGGGAAGTATTGGATCTGGCTGCAAAGGTTACCGTGCGATCGGACGAGGCGCTTACCGCTCAGTTTCCGGAGAAGACATCCGCGGTCCTTAAATTGAGTACATATTCAGGGAAAGAGTATACAAAAAGAGTTGATTTTCCCAAAGGGGAACCGGAGAATCCTCTTTCCGACAGGGAGTTTGCGGATCGGTTTCTGGAGCTGGCTGTCTATGGAGGAATGACAGAGACAGAGGCCGGAAAAATCTTGGATGCTGTAGAAAACATGAATGGAAGTATGGAAGGGTTGTTTGAATACCTTTCATATCATAAGAATGGAGAATAGGTAAAATGCAGGAAAAGGTAAAACTCATCCTTGGGACTATGACGTTCGGGGAACAGATATTTGGCAGAGATACAGAGGATATGGTCAGGTGCTTTTTAGACCACGGGTACCGGGAGCTGGACACGGCTTATGTCTATAACAATGGAGAGTGTGAAAGACTGCTGGGTACAGCCCTGGAACATATAGACCGCAGCAGATTTGAAATTGCCACAAAGGTCAATCCAAGGATCACAGGCCATCTAGATGGACAAGCTGTACTGACACAATTTTATGAGTCACTGGAGAGACTGAAGCTGGATAAGGCGGATACGTTGTATCTCCACTTTCCGGATCCTGATACGCCGGTGGAATCCGCACTGGAGGCATGTGCGCAGCTTTATGAGGAAGGAAAATTTTCTGAATTAGGATTAAGCAACTTTCCCGCATGGCTTGTAGGGGAAGTTTACCACATCTGCGATATCCATGGCTGGATGCTTCCAAAAGTATATGAAGGACTTTATAATCCGCTGAGCCGGTTTGCGGAGCGGGAACTGGACTGTGCCCTGGATCACTATGGAATGCGTTTTTACGCATATAACCCACTGGCAGGCGGGATGCTGACAAACAAATATTCCGGAAAAGACAAATCTCTCAAGGAAGGACGTTTTACAAACCGCCCCAACTATCAACAGAGGTATTGGAAAAATTCTTATTTCCGTGCGGCAGACCATATCAGAGAGGCATGTGCGGATCATGATATCAATATCATTGAGGCATCCTACAGATGGCTGGCCTATCACTCCATGCTGAAAGCCAGGAGAGGTGATGGCATTATCATCGGAGCGTCCAGGCTTTCACAACTGGAGCAGAATATGGCGGCCCTGGAAAAAGGGAAGCTTCCCGATGAGATCGTCCAGGCTGTTTGGGAGGCATGGGAGATAAGCAGGGCAGATGCACCTGAATATTTTAAATATTACATTCCGGAGAAGAGCCGGGGAAATTAAAAGGAGATACAGAGAGAATGATCGATCAGGAAAGATTTTTAAATGTACTGCGGACAGCCGGCGTTGAATTCTTCACAGGTGTGCCGGATTCCTATCTGAACGGTTTCTGCAACTGCCTGATGAAGAATGTGGCGGCTGAAAGACATATGATAGCAGCCAATGAGGGAAATGCCGTCGGCATTGCCGCAGGGTATTATTTCAGTACAGATACGGTGCCGCTGGTTTATATGCAGAATTCCGGACTGGGAAATGCACTGAATCCGCTTCTTTCATTGGTGGATAAAAATGTTTATAGTGTGCCCATGATCCTTTTGATCGGGTGGCGGGGAGAACCGGGAAGCGGTGACTGGCCGCAGCATCAGACACAGGGAGAGGTTACACTCAAGATCCTGGATATGCTGGGGATTCCCTATGTGATCGCCCAAGATGAGGATGACAGTCTGGAAGAGCAGGTAAGGGAATGTGTGGAGAATGCCAAAAGGGAAAAGCGCCCTGCTGCCATCGTTGGGCGAAACGGCGTATTCGCCGGAGGGAAGAAGCCTAATATAACGGACACAGAATATCCCCTGTATCGGGAGGAAGCGATAGAAATCATCCTGGATACTCTGCCGGAAAATACCATTTATACGGCAACTACAGGCAGGGCTTCCAGAGAGCTGTATTTCTTGAGAGAGAGAAGAAAGGAAGGGCATCAGAACGATTTCCTGAATGTTGGTTCCATGGGACATGCATCTTCTGTTGCTCTTGGGATCGCCGCAGCCAATAAGAAGAGACTGGTTGTCTGTCTGGATGGAGATGCCGCGGCAATGATGCACATGGGGGCTTTCACCATGGCAAGTAAGACGGATGTCCCCAACCTTCTCCACATTATTTTGAACAATGGTGCCCATGAATCCGTAGGCGGCCAGCCGTCCGCCGGCTACCGGGTTGATTTTACAAAAATTGCCCAAGGGTCCGGATATAAGACCGTGGAAGGTCCGGTGGGTTCAAGGGAAGCACTTAGAGAAGTACTTGGGATACTGAAGCACGGACAACAGGCGGCATTGATAGATGTCAGAATTCGTAAAGGATTAAAAGGAGAACTGCCGGCCCTGAAAATATCACATGAAAAACTGATCCGGGAACTGATGGATGAATTATCAAAGGGTAACAACAGATGATCAAATAAAAGGAGGACTATGGAATGAAAGAAACAAGAGAGTTTTTAAAGAGTATGGGACTGCCTGAGGGAGATGCTTATGACCTTCCTACATCGGAAAAAAGATTTGCAGACGGTGCACAATACCGGTTTGAAGTGCCGGGGATCCAGGGTCCTAAAGTGATGGAGGCATTACTGGAGGCCATGGATAAATACGGGATCAGCCTGCATCGCGTGACCCAGACAAAAGGGATCATGATGCTGACAGACAATGAAATTATAGAGATGGTCCGTCTTGCAAAAGAGGCACAGACAGATTTGCTTCTGGCCATTGGGCCCAGGGCAACTACGGATACCAGCGCATCTGTCAATACACCGGAGGGAGTCCGCATGGGATACCGCCTGCGGGGACAAGAACAGATCGTACGCGCGGTAGAAGATGTAAAACGTGCTGCAGCGTTCGGCTGCCGGTCTTTCCTGGTATATGATGAGGGTTGTCTGTGGCTGCTGAATGAGATGCGGAAAGAGGGAGCTATCCCAAAAGACTGCCGCTTTAAGATCTCCGCCCACGCCGGTCATGGAAATCCTTGTTCAGCCAGGCTGTTGGAGATGATTGGCGCAGATTCCATAAATCCGGTGCGTGATATTCAGCTTCAGATGCTGGCAGCTATGCGTCAGGCAGTGGATGTGCCCATTGACATACATACAGAGAATCCAAAGTCCACAGGTGGTTTTGTACGGCACTATGAGGTACCGGAGATGATCCGCATAGCCGCGCCTATTTATCTGAAGACCGGCGGATCCGTGGCACAGACACACAGTTGGGAATCCTCTGCGGATGATGCACAGAAGCGTGCCAGACAGGTATCCCTTGTTAAGAGAATGATTGACAATTATTATCCGGAAGCAATCTGTTCGGAGAAAGGCTCAATAAGGTAACGAGAGATGAGACACCATAAATATAATCCCGATTTTGAATTCATAGTAAAGCCTGAGGAGTTTTCAAAATACTCAGATAAAGATATTCTGCAGTATTGTCTTGGGGCAACTATGTATATGCCGGGTACCAAGGATTTTTCTCAAAAGATATTAAACCACGAAATGCCGGGTCTTACCTCCATGGTCTTCTGTTTTGAGGATGCCTGTCCGGAAGGACAGGTGGAAGAAGCGGAAAAAAATGTCATTCATGTTCTGGATGTCCTGAGCACAGCGCTTGATAGCGGTGAACTGACATATGAGGATCTGCCTTTGATATTCTGCCGCGTGAGAAGTCAGGAACAGTTTATCCGTTTCGCAGAACAACTTACCAAGCATCATGTAAAGGCATTGACGGGAATCAATTTTCCTAAGTTCAATGCTCATAACGGCAATGTCTATATGTTCTACCTGAAACATCTCAATGAGAAATTCGGAGAGATTTTATACGGAATGCCTATCATAGAAGACCCGGAGGCTGCATTCAAGGATACAAGGATGACAGAACTCATAAGTATCAAGGAGATTCTGGACAAGTATAAAGATATTGTCCTGCAGGTTCGCGTGGGCGCAACAGATTTCTCCTCTTATTTCGGAGTGAGAAGAGGAGTGGATTACTCCATATATGACATACTGACAGTCAGGGAAATCCTGTCCGATATCATTAATGTCTTCGGGAGAAATAATGACTATGTTATATCAGGTCCTGTGTGGGAATATTTCCGGGCAAGCAAAAATATGATGTTCGACGAACTTCCAAGCTACGATATTGAGGATTGTCTGCTGAAGCGTATTCCCATAGTCAATACAGAGATTGACGGACTTCTAAGGGAAGTCATTCTGGATAAAGCCAATGGTTTTGTGGGAAGGACTGTTATCCATCCCACCCATATCAAGTATGTGAATGCGATGCAGGCAGTAACAGAGGAGGAATACCGGGACGCAGTCAATATTCTCAGCAGCGAAAAGGGCGGGGTGTTCAAAGGAGAGAACGGAAACAAGATGAATGAGGTGAAGCCTCATACCAATTGGGCCACCAAGATATATATGAGAGCACGTGCGTATGGGGTAATAGAAAATGAGAACAGTTATATCAGACTTTTTTCACCGGATGAGACACAATGAGATGAGGGAACAGATATGAAAATGCTGACTACACCCATTTCCGAGGAGACAGCAGAGGATTTACATATTGGGGATATGGTATTGCTGTCAGGGAGGATTTACTGCGGGAGGGACGCTGTCCTTCCCAAGATCTGTAAACTGATCGAGGAGAATACACTGTGGGAATATGGGATCGATCTGCGTGGAAGTGTTATTTTCCACACGGCAGTAAGCCCCGCCGGTGTGGGCCCCACATCCAGTAATAAGCTGGAAATCGAGAGCAGTTTTACGGCTCTTTCAAGAGCTGGTGTTAAGCTGCATCTCGGAAAGGGAGCAATCGGAAAAAATACGGTTTCAGTGCTTGATACATGCAATTCCGTATATGCTGTGATTCCTCCAGTGACGGCACTGCTGGAGGAAAACACCATAAGCAGGCGCCTTGTGGCATTTCCCCATCTGGGAATGGAAGCCTTCTATGAGCTTAAGGTAAAAGAGTTTCCGGCTATTATAGGGGCAGCGCATAACAGGAGCATTTATTAAGGGAGGAAAAGGCATTATGAATTACGATGAAACAATTGTGAATAAAGTCAGTGAAACCCTTGTACGCGCAGGTTCCGTATTTCTTCCGGATAAAAAGGAAGCCTATGAAAGAGCGATTGCAGCAGAAAAAAATGAGAGGGCAAAGTGGGCCTTGGAGATTATTTTGAAAAACGCGCTAGCGGCTGAAAAAAACAGCAGTCCACTTTGTGACGATACCGGAATTCCCCATCTGCTTTTAGAGGCAGGGCGCCAGGAAGCGGTTACGGGACAGATGTTGGAATCCATTAGGGAGGGAATACGGCAGGGACTGAGAAAACTGCCGGGTCGCCCAATGGCAGTTAAAGGTGATGCTTATCACAGGATAGACCAGTCCCTTGGCATGGATGAGGACCCGGGTGCTCTTGAGGCGTCCCCCATACTGATAAGAAGTACAGAGGAGGATACGGTCAGGCTGCATGTGCTGATGTTCGGCGGGGGGCCTGCGATCAGGGGAAAGACTTACCGGATATTTCATAGACACAGTGTGCAGACTGTGCTGGATGAGATCGTTTCATGGGCAGCAGATGCCGCTGTGTTGCTGGGCTGCACGCCATGTACGCTTGCAGTTGGAGTGGGGCGCTCACACTATGAGGCCTCATCTATGATGCTGCAGGCGCTTGTTGATGGAACCTATGACAGACAAAGCCATATGGAGAGAGAGATCACAGAGAGGGTAAATCAGGCCGGTACCGGACCTATGGGATTTGGCGGCAGCACAACAGTATTGGCCACTTTTATGAAGGTGGGTCCACAGAGAGCCAGCGGAGTGAGAGTGGTCTGCCTGAGGCCGTGCTGCTGCTTTGAACCGAGAAGAGCTTCGGTGGAACTCTGAAATTGTTACAGAAAGGAGGAGCGGTGTGAAAATACAAAGGACAAAAAACGCCACGAGGAATATATTTTTTGGAATCATGTATCGTATGGTTGCAACGCTGTGTCCTTTTGCAATGCGCACAATTTTATTGTATGTTCTCGGCGTGGAATATTTGGGACTGAACAGTTTGTTTACATCCTTGCTGAGTTTTTTATCCTTGGCGGAATTAGGTGTGGGAAATGCAATGGTCTATGCTATGTATAAGCCCATTGCAGAGGATGACACGGAATCAATCTGTGCCTTATTAAATTTATACAAACAGTTGTACAGAATTATCGGTACCATCATATTGTCAGCAGGTCTTCTGTTATTTCCTTTTGTTGGATATCTTGTGAAGGGATCTCATCCCTCAGATGTGAATTTATATATTTTGTATCTGATATATCTGTTTAATACAGTGATAAGCTATTATTTGTTTGGATATAAGCAGTCGATTTTAATGGCATTCCAAAGGAATGATATCATCAGTAAGCGCGCAATGATCGCGCGGATGATCATGTACCTCAGCCAGACTGCTCTTTTATTTGCTCTTAAAAACTATTATTGGTATATTTTGATGCTGCCGCTCTTTACCATTGCCACAAATTTTGCAAACAGCATTATTGTGGACAGGATTTATCCACAGTATTCGTGCAGAGGAAGCGTATCAAAGGAAACCAAGAACAATATAAAGCGGAATGTGCTTGCGCTGATAGGCGGCAAATTAAGCGATATTGTACTGAATTCATCAGACAATCTTGTATTGTCTATGTTTATCGGGCTGTCCATGGTCGCCATGTATGATAATTACTATTATGTATTCAATGCTGTGACCGGTTTCATGCTTGTTATCTATAATTCCCTGACTGCCGGGCTTGGCAACAGCATAGAGACAGAGACCATGGAAAAGAATTACCGTGACTTTCAAATCCTGTCTTTTATCAATGCCTGGGTGATCACCTGGTGTTCTGCGTGTATTATGTGTTTGATGC
>OLQH01001571.1_pt1 | contig 16835 bp, 19 predicted proteins | sample 1672671 | NCBI WGS metagenome assembly OLQH01 (sample SAMEA3136712, study PRJEB25190) | human gut metagenome
CTGGAGCACACCAATGATGTTGCAGCAGCAGCTTACCTGGGAACTGTAATCGGAAAGAAAGCAGTTGAGAAGGGTATCAAGACCGTTGTATTTGACCGTGGAGGATTTATCTATCAGGGTAAGATCCAGGCGTTGGCAGATGCAGCCAGAGAAGCAGGATTAGAATTCTAAGGAAAGGGAGGACACAGACACATGAGACATGAAATCATTGATGCCAGCCAGTTTGAACTGGAAGAAAAAGTAGTATCAATCAAACGTGTAACCAAGGTTGTTAAGGGTGGTCGTAACTTCCGTTTCACCGCTTTGGTGGTTGTTGGTGACGGCAACGGACATGTTGGCGCAGGTTTAGGAAAGGCAGCAGAAATCCCGGAGGCAATCCGCAAGGGAAAAGAAGATGCCATGAAGAAACTGGTTACCGTAGCAAGAGATGACAATGGAAGTATCACCCATGACTTCGTGGGCAAATTCGGAAGCGCAGAGATGCTGTTAAAGCGTGCTCCCGAAGGTACCGGTGTTATCGCCGGAGGTCCGGCCCGTGCGGTGATTGAGTTAGCTGGTATTAAGAATATCCGTACCAAATGTATGGGTTCCAGAAACAAACAGAACGTTGTACTTGCTACAATTGAAGGTCTGAAGCAGCTGAAGACTCCGGAAGAAGTTGCAAGACTTCGCGGAAAATCCGTTGAAGAGATCTTTTAAGGAGGACGACGAAGATGGCAGATAAATTAAAAGTTACACTGGTAAAATCTACGATTGGTGCAGTTCCGAAACACAGAAAGACCGTAGAAGCTTTAGGACTGACCAAGATGCACAAAACTGTTGAATTGCCGGACAACGCAGCAGTGCGCGGAATGGTAAAGCAGGTTGAGTATCTGGTAAAAGTAGAAGAAGCATAAATAATACAAGGAGGTGCCAAAAATGGATTTAGCTAACTTACAGCCGGCAGAAGGCTCTAAACACAGCAGCAATTTCCGCAGAGGCCGTGGTCATGCGTCTGGAAACGGAAAAACTGCTGGTAAGGGACATAAAGGCCAGAAAGCTCGTTCTGGAGCTCCCAGACCGGGATTTGAAGGTGGCCAGATGCCTTTATACAGAAGAATTCCCAAGAGAGGATTTACCTGCAGAAACAGCAAGCAGATCGTGGGAATCAATGTAAGCGCATTAGAGAGATTTGAAGATGGTGCAGAGATCACCGTAGCAGCTCTGGTAGAGAGCGGAGTCGTAACCAATCCGAAGGATGGCGTTAAGATTCTGGGTAACGGAAACCTGACCAAGAAGCTGACCGTTAAGGTTGATGCTTGCAGCGAAGGTGCAAAAGCAAAGATTGAAGCCGCAGGTGGAACTGTAGAGGTGATCTAATGTTTAAAACTCTGAAAAACGCGTTCAAAATTCAGGACGTGAGACGGAGAATCTTTTATGTATTTATGATGCTGGTGGTTGTGAGATTAGGCTCACAGCTGCCGGTACCTTTTATTGATTCTGAACAGATTCAGGCCTGGTTTGCCAGCCAGACCGGGGATGCCTTCAATTTCCTGGATGCGTTTACCGGAGGATCTTTTGAGAATATGTCAATATTTGCATTGAATATCACACCGTACATTACCTCTTCCATTATCATTCAGCTTCTGACCATTGCGATTCCGAAGCTGGAGGAGATGCAGAGAGACGGGGAGGACGGCAGGAAGAAACTGGCCGCGATCACCCGTTATGTCACGGTAGGTCTTGCTCTGTTTGAATCTGTTGCATTTACCATTGGATTCCATAATCAGGGCTGGATCGCAGATATGACAGTCTGGAAGGGTATCTCTATTGTTGCATCCCTGACTGCAGGAAGTGCCTTCCTGATGTGGGTTGGAGAGCGGATCAATGAGAAGGGAGTTGGAAATGGTATTTCCATCGTCCTTCTGATCAACATTGTTTCCAGGATCCCCAGCGATATGGTTCTTCTCTACGAGAACTTCGTGAAAGGCAAGACCATTGCCAAGGGTGCACTGGCCGGAGTGATTATTCTGGCCGTAATTCTGGTAGTCGTTGTTCTGGTTCTGATCCTGAACGGCGCAGAGAGAGACATCCCTGTTCAGTATTCCAAGAAAATGCAGGGCAGAAGAATGGTGGGCGGACAGTCCAGCCATATTCCTCTGAAAGTAAACACCGCAGGTGTGATCCCGATCATTTTTGTTTCTTCCCTGTTTTCTATTCCTGGTATTGTGGCCAGCATTTTGGGCAAAGGCCAGGGGACAGGAATCGGAAGCCAGATTTTGGCAGCATTGAATTCCAGTAACTGGTTTAAGCCGTCGGCTCCCCAGTATTCTCTGGGGCTGGTGCTGTATATCGCACTGGTTATCTTCTTTGCTTACTTCTATACATCGATCACCTTCAATCCGCTTGAGGTGGCAGATAATATGAAGAAGCAGGGCGGCTTTATCCCCGGTATCCGTCCGGGCAAGCCGACAGTAGACTATTTGACACAGATTCTGAATTATATTATTTTCATCGGTGCCATCGGTCTGACCATTGTAGCCGTTATTCCCTTCTTCTTCAACGGAGTATTCGGAGCACAGGTATCTTTTGGAGGTACTTCTCTGATCATCGTTGTGGGAGTCGTGCTGGAGACCTTAAAACAGATTGAATCCATGATGCTGGTAAGAAACTACAAGGGCTTTTTGAATGATTAAACGACTGAGGTTGTGGTGGAAACGCCACAGCCTTAACGTGTTTATGGAAAAAGTATTCAAGGAGAAAAACTATGAAAATCATTATGTTAGGAGCGCCGGGAGCCGGAAAAGGTACTCAGGCAAAAAAAATCGCAGCAAAATATCAGATTCCCCATATTTCCACAGGAGATATTTTCCGTGCCAATATTAAAAACGGAACGGAACTGGGAAATAAGGCAAAAGAATATATGGAGAAGGGACTGCTGGTTCCCGATGAGCTGACCTGTGATCTGGTTGTGGATCGGATCGGACAGGAAGACTGCAAAAACGGTTATGTTCTGGACGGATTTCCCCGTACGATTCCTCAGGCAGAGGCGCTTAAGGCAGCGCTGGAAAAAAGAGGAGAGAAGATGGACTTCGCCATTGACGTAGATGTACCGGATGAAAATATCGTGCGCCGGATGTCCGGCCGCCGTGCCTGCCTGGGATGCGGTTCTACCTATCACATCGAACATATTCCGCCTAAAACAGAGGGAATCTGTGATGTGTGCGGCGGAAAACTGGTGCTTCGGGATGATGACGCGCCGGAAACCGTACAGAACCGTCTGAAAGTTTATCATGAGCAGACACAGCCTCTTCTGGATTTCTACGGAAAAGAGGGAATCCTGAAGACAGTAGACGGAACTCTGGAAATGGAAGCTGTGTTTGAGAAGATCACCGAGATCTTAGGAGCGTAAACTATGTCAGTGACAATTAAAACTGCCAAAGAGATTGAACTTATGCGTCATGCGGGAAAGCTGCTGGAGGAAGTTCACAGCGGCCTGGCAGAGCATATCAGACCGGGAATTACCACCGGAGAGCTGGATAAGATCGGGGAGAAAATGATCCGGGAGAGGGGATGCACCCCTAACTTTCTCAATTATAATGGATTTCCGGCTTCTTTCTGTATTTCCATCAACGATGAGGTAGTTCACGGTATTCCGAAAAAGGACAGGATCATCCGGGAAGGGGATCTGGTGAAGATTGATGCCGGACTGATCTGGAAGGGGTATCATTCAGATGCCGCCCGCACCTATGCAGTGGGAGAGGTATCTCCGGAAGCGCGGAAACTGATGGAAGTGACAAAGCAGAGTTTCTTTGAGGGAATTAAGATGGCAAAAGCCGGTCATCATCTGCATGAGATCTCGGCTGCAATCGGAGCCTATGCGGAGAGTTTTGGCTACGGTGTAGTTCGGGATCTGGTGGGACACGGGATCGGAACTTCTCTCCACGAGGATCCGCAGATCCCCAATTTTGCACAGAAGCGCAGAGGAATCCTGCTGCAGCCGGGGATGACCCTGGCGATTGAGCCTATGATCAATCTGGGGCGTCCGGAAGTATGCTGGCTGGATGATGACTGGACGGTAGTGACTGAGGATGAGAGCTTATCTGCCCACTATGAAAATACGATTCTGATTACTGACGGCGAGCCAGAAATTCTGACGCTGTCCATGTGAGGTGACCTATGAGGGAGTTTTGCACAGGTATGTTTGCCCGTTCCCTGGCCGGTCATGACAAAGAGAATCTTTATATCATTGTCCGCAGAGAGGAGCAGTTTGCCTGGGTGGCAGACGGAAAGACCCGGACGCTGGAGAAACCAAAAAAGAAAAAGTGGAAGCACCTTCAGGTGTTTTATGAGATTCCCGGGCCGATCTGCGAGCTGCAGGCGCAGGGGAAGCCTCTTCGTGATGAAGTAATCAAAAAATGTATCAAAGATAAATTAAGGACCGTATGAGTATAGGAGGTAGACGATGTCAAAGGCAGATGTAATTGAGGTAGAAGGAGTTGTTCTGGAAAAACTTCCCAGCGCTATGTTTAAGGTAGAGCTGGAGAACAAGCACGTGGTGCTGGCTCATATCAGCGGAAAGCTGCGGATGAACTTTATCCGTATCCTTCCCGGGGATAAGGTGACGCTGGAACTGTCTCCCTACGATCTGACAAAGGGAAGAATTATCTGGAGAGATAAATAAATCTTTTCTGGGAAATAGTTGTTTTCCGTAAAAAAGAGGGCACAAAAATCAGAATGATTTTTGTGCCCTCTTTTTTTGTCCGCAGGGACAGGTGAAATAGCTGCAGATCGGAAAATTTGCAGTCAGGCAATCAGATTGTAGATGGTCTGGGCATAGATTTTGGCAATTTTTCTCAGATCTTCCAGCGAAATAAATTCATCCGCCTGATGAGCCATCTCTTTCTGACCCGGAAAAACAGGACCGTAAGAAACGGTATTGGGTACGTAACGGCAGTAAGTTCCGCCGCCGATGGAGATAAGGCGGGCTTCCTCTCCGGTGAAATCTGTGTAGGCTTCCTGCATTTTACGGATAAAGGGACGGTCTTTTTCCACGTAGAGTGGCGGCTTATGCTGAATCAGTTCATAGGAAGCTCCCGCCCGTTCCGCCTGTTCCTGCAGTTTTTGAAGAAGCAGATCGCTGTCTGATGTTACCGGGTAGCGGATATCAAATTTCAGGATGAGTTCCTCATCAGAGAAAGAGAGGACGGCCGGATTGATCGTCAGTGCTCCGGAGGTTTCATCGCTGCAGCCGATAGAGAAACTTTCCCCGTTCGTTTCCAGTCTGAGACGGTCTGCCATGGTTCTGAGAAAGACATCGGCAGGGTGATCTCCGGTGAGAAGTGGGGAGAGGATCTGGAAAAGCATCTGAATCGCATTTTTCCCTTCCTGGGGGTAGCTGGCGTGGGAGGCAAGTCCTGTCACAGTCAGCAGGCATCCCTCCGCTTCTTCCGTGATGGTGCAGTGCCGGGAAAGACCGGCCCGGGATGCGGCCTGGGTGACACATTCCTGGTCAAGGGCAAGGAGTGCGCGGGCTTCATCAGGAACTACATTTAGACGTGTTCCGGCAGAGAGAGCTTTTATCACAGTGTGGGGAGCGGTAAAGGGAACACGATAAAAGAAACGTAGGATTCCCTTTTCTGCATGAATGATTGGAAATTCAGCATCCGGAGAAAAACCGAAGGCCGGATGTTCTTCCCGGTCGAGATAATAGTGGATGCCGCGGGCAAAAGTCTCCTCATCTGTTCCCAGGATCAGACGAACCCGCCGGGAGACAGGAAGGCCGCTGTCTTTGATTGTCTTCATAGCATAGAGACAGGCCATAGCCGGTCCCTTGTCATCCACAGCCCCCCTGCCGTAGAGTTTTCCGTCGGAGACTACAGCGGAGTAAGGGTCAAAAGTCCACTGGCCGGCAGCCGGAACTACATCCATATGGGCCAGAATCGCCATCAGTTCGCCGCTTTCCCCCAGCTGAATGTGGCCGGCATATCCGTCACAGTTTTTTGTTTCCATATTCATTTCTTTTCCTTTTTCCAGGATCAGTTCCAGTGTTTCCCGGATCCCTTTTCCAAAAGGAGCTCCCTCGCCGGCGGTAGATTCATCCAGAACACTGTTGATTGACACCAGTTCCTGGGTATCCTTTACGAGACGGTCAAAGGACGCATCAATGAGTTGATTCAGAATTTCTTGCATATTCGGTATCCTCCTCGAGCTTGCTTTTTTTATGTCTAAAAGCATTTTAACACTGGTTTGAAAAATTTGATATATGTAAAAATTACGAAAAATATTTTTCCCCTATCCCCCCGATAGGGTTGGAGAGAGGAGAGAAAAGCCGAAGATAGAGGAAAAAAGCGGAAGGAAAATTTTATCCTGGGGGGAGGCTTGCGGCTGATTTGTCCAACTGTTACCATGGGAAGAAAGTATGGAAAGGAAAAATGGGGGAATATGAGAAAGAAACTGCGGATGACGGGAAAATATCTGCTTCGGGCTCTGCTCCTGATTCTGGCTGTTATATCGATCAATTTTGTGCTGGTTCATCTTATGCCCGGGGATCCGCTGGTACATCTTGTGGGGGAGGAAGAGTATTATTCGCTCAGTGTCCAGTATCCGGAGAAGCTGGAAGAGATCCGGGCGCAGTATTCTCTGGATGGAAATCTTTTTCAGCAATATATCCGCTATCTGGGACAGGTTCTTACGTTTCAGTTCGGCCATTCCTATATTGATGGAAGCAGTGTGGCGGAAACGGTATTCTTCCGGATGAAATGGACAATTCTTCTGGCCCTGGCGGCCATTGTCATCTCAGCGGCTGTCGGAGGAGCGCTGGGAGTGCTGGCAGGATACAAAAAAGGAGGAAAACTGGATTCTGTGCTGACTGGCTTTTTCCTCTTTATGGAGACAATCCCATCCAACTGTCTGGCACTGCTCTTTTTGATCCTGTTTTCGTATAAACTGCACTGGTTTCCCGTGGGCGGCATGGCGGCGGGAAATGTGGAAGGGATAGAAAAAATAGTCAGTATTCTGCACCACATGGTTTTGCCTGTGGCTGTTCTGGTTTTATTCCGCACATCTTCCAACTTTCTTCAGATGAAAAGTTTTGTTTCTCAGATTAAAGATGAAGAGTATATCACTACGGCTGTGACGAAAGGGCTTCCAAAGAGAAAGCTTTTGTTCCGTCACCTGATCCGGAATGCCATGGTTCCCTATGTGACGGTGATCTGCATGCAGATCGGACATATCCTATCGGGATCGATGCTGATCGAAGTGGTATTTTCCTGGAAAGGGATGGGCACGCTGATCTATGATGCGGTGCAGACCAGAGATTATCCCACTGTTCAAATGTGTTTTCTGGTCATTGCAGTATGTGTGGTACTTTTTAATTTTGCAGCAGATTTTCTGTGTATGCAGATGGATGCCCGGATCCAGGATGGGGTGAGGGAGTATGAATAGGAAAAGGAAGAAAAGTATGACTGCAGGAATACTCATTCTGGCAATATTCGGATGTGTGGCCATTTTTGCAGAAGCATGGATGCCCTATCCGATAGAGGAACTCTTCACTCCCTATCTGCGGCCCTGCCGGGAACATCTGCTGGGGACGAATGATATTGGCCAGGATATTTTAAGTGAACTGATTCTGGGAACCAGGGTCACTTTGTTGACCGGGATCATGGCTGCTTTTTTTGTGATTCTGATCGGTACAGCTGCCGGTATGGCTGCCGGATATTGCGGCGGTGTCTGGAGAAAACTGCTGGATGGAATTACCTCTGTCTGTATGGCGGTACCCCAGCTTCCCTTTGCCATTGTGCTGGTTACTTTTCTGGAACCGGGGATCTGGAATATCGTCGTGGCTATCTGCCTGACTTCCTGGACCGCAACGGCGAAGGTGGTGAGGGCGAAGACAGAAGAACTCTGTCAGCAGCCGTTTATCAAAATTGAGGAAACACTGGGGCAGAAAAAAGGATATATCATGCTGCGCCATATCCTGCCAAATATGAAGGATATTGTTCTGATGCGGGCGACACTGGCAGTCTCCTCTGCCATGCTTACGGAGGCCAGTTTAAGTTTCCTAGGGCTGGGTGCTTATGATCAGAAGAGCTGGGGAAGTATTTTATACTATGCTTTTAAGAAAAACGGGGTTGTGGCAAATTTCTACTGGTGGTATGTGCCGCCGATGATCTGTATCAGTCTGTGCATTTTTGCCTTTATACTGATCGGGTATTACGGTCTGGATAAGAGAGAAGAGGGAGCAGGGTTTGTGTCAGAAAAGAATTGAGATAAAGAATGTATCGGTTACGTTTCCAAATGGCGCGCGGGTTCTGGATGAAGTATCGCTGGTTCTTCCGGAAGGGACGCGCACGGTGGCGATCGGCGAATCAGGCAGCGGGAAAAGTGTAATGCTTGCGGCACTTCTCGGAATACTTCCTGCCGGAGCAGGAGTTTCCGGATCTTTTTATCTGGATGGGGAGGATCTTTTTCTTCTTCCGGAGAAAAAAATGGAAAAGATACGGGGAAGAAAGCTTGGGTATATTCCTCAGGGCAGCGGGAACAGTTTAAATCCTCTTCTGAAAGTAGGGCTTCAGATTGCCGAGCCGCTTATGGAAACCTGTGGAATCGGAAAAAAAGAAGCGGTGAAAGAGGCTATCCTGTGGATGAAGAAACTCCATCTGGGGCAGGAAGAACTTCTGGCAGAAGCGTATCCCCATACCCTGAGCGGAGGGATGAAGCAGAGAGTGCTGATTGCCATGGGAAGTGCGTCAGGAGCAAAAATCCTTCTGGCAGATGAGCCGACGAAAGGGCTGGATGAGGAGCGGGTGGAACTGGTGATTGAGCTGATCCGGCAGCTGAAAGGACGGACGCTGCTCTGTGTCAGCCATGATCTTCATTTTGCGGAGGCAGTTGCAGACAGAGTCTGTGTCATGTACGCCTCGCAGCAGGTAGAAGAATGCAGCAGGGAAGCATTTTTTGGAGAACCGCTTCATCCCTACTCCAGAATGATGCTGGAAGCATTGCCCGAGCGGGGGATGAGAGGAGATTTTTCTTTTGCCCCTCCCCATGAAAAATATGGGGAGATGGGTTGTCATTTTTACAGCAGGTGTCCGCAGAGAAGCGGCTTATGCAGAAAAAAGCCGCCGCTGGTTGAAAGAGGCGGCAGAAAGGTCAGGTGCTGGCAGTATGCTGATCCGGGCAGATAATATTTCACACAGTTATCACACCAAAAGGAGGGAAGAACCGGTTCTTCAGAAGGTCAATATTCAGATCGAAAGAGGAGAGACGGTGGGACTTCTCGGGGCAAGCGGAAGCGGGAAGTCAACCCTGGGTCAGATCCTGTGCGGGCTGATCCGGCCGGAAGAGGGGGAGATTCTGTTTAAGGGAGAACGTCTGATTCGGCCGTTTCGGGGAGAGAGCAGGAAGAAAATACAGATTCTCTTTCAGCATCCGGAGAGTGCATTTAATCCCCGACTGCGCCTGGGAGACAGCCTGCGGGAGATCGGCAGACTGCATGGAAAGGATCTCTCAAAAGAACAGATGGCAGAAGATATGGCGGTTTTTGGCATTTATGAAGAACATTTATGCCGCTATCCGGGACAGTTATCCGGAGGAGAGCTGCAGCGGATCGCCCTGGCCAGGGTTTTGCTGGCGGAGCCTGAATTTCTGGTTCTGGATGAGCCCACAAGCATGCTGGATACCATTTCCCAGGCACAGATGATCCATCTTCTGATGGAACTGCAGAAAAGAAAAGGGATCGCGTATCTGTTTATTACGCATAACCGCATATTGTGCGAGAGGATCAGCCATCGCATTTATATGATAGAGCAAGGAAAAATAAGACAAAAGGGAGAAGAAGTATGAAAGCAAAAAAATGTATGGCAATGCTCCTGGCATTTTGCCTGGCAGCGGGAAGTCTGGCCGGATGCCAGTCTTCTGAGAAGGGGACAGATTCTGGGCAAAAAGAAGAAAAGACGGAGAAGGATCCGGAGGAAATCCGGCATGTGAGCAATCTGAGGATTGGGACAACTTACGCGAACAACAGTTTTAATATGTTCGGACAGGACGATGCCTTTGGAAGGATGAATTATAACAGTTTTGTTTCCCTGAATTTTTGGCATTTTGATGAAAAGGGAGAGCTGAGCGGAAGCGGCTGCCTGTTTCAGGACTGGGAGATCAGTGAAGAGGATACGCAGCTGTTGTTAAGCTATGATCTGGAAGGACTGGAATGGCATGACGGCCAGCCTGTTACCTCAGAGGACATTTTATTCACCTTTGATTTTTACAAGGCACAGAACTATCCTCTGTTTCTTCATGTTTCCGATGTACAGGTTCTGGAGGAGGGAAAACTTCAGGTGACTTTTGATGAGCCCATGGCATTTTCCTTCATGAATCAGACGACACTGATGTATCATCTGATGCCGGAGCACATCTGGGGCAAAGTGGAGAATCCTACAGAGTACGGAGGAGAAGATATGAGCATCGGGTGCGGTCCGTACCGCCTGGTTTCCAAAGACGCAGATGCCCAGATTTCGTACTATGAAGCTGTGGAAGATTTCCCGCTGGGAGAGCTGACTGTGGATAAGGTAGAACTTCACAGTTATGATAATCAGGCCTCTCTGATCACGGCGCTGCAGAATGATGAGATCGATGTAATGTACGGCTATTCCGCTTCTCTGGATACGACCCTGCTGCCGCTCATTGAACAGGATGAGGCAATTGACCTGGGAGAGAGTGTAAATACGGCAACATACCAGATCGTATTTGGATTTAACCAGTATCCGACCAGCGATCTTCCGTTCCGGCAGGCGGTGCGGTACGCTCTGGATTATGAGGTGCTGAATCAGTCAATCACAGGGGGATACGGTTCCGTGGCCACTCAGGGAGCCGTCTCTCCCAGCTGTGTGGGATATCTGGACGGGCTGGAGGAAAATAAAAGAGATCTGGAAAAGGCCAAAGAAATCCTGGATCAGGCGGGTTATCAGGATCTGGATGGGGATGGGTTCCGGGAACTGCCGGATGGAAGCCCCATGGATGTCAAAATTGCGCTGCAAAGCGCAACAGATCTGTATAAGCGGTATGCGGAGATTATTCAGCTGAATCTGGCGGAGGCAGGTATCCGGGTCTCTGTGGATGAACAGACGATTTCTAATAAAGATTATACCGCTGAGCTGAGAAAGAATGGCAGTTATGAGATTTATCTTGGAATGACCACGGTAGGGATTGCTTCCTGGACAGGGATTGCCAGTTACATTGCCGATGTGGTGATTACATCGGGCCAGCATTTCGGAACGTATGCAGAGGAAGAATATTTAAAAGCCTATACGGCGATGACCCAGGCAACCAGCTATGAAGAATATGCAGAAGCGTTCGGTGAGATTCAGGAAATGAATGCCAGTGATGTGCCGGCTGTAGCATTGGCGATCATGAAGACGTTTTATCCCTACCGGACGGACAGAATTACCGGATGGACCAATTATCCGGCCTGGGGTGTGATCAACGTGGATACCTGGTATCAGGCGGTGGAGAAATAGGAGACAGACATGAAAAAATGGAATCTGGAAGCTGTAAAACTGTGCGGAGAGCAGTGGAAAGAAGCAATGGCTCACACAGAAAACTTCAGTGCGGAAATCAGAAGCAAGAGAGCTGTTGACTCTCATGCGGACCGGACGGTGGAAAGTTTTGAAAAAGGCATGGGATCCAGCGCAGAGCGGGTGGAAGATACGATGAAGCGTCTGGAAGAGAGAGGATACCGGAAGATGGATATGACGATTCTTGATGTGGGAGGCGGAACGGGGACATTTACCCTTCCTTTTGCCAGAGAGTACCGACAGGTGGATACACTGGATATTTCCGTTCCTATGCAGCAGAGGATTCGGGAGAAGGCCGCAAAAGAGCAGCTGGAGAATATCCGTTATCTCTGTAAAAACTGGCACACACTTGATGTGGAGAGAGAGGGAATGAAAAAACAGTATGACCTGGTGCTTTCCAGTATCAACTGTCGGGGAATTTATAATGCGGAAACGCTGCATAAGATGAATCAGTGCTCCAGAGGAGGCTGCTGCCTTCTGACCTGGGCGGGGCAGAGCCGGAGCAGCCATGGAAAAAATCTGCAGGAAATAATTTTGGGGCGGACACTGGAGACAGCGGGAGGAAATGATATTATTTTCCCTTTTCAGATGATTTATCATATGGGAGGGAGACCGGATCTGAACTATTCCAGGGTGGCCTGGAGCCGGGGCATGGAACCGGAGGAAGCAGTGAGCGAAATCTGTTCCAGCTACTGGCGGTTTGCAGATATTACGGAGGGAAAAAAGGAAGAAATCAGAAGCTATGTGTATGAACATCTGGAAGAAGGCCGCTTTGTAGAGCGGGTGGAGCATTTGATCGGAATCATGGTGTGGGATGCGTGGAGGATTCCATTTTAAAAAGAGAGAGGGGCTGATGCATTTTATGCAGCAGCCCTTAAAAAAGTTTTGAGTTTCGGAAACAAGAGATCCGGGGGATGAGAGAAGATTGTAGGTTTTACTAAAAATGAGGGGAGAATTTTGTGGATAAGGGAGAAAAATGAGAGAGGAAAAAAAGTAAACTGTGAAAAATGGCAGGAAAGAAAGAGAGGAAATTAAGGGGAAAGACATGGATGTTTCCGAAATACATGTAAAAATTTCGGAAATAAAGAAAGTGATCGGAAAAATAATTTGACAATAGAAAATCAGAGTTTTATAATTCAGGCATAAACAGAAAATCAACCTGTTGATTTCTGATTTATATCCTGCCAGAGTACGGTAAATAGTTGACGGCTGTACCTTTTTTTGTTACCATTTAGGAAACCGGTTCCCTTAATAGGGAATCTTTTTCGGAGGGTTAAGGGAACCGTTCCCCTCCGAGTGCGGAATATAGTACTGAATGAGAAAGGAAGGAAGAAAGATGGCAACTATTTTAGATGTGGCAAAGAAAGCCCGCGTATCAAAAACTACCGTATCCAGATATTTGAATAAACAGGATGCAGGCCATATGTCTGATTCCACAAAAGAGAGAATCAGAACGGCGATTGAAGAACTGAATTACAGTCCCAGCAGTATTGCACGGAGTCTGAAGAAAAAAACGACAAATGTAATAGGCTTTATTGTTCATGACATGACGAATCCTTTTTTCCTTCAGATGATCCAGGGCGTGGAAAAGGAACTGAAAAATTCAGGCTACAATCTTTTGCTCTGCAGTTCTGATCTTCAGGTGGAGAAAGAAGTGGAATGTCTGCAGATGTTGGAACAGAAGCAGATAGATGGAATTCTTTTGGTAGGAATGAATATGCCGATTACCCATATTAAAAAGCTTAAAATTAAAGCTCCTATTGTGTTACTTGAAAGAGATGTACCGAATCGGGAATTCGATGTGGTAAAGATCAATAATAAAGCAGGGACTTATCAGGCAGTACAGCATCTGATCCAAAGAGGACATACCCGTATTGCCCATATCAGGGGAGCTCATTTATCTGTGCCGGCCAAAGAGAGATGGGAAATTTTTAAGCAGTGTATGGAGGATAACGGTTTGGAAGTATATCCCCAGTACGTAGTCCAGGGAGATTATAAGCTGGAGAGCGGTTATGAAGCAATGGCAACGTTAATGCATCTGAATCCACGGCCCACAGCAGTTTTCTGTGCAAATGATAATATGGCAATGGGGGCGCTGCGTTATCTGCAGGAGCAGAAGATAGCGGTTCCGGAGCAGGTGGCTCTGGTAGGATACGATGATATTCCTATGGCGGAAATGGTCACCCCTGCCCTGACAACGGTTCGTCAGCCGGTGATGGAGCTGGCAAGGACAGCGACTCAGCTGCTGTTAAATCGTATTCAGGAAGAAGGAAAGGGAGTCACCCGGGAGATTATTATGGATTCAGAGCTGGTTGTCCGAAAATCATCGTAGGAGACAAAATATGCAGGACAAATCATTTCTGCAGATGGCAGAAAACTGGAAACAAATTATTGATTTTGGTCCAAGACCGATGGGATCTCTGGCAGCGGAACAGTGTGCCGGTTATCTCAGAGGAGAGATGGATAACATTACAGGGAACAGTTATCTGGAATCCTTCGAGACAGAAGCGTGGGATGTGGAAGACTGGAATCTGGAAGTCTGTTCTCCGAACGGGAGAAAACTGGAAAGTTTTCTCTTTCTGGGCAGCGGTGAAGAGCCGGAAGGTTTTGAGGGTGGTATCCTGTTTGCCGGTTACAATCGGATCTGGAATATGTATGTCTGGGAGAAATATGCGGTTGTGGATGAGGAGGGAGAAATAAAAGCGTATATTACAGTGCGCGGAAATGGGAAGGCAATTCCACAGATGCTTTTTACGGGAAAAAGTACACTGCCTCATTTTCTGGTAGGAAAAGAGGAAGCGGAATTTTTCAGAACGGCAGAGAAAAATCAGGTAAAAGTAAAGGGATATGCAAGAGCGGGGATTCGTAAAGGGGCAGTGTGCAGGAATGTTATCGGTATTCTGCATCCGGAAAAGAAAAAACGCGTACTTTTATGTGCCCATTACGATACGGTATACACAACGCCGGGAGCATACGATAACTCTTCAGGAGCGGCAGTGATTTTAGAGGTAGGGCGCAGACTGGGGAAAGAAAACTGCAGAACTTCGGTAGAACTGATGCTGACAGATGGGGAGGAATACAATCTGGTGGGGGCCCGACATCACTGTGAGGCGGGAACTCCGGTAGATATGGTTTTGAATGTGGATGGAGTAGGGAGGGAGAGAATCCTGGAAGTCTGGAGCGGGCCGGAGCCTTTTGAGCGTCAGATCAGAACATATCTGGGACAGAGCAAAGAAGATTTTACTCCTGTTTTTAAAAGTCCTCCGCCTCCGGGAAGCGATCACGCGCCTTATTATGAAAAAGGAATACCGGTTTGTATGCTGACTTTTAATGATCAGGGGATTTTACATTCAGCATTAGATGTATATGAAGAGAACAAGCTGGACAATATGGAAGTTATGGTGCGTATGGTGATGGAAATGCTTCGATATTTTAATGTGATTGAATGAGAAAGAGAGGGAGAAGGTTATGAAACTGAGAAAATTAATGGCGGTTACATTAATTGCTGCAATGGCGGGAAGTTTGGCTGGCTGTGTATCGACGGATGACAGCAGAGAGAAGGAGGCGAAGGAGGAAGATTCCGGGAAGAAGAAAGAAGATGGAGAAAAACCGGTGATTGGTGTCAGTCTTATGACACTTCAGTATGAGTTTTTTCAGGATGTAAAATCAGGGATTGAAGAAGCGGCAGGAGATGAGTATGAACTTCTCTGGAATGATGCGGCATTGGATCTGCAGAGCCAGATCGATGCAATTGAAAATTACTGTGCACAGGATGTAGATGCGATTATTTTAAATGCAGTAGATGGAGACGGCATTATTACAGCGTTGGAGACGGCAGAGGAGAAGGGGATTCCGGTTATTACGGTGGATATGAAGCCGACTTCCGGTACCTATGAGACGTATATTGGTTCGGATAACTATTTGGGAGGAGAACTGGCAGCGCGTTATGCAGTTCAGGAACTTCTGGGAGAGAAGAAAGATCCCAAAATTGTATTTTTGACAAATCCCATGTCCTCTGCGGCAGTAGAAAGAGTCAGCGGATTTAAGGAAACGGTTCAGGAAATCCTTCCGGATTCAGTGATTGTGGCAGAACAGGGGGCAGATACCAGAGAGGCTTTTATGAGTGCTATGGAGGATATTCTGATTGCGAATAAGGAAATTGATCTGGTATTTTCTTATAGTGCTCAGGGAGGTCTGGGAGCTTATGATGCGATTGCAGCTGCGGGCAGAGAGGAGGAAATTTCTGTAATTGGGTTTGATGCTTCTGAAGAAGAACAGCAGGCCATTGCAGAGGGAGGATGTTATAAAGGCAGCGTTATTCAGTTCCCGGATAAATTGGGAGAAACTTGTGTAGAATGCGTTGGAAAAGTACTGGCAGGAGAAAAGCTGGATGAGGAAGTTCCGGTAGAAGTAGGGGTTTACACCGCAGATAAGATTTATTACGCAGCGGATTTTGAAAAGTAAGCGCCAGAAAGGAAGAGGAGCCGGGCAGAGGATGTTTGTCCGGCTTCAGAGGGAGAAGAAATGAAAAAAACAGGTATTTTGCATGGGGAATTATCAAAGACAATTGCTGAACTGGCTCACGATGATATGATTTTAATAGGAGATGCGGGAATGCCGGTGCCAGAGGGGGTAAAAATGATTGATCTGGCGCTGAAGGAAGGGGTTCCTCATTTTCTTGATGTACTGGAAGCTGTGATGAGAGAAATGTTGGTGGCAGAAGGAATTATTGATCAGGAAATGGCAGAAGTCAGTCCGCATATGCGGGAAGAATTAGAATGCGTTGTGCAGGGGGGCTTTCCGCTCAGAACAATGCCTCATGAAGAAGTGAAAAAACTATCGGCAAAGGTGAAAGCAGTTATTCGGACAGGAGAATTTACTTCCTATTCTAATATTATTTTAAAGGCGGGCGTACTGTTTTAGAGGGGTGCCATCAGATGAAAAATGAGAATATATTGGAAATTAAAGGGGTCAGTAAGTCTTTTGTTGGCGTGAAAGCGCTTCAGAATGTAAGTTTTCAGGTCAGGAAGGGAGATGTCCATGCGCTCCTGGGAGAAAACGGAGCCGGAAAGTCAACTTTGATGAAGATATTATCCGGTGCTTACAACAAAGACTGCGGACAGATTTTTGTGAACGGGAAAGAGGCCGAGATACGGAATACAAAAGATTCTGAGAGGCTGGGTATTGCAATCATATATCAGGAACTGAATCTGATACCGGATATTACAGTGGCAGAAAATATATTTCTGGCTCGTCAGCCTAAAAAACATGGACTGCTTGATT
>OLQH01001574.1_pt1 | contig 16764 bp, 18 predicted proteins | sample 1672671 | NCBI WGS metagenome assembly OLQH01 (sample SAMEA3136712, study PRJEB25190) | human gut metagenome
GGGGGCATGATTCCGGCTGTCCTCCTTTTTCATTATTTTTCTTGCGATTGTCCGCCTTGTACGCCAATGGCCCCATACAGGGCAGTTGCGGCGAATAGATAAGACCACTCCTTTCATAGCGGAATAGATTTAAGCGCCCTGAGTATCTACTTCGTACACGTCGCAGACCTCATTGGGCTTGAGTTTCAGCCGGGTGGACAGGAACGCTTCAATGTCAAAAGTGTTCTTGTCGCTTGCGTCGGCTGTGTATTTGAAATTGGGGTGCTTGGTGATGTCGTACTTATCCGAAAGGAAAGGACGTACACCGCGCAGCTGAAGGATGCACTTGCCGCCGTCCATAACGGCCAGTTCGTCCTGGCTCATCAGACTTTTCCCCAATTTTTGATAGTTGAGCGAGTGGGAGGTTTCCCGCCCACGGCTCTCACCGGTGTTGTAGGTGTCGATGGTCTCTTTCCCAAGTACAGCTTCCAGCTCCTTGAGTGTAGTCGGCTCCTTGCCGCCCAGGAAAATGGAGGTATCCATATTGCCGATGATGGTATCGGCGTTGTCCTTGTAGATGGCTTTCAGCTGGCTTTGCGCCTGCAAGACCAGACAGGCGGAGATCTCACGGCTTCGGATGGTAGCCACCAGCTTTTCCAGTTTGGGAATCTGGCCGATGTTGGCGCACTCGTCGATAAGGCAGCGCACATGGATCGGCAGCCGCCCGCCGTACACATCGTCGGCTTTTTCGCAGAGGAGGTTGAACAGCTGGGTGTAGCACATGGAGATCAGGAAGTTAAAGGAGTCGTCCGTGTCGCTCATAATGAGGAACAGGGCAGTTTTCCGGTCTCCCAGAGTGTCCAGCTCCAGCTCATCGTAGGAAGTGACCTCCCGCAGCTCGGCAATATCGAACACAGCAAGGCGCGCACCGCAGGAAATCAAAATCGACTTAGCGGTTTTGCCGGCGGCCAGCTTATATTTCTTATACTGGCGCACCGCAAAGTGATTTGGCTTCTCGGCTTCCAGTGCATCAAACATCAGGTCCACCGGGTTCTTGAACTCCTCGTCGTCCTCCCGGACTTCCATGGCGTTGATGAACTCGATGAGTGTGGCAAAGTTTTGTTCTTCCACCGGGGCTTCATAGTGGATATACCCGATAAGGGCGCAGTACAAAAGCGTTTCCGCCTTGACCCAGAAATCATCCCCGGCTTTGCCCTCGCCCTTGGTGTTCGCAATTAAAGTCGTAACCAGCTTCAAAATGTCCTTTTCGCTGTGCAGATAGGCAAAAGGATTGTAGTGCATGGACTTTTTGAAGTTGATGGTATTGAGAACCTTAATACGATAAGGCTCATAGACCACTTTGCCATTTTTGTCCTTTACGGTCTCATAGACCGGATTGCCATGCCGGTCCTTTACCGGCTGATGATCCTTGCCCAGCTTGGGACGCATCTTCGGTGTACCGCGCTGGAGCATTTTGCCGCACTCCACCAAAATCGTACCTTTGGGGTCTGTCACCACATAGGAACTGTGCATCTGCATCAGGTTCGGCTTTAGCCAGAACCGGGTCTTACCAGAACCGGAGCCGCCGATGACCAGCACATTTTTGTTTCTGGCAGTCTTGGGGTCTTTCGGGCGGCTGTTCATGGTCAGGCTCTCGGTTTTCGTCAGAATCACATTGTTCTGGAAAACCGGGTCTACATAAGGGGTGATGTCCTCGTGTGTTCCCCAGCGGGCGGAACCATACTCCATGCCGTGGCGGTATTTCTTCGCATTTTTGCTTTTCAGATATACCGCCAGCCGAAGCCCACCGCCGCAGCAGATTCCCACCAGCAGGTCCAACGGGTGTAGGCTGGGCCACCAGCCTGCCAGCGCCAGCGGCAGCGTGGAGAAGAACGAGAGCATTTTTGCTGAAGCGTCCGCGCCCTGTGCCATGCGCCATGCCTCCCCGAAGTTGGTGGCAAACAAGCCCATCAGGAGATACGGCAGGTTCAAAATCAGGAGCTTTTTGATGTCAAGCTGCTTTTTCATCGTTCCAGCTCCTTTCGCTTGGTGCGGTCCACCACGGCATTTTTGACCAGCTCTTTGAACTGGTTCAGCTTTGCCAGCACAGACGGACGCTCTGTTTTCTCTGCTTTTTTGACCTTTTTGCCGGTGTACTCGGTAAAGGCTGCTGTCAGCGCATCCGCATCACGACCTTTGAAAAAGATCAGGTACTTGGGCGGGGAGTTGCTGCGGTCTTTCTTCACCGCATAATCCACACCGTATTTCCGGGCGATCTTCTCAAACTCCTTGATGGAGGGATCGGTGATCTCGATATTGGAAACGCCCTGGTTCTGACCAATGAGCTGCTTGACCGTCTGCTTACCCTGGGGCTTCACAGGCGCGTCCCGGCTTCTCTGCTTATTCAGCTTCTTTTCCTTGCGATGGGCAAGGTATTTACAAATGGCGGCCTTAAACAGCCGCCCGGTGAACTTTGTGCCGTTGACTACCAGCGTCAAAGTCCTGTTTTCCACTTCTTCCTGCATGGGATAACGCCTCCTTTCCACGAATTTTGCAGGGATGGTTCAAAAACTAAGGCGGGACCACCAGCCGCCGCAAAAGATACCGGGTAATCATATCATCAGCAGGATACTGTCCCGCAGCTGGGCAAAATACAGCTTGCCCTGGGGCGTTACCAGCGTATAGGAGCCGGTATGCCCGTGGTTGCAGTAGTCCTTGACGGTGAACAGGCCGTCGTTGGCGGGCTTTGCATAAGGCAGTACATTCCCGGATGGGGCGCGGTACACAAACCGCTGTTCCAGCAGGAAGCGGACAAACCGACGCTCCGGCACAACCAGCTCCTTGGCGGTGGTACGGAGATTGGTGCTGTGCTTGAGGTCGATAAACAGGTCATAAAAGGCTGCCTTGCCCTCCAGCATGGCGTTTTCCTCACGAAGTGCCGCATTTTTCTCGCGCTCGGCCAGCAGGTCGGAGCAGAGGTTCATCAGAGCCTCCGGGGAGGTAGCGATCTCCCACAGCTTTTCTCTGGTGATGTAAGCCCCGTGCTTTCGGATAGAGGGCAGCACTTCATCAAACACCCAGCGTTCAAATCGTTCCGCAGAGGGCAGCTTGCTGTGAACGATCAGGCGGTACACATCGCCTTCGGGAATAAATTTCATTCGCTGAATACCGCCGTTAGAAGGGGTCGGTAAAACGCAGACCCCTTTGCAGTGGGCTGTGATGGCATCAGCGGTACGTTGGTATCCAAGTGCTTTCGCAATATCCTTTCCGCAAAACAATACCTTGTCGTCCTGCTCAAAAGTGCGGATACTGCCAAACTCCGGGTTTTTGAAAATTTCCATTTGGTTCATAGCGTAACCTCCTGTAAAAGTCGCTGTTGTGGGATGAAAAAAGACGGCCTTACCAGCCGCCTGCGTTCATATCGTGATTGACCTGTGAAGTGTAGTGGTTGCTGATGGTGGTGGGTGCGTTAAACAGCACCGTCAGCAGGTACTGCTTCATGTTGCGGACCTCGGTGGTGTTTTTCTGCAAGCTGTCCATGACAAACCGGATATGTTCGCTGTCCAGCTTCAAAAAACGGGAGCGCACCACCTCATGGAGAAAGTCGCTGCCAGCGATACGGGTGGTTTTGCGTCTGGCACAGACTGTTTCCACCATCAGCTCCACGATCTCGTCTAAATCCTCCCGATAGGTGGCAAACTCCCTGCACAGGTAGTCATACTCGATGTTCTCTAAAATCAAATCCCGATAATTCTCTATCTCTGTGACAGACATCGCATCCCTTCCTTTCCGTTCCGGCGGTCTTGCCGCCGCTGTTTCCCGGAAGGGAATGGAATCGGTACTTGATCCATAAGTAATTGATTTTTCTGTATTTGATTTCTCTATATTTAATTCTGCGGGCTTTTCCGTATCCGGTTTTACCATATCCGGGTTTTCCGTATCTGGTGAAGCCGTATCCGGCTGGGGCGTATCCGGGTTCTTCGGCTGTGGTTGCTCGTAGATAACATACTCGGTATCGCTGATCCGACCCTGCCGGTCTCGCAGCTGATGGCGGACAATGTACCCGGCAGTTTCCAGCTCCCGCAGCGCGCCGCCGATAGCGTCCACGCCCTCTTTGCAGATGGCGGCAAGCCCTCTGGTGGTATAGTTCCAGTCCTCCGGTAAGGACAGCATCATGGAAAGCAGCCCCTTGGCTTTCAGGGACAGTTTCCCGTTGCGTAAATGGTGATTGCTCATCACGGTATAATCTCTGGTTCGTTCAATGCGAAATACGGCCATTGACCTCACTCCTTCCAAATTTCTCAGGGTATGAAAAAAGCCACAATCCTGTAAAAAGAATTGTGGCAGTCAGCTGTTTTGTTCACTTTTTCTGCGCCGGTAGGGGCGCTTGGGAATGGGCGGTCTGTCCAACAGGTCATTTCCCTGAGAGAATGGCAGAGTTTGCAGAACACGGTCAATCTCTATAAATTCCATACCATGCTGGGAATGGCAATCCTCCCGGATTGCTTCCCGGATTTCCTTTACAGTACACATTTCAATCCTTTCCTTTCGCAGTAATGATTTGTTTATGAGTGGCGGCGGCGCTTGTCCGGCTTAAAACCGAGGATATGTCCCTCAATCACACGGGCATACCGCTTGATTTTGATTTCCCGATGCTGCTGGCTCAGGAGGGCAGCCTGATACCCGTCCTCGGTCAAAAACAGCCGCATTTCATCACCGGGACTGCCGTAGACACAGGAACGCAGGACAGAAAACTCAATCATCCGGCGGGTATTATCCTGAAAACGCTCCACGGCAAGAATGTTGTGTCCTTTCAGCTCACGGGCTGAAATATCTCTCATAGGCAGCTCCTTTCATCGTTCCTGGTCTCTCTGACGCTTTCTTTGCCACTGTTCCAACAGCTTGATAATGGTTTCCTGCATCCTTGCCGGAGTATAGCTCTTGGGAAAATACTTCCGCAGGGTGTCTGAGGTGAATGTCACCTTGTCCAGATCGCTTTTCTTTTCCTCGCCCATAATGGCCCGCATCACATCAATGGATAAATGCCCTTCTTGGCTGAATTTCTTGAGCCGCTGGGCTTGGGAGAGAGAAGGGGTAGCTTGTTCGCTGTCCATCGCGTCCAAAAGCTGGGTCTGTTCCTCCTTTTTGAGAAAGGACAGCTCATAGGCTGGATTAAAGGCGATTTTCTTTTCATCCACCATATCCAGCAGTTCGGGAATCAGTTCGGTTAGGCGGATATAGCGGGAAATCTGGTTACGGCTTTGGCCGATCTGTTCTGCCAAAATTTCTCTGGATTCCTTACCATCGAAATTCCGCCCAAGTTGGGCGGAATTTTTAGAGGGTCTCCCAGCCTGCCGTTTCATAGCCTCCAGCTTCATCTTGTAGGCAAAGGCCCTTTCGCTGGGGAGCAGGCTTTCACGCTGCAAGTTGCTATCCACCATAATGATGGTGGCAGCGTCATCGTCCAAATCCCGGACAATGACCGGCATGGTTTCTTTCTCAGCCAGTTCACTGGCCCTGTGCCGCCTGTGTCCGGCTACTAATTCATAGCCGCCCTCCGGGTCAGGTCTTGCAATCGCCGGAACCAGCACACCATACTGCCGAACACTGTCGGCGGTCTCCATCATGGATTCATCATCCTTGACTTTGAACGGATGGTTCTTAAAAGGGTGCAGCTCAGACAAGGGAATTTCCAGCACCCGTTCCCGCTGTGCATCGGCACGGCTTTCCTCGGTGGAAAACAGGTCATCTACCGATGCCAGCTCTACTTTTTTCGCGCTGCTTTTCAAGTTTTGTCACCTCCTGCGTCAGATTTTTGTAGCTTTCAGCCACCTTGCCGCCGGGGTCATGGGCAAAAATGCTCTTGCCCTCGGCGCTGATTTCCTTTGCCCGGACCGAATGGGGAATTTCCGTGCCAAACACCTTGATTTTGCTGCCGTAGGTTTCCCGCAGCAGGGCGGCGATTTCCTTAGCAAAGTTAGTGCGACTGTCCACCATCGTCAGAAGTATCCCGTCAATCTGGAGCTTGGGGTTGATCTGCCGCTTCACCTTGTTTACAGTCTGGAGCAGCTGTTCCAGGCCCTTGGCGGGTAGATACTCCGCCTGGACGGGAATTATGACCCTGTTGGCGGCTGCCAAGGCATTGACCGTGAGCATACCCAGGGAGGGCTGACAGTCAATAAGGATATGGGAATATTGTCCCTTTACCGTGTCCAGGTATTGCCGAAGGATAGTCTCGCGGCTCATGGCGTTCACCAAGGAGACCTCCATGCCGGATAGCTGTATGTCAGCAGGCATCAGGTCAACGCCCTCCGGGTGGTGCAGGATGCCCTCGCCGGGGCGCAGCGGCTCGTCCATCAGGATACGGCCCATCGCGTCGGACAGGGTAAAGGGCAGCTTGTCCGGCTGGGGGTGGCCCAGGCTGATGGTCAGGCTGCCTTGCGGGTCCCCGTCGATCAGCAGCACTTTTTTCCCGGCCTGCGCCAGCCCAATTCCCAGGTTCGCGCAGGTGGTCGTTTTGCCAACGCCGCCTTTCTGGTTGGTGATGGCGATGATTTGCGTGTTCAATGACTTCACCTCATTTCTGATTGGTGTTGTCATGTGCCTGCACAGCAGTCCTGGAAATGACAAAAGCCGCCACTTGAAACAAGTGACGGCTTCGCCTAAATCCAATATTCTACTGTGTTTGAAATCAAAAGGCTTTGAGTTCCTTTCTGCTATTCATTTGTCGTTAATGAAACACCTCCTATAATTCGACTTATTTCAGTATGATTTTTCAGTTTGGAAAAGGATGAAAAAACCAGACTGAAAACCTCAAAACCCTTGATTCTACGGGGCTTTTCCGGTTTGTCGTAATTATACCGTAAGGGCATATTTTTGCCACAAACTGCATTTCCCATGGATTTGACATGAAAACAGTAAGCGAACTGCTTGGACATTCCAATGTGACTACCACGATGCGTATCTATGTCCATTCCGATATGCAGCGGAAAAAAATGCTGATGGCGGATTATCGGATGACGGCTTAGCTGGGGGAGAATCAGTTCCATCTTCCTTTTCATTTCTGAGCCGTCAAAAAAATGGTCAGAGGTACTACAAATATATAGAATACATCTGCTTCTTACGCGTCTTTTCGCATAAGGTGAGATTTTGCGAAAAACGGCAATAACAGTTTTAAACCGACATGCTCCCATTGATGCCTTATAAGCCGGTTATCAGACAGGAAAACCGCGGATGTGCCGTTTTCCTGTCATGGGATGGCTTAATTGTATAACAGATCAGGGAGCTTCGGAAGGTGGGAAAGAATGGAAAAGGAAACTTATGACAGGAAGGCAGCCGGCAATCGGATACGGGAGAAGCGCAGACAGCTGGGAATCACCATGAAAGAAGCGGCAGAAAAGCTGGGAAGAGTACCGACCTATTATGCGGATATCGAACGGGGCAGCTGCGGAATGTCGGTGGAAACCATGATTGCCATATCCCGACTCTACCATATGTCTCTGGATTACTTAATCCTCGGAACACAAGAAGAGGAAAAGACAGAAGATGCAGGAAAGACATACCAGGAAGAAACAGAGGCTGTATACCAGCTTCTGAACCATGTGTCGAAGAAAGAAAGACTTTACGCGGCCAAGGTCCTGCGGACCTTTCTGATTGCCTGCAGCGATATGGGAACAGAGGACGGCAGGACAGAACAGACCATAGCCGGTCCCTCAAAGGGAGAGTAAGAAAGAATGAATGGACTGATTGATATCCATTCTCATATACTGCCTCTCGTGGATGACGGGGCGGAAAGTGTGGAAATGGCTCTGCTTATGCTGAAGAAAGCAGCAGAGGAAGGAATTGAAAAAATCATACTCACTCCTCATCAAAAACCAGATCGAAGATGTGTTACGCCGGAAGGAATACTCCGTAGAATGGAAGAACTCCAGGAACTGGCCGGAAAAGAAAAAATACCGGTGCGGCTCTATCCGGGGAATGAGATTTTTTACCGCCATGGGCTTGCGGAATTGCTGGATAAAGGGAAAATACGGACTATGGCAGATTCCCGCTACGTACTGATCGAGTTTTTGCCCGGAGAGGATTATACCTATATCCGGGATGCGCTCAGCAGAGTCGCTTCCTTTGGATACCGGCCCATAACAGCCCATGTGGAACGCTATGTGAATGTGATGAGCCGGATAGACAAGGCAGAGGAACTGAAAGAGGACACAGGCTGCTATTTTCAGGTGAATGCCGCCAGCGTGACGGGTGAGAATGGGTTTTCAGTAAAAAATATGACCAGAAAGCTTGTGAAAGAAGGACTTATTGATTTTATTGCCACGGATGCCCATAGAAGCGAAGGAAAACGAAGCCCTGTTATGAAAGCCTGTGCAGAATGGGTGAAAAAAAAGCTGGGTGAGGAACGGATGGAACAGATATTCTGCGGAAACCCCACGGCCCTGCTGAAGGATCAAATCATATGATACAGCCCTGACATTTTTTAAATAACAGAACCGCCCAAAATTGATGAGCAAACAGGAATACAGATTGGAGAATACAAAAGTGATGGAAGAAAACACAATGCAGCAGACAGATGAGATAGAAATTGATTTATGGGAAATCTGCCTGGTGCTGGTACATAATCTGGCATTAATTGTATCGGTGGGAATTATGACTGCGCTGGGTACCTTTCTGATAACACAGCTGTTTATCACCCCCAAATATGAGTCCACCACTAAAATTTACATTCTGAATAAGCAGGAAAACAATGCGGTTACCTATTCTGATATCCAGCTGGGCACCCAGCTGACCAAAGACTATGCAGAACTGATCCAGAGCCGTTTTGTCCTGGAAGAAGTAGTACAGGGAATGGGACTGGATCTGAGTTATGAAGAGATGAAGAAAAAAGTATCGGTAACAACCCCGACAGATACCCGCATACTGGCTATTACTGTGGAGGATACCGATCCGGTGATGGCAATGCAGCTCGCCAATTCCATTCGTGAGGCTGCCGCCGTACATATCATGAATGTTATGGACATCCAGGCCGTAAACGTGTCGGAAACCGCGAATATGCCTATGAAAAAAGCGAGCCCCAGTGTGATGAAAAATACATTTATCGGCGGTGTGCTTGGCATATTCCTGATGATTGCCGTGATTTTGGTGCGTTTCCTTATGGATGATACCGTAAAGACACCCGAAGACGTGGAAAAATATCTGCAGCTTTCCACCCTGGCGGTAATCCCCCTGAATGAAGGGGAAGAAGACGGAAAGAAGAAAAAGAAAAAAGTAAAAAGAAGCTAGTGCTCCTTCCGGCCAAAAACGCTGCTGACAGTACTGGCCGGATAGAGCACTAGTAAGAGAGGCAGAAAAGAGTGTCGAAGGGACGGTTGCTTTTCTGCTGTTGTCTTGTGCGGAAAGCAGAAATGGACAGCTGTGAGCGGCAGGAGTGTACGGCTGTTACCTACCAAAAACGGATAAAGGAGAAAGGCCACCATGCAGACAGTCACATTTAATTCCATAGAAAAGCTGGATTTCAGAACAAAGGAAAGCTATAAGACCCTGCGGACAAACCTGGAATTTTCAGGAAAAGACAGGAAAGTGATTTCCATAACCAGCAGTACGCCCAACGAGGGAAAAACGAGCGTATCCTTTCAGCTTGCCCTGTCAATTGCGGAAGGCGGGAAAAAGGTCGTTCTTGTGGATGCGGATCTTCGGAAATCCGTGCTGAAAGGCCGTTATAAAACCAATGCAGCCCGATATGGCCTGTCCCATTACCTCAGCGGACAGGCATCTATTTCAGATATATCCTGCAAGACCAATATCCCTGATTTTTATGTGATTTTCTCCGGCCCGGTGCCTCCGAATCCCAGTGAATTATTGGGAAATGATGCATTCCGGCTGCTGCTTGAATACCTGCGGAAGGAATACGACTATGTGATTGTGGATACTCCGCCGTTAGGGAGCGTCATTGACGGTGCGGTAGCTGCGCAGCATTGCGACGGAACCGTCATCGTGGTTGAAAGCGGGGCTATCAGCTATAAATTTGCCCAGAAGGTAAAGGAACAGCTGGAAAAAGTGGACTGCCGGATTTTAGGCGTGATTCTGAATAAGGTGAACATGAGCGGCAAGGGATATTACGGCGCTTATTATGGGAAGTATTACGGGAAATATTACGGAAAGTATTACGGGAATAGTGAAGAAGGCGGACTGCATGCGGCGGTGGTTCAGAAGGTGACAAAAGGAGCCAAAGCCGTGAAGGGGGAAGGAAATCTGCATTCCCATGACAATAAAAGTACCAGAGAATCGGGGAAAGAAAAGGCAGCGGAAGAAAGCGTAATCGCTGAGGATGATATGATTCAGCTTGATATGGATATTGTGGAACTGGCTGAAGATACGGAATTGATAGAGGAACTGAAGTAAAGGAGGCATAAGAGGAATATGAAAAAGTTAGTATTCATAATTGCAGGAATTGACATTGTTCTCCTGGCAGTTTGTATGTTCCTGTATCTGGGGAAGGACAGAACCGCGCCGGTGATCTCATTTGGCGAGAATGCGGTGAGCTATGAAGAAGGGATGGATGAAAGCCTTCTGCTTCAGGGAGTTGTGGCTATGGATGAGAAGGACGGAGACGTGAGTGACAGCCTGCTGGTGGAAAAGATAGCGGGGACGAACGGGAAAGAAGTGATCGTTACCTATGTGGCGAGGGACAGTGCGAATAATGTGGGGAAGGCCTCCAGGGCGTTTCCTGTGGCAGGGAGTTATATGGGAGGAGATGTGCTGTCTGCTGCGGGGGAGGGACTGGACGATGAATACGGGATGGATGAGAGCAGGATGGAGGAGTCGGAGACAGAGACGGAGAGTAATGAGGAGAGTAGTTCTGTACCGGAGGATATGGACAGGAATGATGCAGAGGAGGAACGGAATGGGGGAGATGGAGAAGAGGGGAGGCAGGATGAACAGGGTGAGGAACCTCAGGAACGTCAGGAGCCGCAGACTGGACCGAATCCGGTGTTGGTGACGAGCGGGGATGTGGTGAGTACGAAAATTGGTACAGCGCCGAATTGGGGACAGGTGATAGCATCGATGACGGATGATAAGGATGATTATAATACGCTTTATAATAATTTGAAGCTGGAGGGGCATGTGGATTTGAATGCGGCTGGGGAGTATCCGGTGACGTTGTATACGGTGGATTCGGATGGGAACCGGTCGGAGGTTAGGGATTTGGTGGTTAGGGTGGAGGAGTAAGAAGATGAGATCATTATAAAAGAGGTTTACACTATTGTGATAGCGGGATATGTTGGTTTGACTTTTTGTAACGTTTCTTTCACAGTATCGTAAAGTAATTGCGGTAGATATAATATCGGAACAGATATAGGTTATGAGGTAACTAATGGTCGATATAGGCTTATCAAGGGATTAAGAAGCATCTGTAATAGCAGGTGTTTGTAAAGATAAGTTCAAAAAGATATAAGAGGGAGATTAGTTGTGATGATTATTACGAAGACACCGTTTAGAATGTCTTTCTTTGGTGGTGTAACAGACATGGAGAGTTTCTTTAAAAAGAATGGCGGAGCTGTTCTTTCTACAACTCTTGACAAGTACGCATATGTTACCGTACGCCACCTGCCGCGGTTCTTTGACTATTCTACAGATCTTACCTATTCCAGAATGGAGCATGTGAATAATATAGATGATATTCAGCATCCAGCTATTCGTAATGCCATGAAGATGCTTGATATGCATGAATTACGTTTAACATATGAAGCCGATCTTCCAGCTCGTTCTGGTTTGGGAACCAGTAGTTCTTTTGCTGTTGGGATGCTTAATGCTTTTTATGCACTAAAAGGAAAATATGCAGATAAGAAGAAACTCGCTGATGAAGCCATTTACCTAGAGCGTGTTCTTTGCGACGAAGCTGGTGGCTGGCAGGATCAGATCGCAGCATCTTTCGGAGGATTCAATAGAATCAACTTCAACGCAGATGGGTATGAAGTCCTTCCGGTCATCATCAGTCCAGAAAGAAAAAAGAGATTAAATAACAATCTGATGATGTTCTTTACCGGATTCACTCGCTTCTCTTCTGATGTTCAGAAAACAAACAATGTATTTGTGAAAGAGAAAGAAACACAGCTTAAAGAGATGCTGTCTCTCGTTGATGAAGCAGAAGCAGTGCTTGTTGATAAGGGAAAAGACCTTGATGATTTCGGTCGTCTACTTGATCATACATGGAAGTTAAAGAAACAGACAGGCTCATCTATCTCAAATGGAAGTATTGATGAGTGCTATCAGAAGGGAGTTGAAGCAGGTGCTCTCGGTGGAAAACTTCTCGGAGCTGGTGGTGGTGGATTCCTAGTATTTTACGTACAGCCAGAATATCAAGATTCTGTTATGGCTGCTATGCATAATCTGCTCTATGTACCATTTAAGTTCGAAAATGGTGGCACACGGGTAATTCATTATAGCCCTGAGGATTATATACCTAAAGTTGAAAAATAATGGAGGAAAAAATTTTGAAAATTGCAATTGTAGGTAGCTCTGGCTATATAGCTGGATTTTTACGACAACGACTTGAAAGTGATCCAGACATAGATCAGATTTTGAAAATTGCTCAAGATGATACAGCAGATGCAAAGATAAATCTTGCTGAGCCAGAAAATTTTGATTATAGCTGTCTGAATGGTATAGATTTTATTGTATTTACGGCGGCAATTTCAAGTCCCGATAAATGTGCTCAAGAATATGATTTCTGTTGGAATATCAATGTGACAGGAACATCTTATTTTATTTATGAAGCATTGAAAAGAAATTGCAAAGTCCTGTTTCTTTCAAGTGATGCGGTGTTTGGTGACATACAGGGTAAGATTTATGATGAAGGATCTTTAACGGATGCACAGACTTCATATGGGAAAATGAAAAAAGCAATTGAAGATGAGTTTAAGAATAATCCTCATTTTAAAGTAATAAGACTTTCCTATGTAGCATCTACAAAGGATAGGTTCATTAGTTATTGTTTAAAATGTATTGAGTCCGGCGATGAAGCAGATATTTTCCACCCATTCTATAGAAATGTTATTGTGGTCAGTGATGTTGTTGATGTGGTGCAATGGTTTGCAAAGCACTTTGATGAGTATAAACCATTTGTGTTGGACGTTGCTGGTAAAGAATTGGTAAGTAGAGTACGTATAGCAGATGAACTGAACAGATACTTTAACGGAAAGTTAAAATATTCCATTACATTACCTGAGGGTGATTTCTATAAGAATCGCCCTAAGACAACACAGATGAAAAGTTTATATATGCAAGAATATGGAATTCTTGAAGATAACACATTTACTGAAAAAATTCAAAAAGAACTTACAGTTTTAAATAAGTAAATCATATAAAGGGAGAAAATAAAAATGAGTATAAAAGCGTTAATTACTGGTGTTACAGGTATGGTTGGTTCCCATCTGACAGATTTCCTTCTAGAGAATACGGATTGGGATGTTTTTGGTGTTTGCAGATGGAGAAGTCCACTCGATAATGTTGAACATCTGCTGCCTAGAGTAAATGCTGGGGATAGAGTGTTCTTTGAATATGCAGATCTTAATGATGAAATATCATTGCTCAAAGTCATCCGTGATATTAAACCAGATTATGTGTTTCATCTTGCAGCCCAGAGTTATCCGCTTACAAGTTTTACAGCTCCGATTGATACTCTGAACACCAATATCATCGGAACATGTCGTCTTTTAGAGGCAATTCATCTTGAGATGGTAAAAGATACATCCTACAAGCCAGTCATTCATGTTTGTGCTTCCTCTGAGGTATTTGGAAAAATCGCAGCGAAAAAGATTCCAGAGGGGGGAATCAATGAGGAATGCCCATTTGATCCGGCATCACCTTATGCGATTTCTAAGGTGGGAACGGATCTCCTTGGCAGATACTATGCTGATGCCTATGGTATGACAGTTATGACAACTCGTATGTTTACACATACTGGACCTCGTCGTGGAGATGTGTTTCATGAGTCTACCTTTGCAAAGCAGATTGCTATGGCAGAAGCAGGTCTTGTTGCTCCGATTATCAAGGTCGGAAATCTTAAGTCTATGAGAACATATGCAGATGTACGTGATGCAGTAAGAGCTTATTTCATGCTGGTAATTGTAGATCCGATTCCAGGAGCGTATTACAACATCGGTGGAGCATACTCTTGTGAGGTTGGAGACACTTTGAACACATTAATTTCCTATTCCATAATTAAGGAACAAATTAGTATTGAGACTGATATCGAGAGACTTCGTCCGATTGATGCAGATCTTCAAATACCAGATTGTAGCAAATTTAAGGCACATACTGGCTGGGAACCGGAAATTTCATTTGAAAAGACAATGCATGACCTTCTTGATTATTGGAGAGAAAGGGTAGGCAAAGGACATCAGTTTCTTACACGATAATTTACAGGAGGATGCATTTGAGATGAAAGTTGTAATTATGGCCGGTGGAAAAGGAACTCGTATTTCCTCTGTGGCAAGTGACATTCCAAAGCCGATGCTCAAAATTGGTGGAGTTCCAGTATTAGAGAGAGAAATCCGATGCCTGAAAGAACAAGGTTTTGATGATTTTATTATTACGGTAAGTCATCTCGGTCACATCATCATGAATTATTTTGGTGATGGCTCAAACTTAGGCGTACATATTGAGTATTTCATAGAGAAGCGCCCCTTGGGTAATGCAGGTGCTCTTTTTCGATTAAAAGATAAGCTAAAAGAAGATTTTCTTCTTTTGAATGCAGACGCGATTTTTGATATTGACTTTAATCGTATGGTTGCATACCACAAAGAAAAGAGGGGGCTGGTAACGTTGTTCACTCATCCAAATAGCCATCCATATGACAGTGGACTGGTTATAGCCGACAAGGATGGAGTAGTAGAACAGTTGCTGACGAAAGAAGATGTGCGACCAGAGTATTACCAGAATAGGATAAATGCTGGTATTCATGTTATGTCACCAAATGTATTAGAGCAGGAGGACTATACTCTTCAAAATGATCTGGATTATCAGATCCTAAAGCCTCTCGCAGGAACTGGAAAGATGTTCTGTTATGACAGTTCAGAGTATGTGAAGGACATGGGAACCCCAGAACGGTATGAAGCAGTTTGCAAAGATTTTGCAGATGGAGTGGTTGCTGGAAAGAATCTTAAGAGAAAACAGAGAGCGATTTTCTTAGACCGTGATGGAACAATTAATAAAAATGTGGGATTTTTAAGGAAAATAGAGGATTTTGAACTGATAGATGGTGTTGCAAATGCAATCGGTAAGATTAATAGAAGTAGGTATTTAGCCATTGTTATTACCAATCAGCCGGTGATTGCAAGAGGTGAAGTTAGTTTTGAAGAATTACAGGAGATTCATAATAAAATGGAAACTCTGCTTGGATTAGAGGGGGTGTACCTTGATGGTATTTACTTCTGCCCTCATCATCCACGCAAAGGACATGTGGGTGAGGTTAAGGAATTAAAAATAGACTGTGACTGCAGAAAACCGAAGCCTGGAATGCTTATAAAAGCTGCGGAATGCTTAAACATTGACCTTAGTATTTCTTGGATGATTGGCGATAGTGAGAATGATGTTAAAGCAGGTCAAGCTGCAGGATGCAAGACAGCACTTATTGGAAATGATGAGTTCAGTCAGAACATAACAGGTAATAACTTACTTGGAATAATAAATGAAATATTGGGGGATTGAGTATGTATTAGAGAGTAAGTTGCAGAAACATGTGTAATTGTTAATTAAAAGATATCGAGTACTGAAGAGCGTAGAGTAGGATATTATTAATATGTAGTTTATCATGCAGGTGTTCTATGAGAATGGAGGAAAGCCTTTAAGTGCTGGTAATGATGGCTCAGCAGCAGGTTAAGAGTTTATTTCAGGAATGCTAATAAAGAGATTTTAGGTTTCACATCCAGTCAGTGCATAGTATGCAGACAGGTTAAAAATTATAGTTCCAGTAAGAGGGACTGTACTTGCTAAGGATCTCTAGCATGTGAACTGATTATAATATCGCCGGTCGCACTCTAGGCACTTACTTCTCCATACATAAATTATGTAGGTGGCTACAGCATATTCGCACAGCAGTATTTGGTTATGGTCGTGAAGAAGATGTGTTTCTTAGAATCTCTATATCTGATAATAGCAAGAATGTCATAAGCGTAATAGTCTGGGATAAAAAGCATTGGTTTCACCGGAGCAAAAGACGAAGAAATTGCAGGAGTTGTAGATGTTGATGTGAAAGCAGGGAAAACAGAAACATGTATGAACCAGGAAATTCAACTGCCGATATACCAATGTTTTTGCTTGATGCTTGAAGAGCATTTCTTTGGAAAATGAGGAGTTTAGATGACATGGGCTTAAATAGAATGCCATTCATGAATTCATATATAGACAATATCACAGAGCAAGAAGCAATTGCTTATATAGAGGATTGTATCAAGACAAGAAAAATTGGACATGTCATCACACCAAATGTTGATCAGATTATCCGTATAGAAAGAAATTCATATTTCAAAAAGATTTGTAATAATGCAGAACTTTTATTAACAGATGGAACGCCATTACTTTGGATCGCAAAACTTTATGGCAGACCAATTAAAGAAAAAATATGTGGCTCTGACTTAGTTTCAGATTTGTGTGGAGTTTCTGCAAAAAAAGGATATTCAGTTTTCTTGCTTGGAGCGGCAGAAGGTGTTGCTGTAAAAGCGGCAGAAAATTTGAAACGGAAATATCCTGGATTAAATATAGCTGGTACATACTCACCAC
>OLQH01001578.1_pt1 | contig 16730 bp, 14 predicted proteins | sample 1672671 | NCBI WGS metagenome assembly OLQH01 (sample SAMEA3136712, study PRJEB25190) | human gut metagenome
CCATTATGGGGAGAATCGCATCAGGATTCACATTTAGTCATCAGGTATTCGGAGAAGGCTTTTACACGCTTGACCTTATGGTGAAAAGACTAAGTGATTCAGAAGACCGCATTCCGCTGATGATATCGGAGCGTCTCATTGATGTGACACAGGACTATGAGGGGGAATACATCCAGGTTCACGGACAATTCCGCTCTTACAACCGTCACGAGGAGAAAAAGAACCGCCTTGTGCTGTCCGTATTTGTACGGGAATTAAGTTTTGTGGAGGAGGAAGACGACTCCATTAAGACCAACCAGATTTTTCTGGATGGCTACATCTGTAAGCCGCCGGTATACCGCAAGACTCCGCTGGGGCGGGAGATTGCCGACCTGCTTTTGGCAGTAAACCGGCCGTATGGCAAATCAGATTACATACCCTGTATCTGCTGGGGAAGAAATGCCAGGTATGCTTCGGCATTTACAGTAGGCGGTCATGTGCTTGTATGGGGCCGCATTCAAAGCAGAGAGTATATCAAAAAGATTGGAGAGAGTGAGACAGAAAAGAGAATAGCCTACGAAGTATCCGTAAGCAAGCTGGAATATATGGAATAAAACCGTTTTATTTTTAGCAAATCTTGCAATCTTCTACCAGGTGTAGTAATATATACACGTTATCTGATGAAAGTCGGCAGATATTATCAATAGAAGAGACTCTTTGGCCGGCTGCGGGATTTCAAACAGACGTGTAGGGACAGGTCTGGAAGAGGTAAAAATATGGAAAAAGGTTTAGTCGAGGTATACTGTGGGCTGGGCATGGGCAAGACGCCGGTTGCGATTGGCCAGGCTATCAGAGCTGTAGGTCAGGGCAAATCAGTGATTCTCATACAATTTCTTAAGGGAAGAGCAATGGATGAACTGAATTTTATGGAACGCCTTGAGCCAGAGATAAAAGTATTCCGTTTTGAGAAGAATGAGAAGTATTATCAGGAACTGACCGAGGAAGAAAAGCAGGAAGAGGACTGGAATATTAAGAATGGTCTGAATTTTGCACGGAAGGTTCTGGTAACCGAGGAATGTGACTTATTAATTCTGGATGAGATTCTGGGAGTAGTGGAACATGGCATCATAACGGGAGAGGAATTGAAGACTCTTATAGAATGCAAGGACAAACACACAGGTTTGATTCTTACCGGTTATCATATGTGTGAAGAAATCAGGGATTGTGTGGATACAATAACGATATTTGAAAGCATGGAAAATGAGAAAAAAAAGCAGGAAGACGATAATAAATAGAGATGAAAGCCGGACTTTATGGACCTCAGCACCGAAAGGTGCTGGGGTCCATTTCCCGTTTTGGGGAAAAGTATTCTTAAAACGAATAAATAGATACCAAAATTGGAATTGTTAATTTTCAGAACGTTTGTTAGTATTTGACTATAAAATACAAGAAAATACAAAATGAAGAGAGAAAATTGTGCATTACGATGAAAAAATCAGTACTACTATGTGCGGGACCACGAAAAAATGATGAAATTTCATCGAAGAAAGGAGAAGTACTTATGAAAAGAAAAAAACTGGTAGCACTCTTAATGGCAGCCGCTATGGCTGTTTCCATGCTTGGAGGATGCGGAGCGGATGACGGAAAGAGCGAAGACGCTTCCAATGCTGCGGAGACCGGAGATGCGGAACCCGACAAAGAAGAGGCAAAAGACGATGCCGGTGAGGAAAGTGCTGATTCGGGAAGCGGCTGGAAATCAGATCCAGACCATGAGCCGTATGAGATTGAGATCTATACAAACGCTCAGGGCGGAGCAACCTATGTTCTTGGTGTTGCCTTTGCAGATTTAATTAACAAATACAGCTCCTGGCTGAAGGCCACAGCTATGGAGTCTCCGGGACCAGACCAGACAGCTTCTATGGTTTTAGCGGATGATAACTATAAAGAACACGTGATGGGGTATATGATTGGCGTGGATGCAATCCTGGGAGAAGATCCTTTTACTGAGCCTAATTATGACCTTCGCTGTCTGATCGGCTATGGACTGGTATCCAATGTTTTCCTTACACTGGATGAGAATATAAAGACACTCCAGGATTTAGACGGCAAGACAGTTGCTCTAAGAACCAAACCCAATGTTCCGGCCGTTGATATCCCCACAAAAATGTTTGAAGTTCTGGGGATTGAGCCCAAATATGAATATCTTTCCTTTGCGGATTCTGCCACTGCGCTGGCTGACGGGAAAGTAGACGCCATCTTATCCGGCGGTATGGCACTCAATGCGGAGGCAACAGAGTGGACGCAGATGGCAGCCTTGGCAGAGGTATATGCCCGCAATGATGTTTATTATGTATCCCTGGACGAAAAGGCGCTGTTTGAAGCAAAGGACGCTCTGAACCATTCCCTCCTCCCGGGCGTTATGACTCTGGAGCCCGGGCAGTATGACTCCAAATTTAATGATGAGGTTACCATTATGGCGGATTACCTGTGCTGGTATGTACACAAAGATTTCCCGGAGGATGTTCAGGAAGAGCTTTTGAATATCTACTATGAACACTGCGATGAATTTGCGGAATATAAGGATGAAGGCAGATACTGTACAAAAGATAATATGGGCAAGATTGATACCCCAGAGCTGATCTCCGATGTGGCAAAGAAATTCTATGAAGAGAAGGGCATTGAAGTAAATTACAGAGAAACTCCTTATGAGACCTATGTTCCGAAATAGATAATAGGCGAGGCTGAAGCAAAGCAGATGATGCGAAAGTACTGATTATCTGAACACGGTATACTCATTTTGTATTGAACTATTTTAAACGGTTGTTATGTATATTGGAAGAGTGCGGCGGATGTATCTTTTTGTATCCTGTCCCGGCAGAGAGCGACATCCGCAGCGCCCCTGAAAGAAAGATAGTAAAAGTGAAAATAATACCATATTTATAAGAATAAATGAAACAGCCATAAGTACTCAAAGGAGGTGTACAGATGGGATTTGGCAAGAAAAAGAAAGATAAAGCAGAACAGGCCATAGAGCAGGCGGTGGAAGTCAAAGCTTACGGGGGTGTCCTGCCGGAAAAAGTCTATGATTATCTGCTGGTTGTGTTCTGTCTGGCTATGTGCATGATGCATATGATATGTGCTAAGAAATCGTTTCTGCAGCAGGAAGTATATCTGACCATGCATATGTTTTTTTCGTTTATAATTTTATTTTTGTCCACAGCGAAAAAGAGCGAAAGTAAAATACATAATGCGTTTTTATTTTTGTCAGTGGCGCTGACATTTGCGTTTACCATCTATGTGTGCTGTAATCTGGAGGCTCTGAGAGTCCGTCAGTGGGTCAGCACAAATCTGGATATTGTCGTGGGATGTACCATGATCGTCCTGGCGCTGTATGCATGCTGGCTGGGGTTTGGAAAATTTATCCCCATACTTGTAATCATTGTCTGCATCTATCCGTTTTTCGGAAAGATGATGCCCGGACCGTTTCACACGAGTGCCCTTCCCTTCAGCAGGACAATCTCCAACCTTTCCATAGGGCTGACTACCGGGCTGTACGACAGTACGCTGACCATATCGGCGAATTATACTTTTTTATTCTGTGTCTTCGGCGGTGTTATGTCAGCCACAGGAGTGCAGAAATTTTTCGGCGAATTTGGAAAATGGACTGTGGGACGTTTCCGGTCCGGGAGTGCTCAGATTAGCGTGGTGAATACGGCAATGGTTGGCATGGTATGCGGAAATGCCATTGCAAATGTAACCATGACCGGACCTTATTGTATCGATAACATGAAAAAGAACGGCTATAATCCTACGACTGCTACTGCCATTTCCTGTGTGGGGTCTAACGGAGGACAGATCCTTCCGCCGGTTATGGGAATTGTAGCTTTTTCTATGGCTGGATATGCCGGAATCCCCTATTGGACCATCTGTAAAATGGCTATTATTTCTGCCATTCTTTATTACCTCTCCCTGTCTCTGTATGCCCATCTTCACGCCCTGAAGACCCCGGAGCTCAGAACACGGATTGTGGAAAAGCCTGTGGTGGACTGGGACGTAATGAAGTGGAAAGGCCCCGCATTTGTGGTACCTTTTATCATTATTATAACCCTGCTGATACAGGGGAAATCCGTTATGGTGTGCGGCTTTTGGGCTATTATCTCTGTTATTGTTATGAGCTATCTGGCGCCAAAGAGACACAGACCAAAGTTTCGTGAGCTGATAGGCGGATTTGTGGAAGGGGCAAAGCAGGGGGCCCAGATGGGAGCCTGCTGTGCTGTCATCGGTATGCTTGTGTGTACCTTCACCACCAGCGGAATGGGCGTAAAACTTACCTCTGGTATTGAGAGCTGGAGCCACGGGTCTTTATTCCTGGCCCTTTTGATTCTCTATATTGCCAGTATTATAGCCGGTATGGCAGGGGTGTCTGTGGCAGCGTACTTTACCGCGGCAGCATTTGCGGTTCCCGCCCTGCAGAAGCTGGGGATTGCCTATGCCACCGCTCACTTCTTCTGTGTCTATCCGGCTTCCTACTCAACGATTACACCGCCGGTAGCCCTGACCACTCTGGTGGGCACACAGATATCCGGGACACCTTATGGCAAGACTGCTATAGAGTGCTGTAAGATCTGCGGCGTTTCCTTCCTGGCTCCATTTTTATTTGTATATGCACCGGTTCTGCTGCTGGAGGGAAGCCTGACGGATCCTACCTCCTATATCCAGCTCCTGGCGGTCATTGTACTTACCGTCGCGGCGCAGTTCTGCTGGGTAAATTATTTCTGTACGGACCTTACACTGCTGGAGCGGGCGATGTTTTTCCTCAGCTTCCTGACATTGATTCTCTATATCTTTATGAGCATGAATATATTGTGCATCATTGGCCTGGCGCTCTTTGCAGCTGCCACGGTGTCTCACGTAGCAAAATGGAAAAAGAATAAAAAGAAATTAGTTTCATCTGCTGCTGTCTGAGCAATGGAGACTATATAATCCTGGATTATTCATGTTAATTTGTATGTCAATGCTGCAAGAGTAATTCAGGATTATTAGGTTTCTGTGCTGCGTTCCTAATGAAAAGAGGTGACAGAACTATGGATTTTTTTAAGGAATATACAAAAAAGAGCTGTTCTCCCGACGAGGCGGTGGGCAGAATCCCCTCCCTGAGCCGCGTTCTTCTGTGCAGCGAACCGGCTGCCCTGGCGGAGGCGCTTTATAAACAGAGGGAGAGATTTCATCCCTTGTATCTTTATTCTATGATGGGATTTGCAAACCCTGAGATCTACCAGCGGTTATACAGCGAAGGGGCCAAAGAAAACTTTTCTGTGGGGATTAGCTATATGACAAAACCCGAGGCCCAGGCAATCAGAAGAGGGATAAAAATAGATCACCTTCTCACCCATTTCAGCAATATCGAGGAGATGTTCCGGGAGAGTATACGGCCGGATTATGTCCTCTGTCACGTATCCCCTATGGACTCAGAAGGGTATCTCTATATGGGAATCTGTCCCGGACCGGGGAGAGTCTCCATCGACAGCGGGGCAAAGGTAATTCTGCAGGTGAACCGGAATCTGCCTATGATTAACACAGACTTTAACAGAATACATATCAGCGAGGCCGAGGCACTGTGTGAAATGGATACCGTGCTGGCGGAGATACCGGATATGGTTCCCACGGAATTAGAAAAGAAAATGGCTCAGCATATTGTGGAGCGGATAGACGATGGCTCTGTGATTCAGCTGGGGGTTGGAGGCGTGCCCAGCGCTGTTGGAAATTTTCTGGGACATCACAGACATCTGGGAATTCACACGGAGGTCTTTACCGACGTTATGAGAGTACTGATGGAAAAAGGGGTGGTGGATAACAGCCGAAAACAAGTCCGTCCCGGCCAGTCAGTGGCAGGATTTCTCCAGGGAACCAGAGACACCTATAAATTTGTCCATGAGAATAAGGAACTCTATTTTGATCGTCTGTCCTGGGTGAATCACCCGGAAACCATTGCCCGGAATGATAATATGATATCCATTAATTCCTGTATGGCGGTAGACCTTCGGGGCCAGGTATGCTCTGAGTGCATTGGGCTTGATACTTATGCGGGGAGCGGCGGCCAGCTTGACTTTGTCAGAGGGGTGCGGGGTTCCAAGGGCGGAAAATCCTTTATTGCCATGAGATCCAGTCTGGAAAAGGCGGACGGCACCAGTATATCAAAAATTACGCTGACTCTGCCTCCAGGCTCTGCGGTTACCACCCCCCGCAATGACACGCATTTTATTGTAACCGAGTATGGTGTGGCGGAGATGAGAAACCGTACACTGAGTGAAAAGGCAAAAGCGCTTATCGGCATCGCACATCCGAAGTTTCGTGAGGAACTTATGTATCAGGCGAAACAGCAGCTGATAATTTAGCTAAGTACTGCGGAGGTAGAACTATGAACCGAATTGTAATTGATCAGGAGCTGTGCAAGGGATGCGGTTTCTGTATTGCTTACTGCCCCAAGGAGATAATTCATCTGGGCAGTAAATGTAATTCCCTGGGGTTTAAATATGCTGAGACAGAAGCGGGGGAAGGAGCCTGTACGGCATGCAAAATATGTGCCTTAATGTGTCCTGATGCGGCAATTACTGTTTTTCGCGAAAGCAGATAAGACGCAGGCCTCCGGCTGGGCCGAAAAGACAAATGTGCTCCCTTCCGGAGCGTCAGAGTATCAGGAACTATGAGATGGAATAGGAGGGAAATTATGTCAACCAAATTTATAGACGGCAATGTGGCTATGGCAGAAGCTGCGGTAGCAGCCGGGTGCCGGCTGTTTGCCGGTTTTCCCATTACTCCCCAGAGCCCTATGCCGGAGTATTTATCCGGCCGGCTTCCGGAAGTGGGAGGAAGCTTTATTCAGGCAGAAAGCGAGGTAGTGTCTGCCAATATTTTATTAGGGGCAAGCTGCGGAGGGCTCCGCTGTATGACCAGTACCTCAGGCCCGGGGTTTTCTCTGATGGCAGAGGGCATCAGCTTTATCATAGGATGTGAGGCCCCCTGTGTTTTCATTGATGTGGCCAGACCGGGGCCGGGAATGGGGGGAATCGGCGGATGCAGCCAGGATTACCTGTATGCGGTAAAGGGGCTGGGCGCCGGAGGGGGCCGAGCTTTTGTCATTTCGCCCAGTACGATCCAGGAGGCGGTAAACATAGTTTATGAGAGTTTTGATATTGCAGATCGATACCGGACGCCTGTAGTGGTGCTGACAGATAAGCTTCTGGCGGCCACAACAGAGGTGGTGGAACTTCCGCCTCTCAGAGAGCTTTCCACATTACCCGATAAATCTTCCTGGCTGATTACCAAAAGGGACAGTATGAAGTTTGAAGATAAACGAATCTGCCAGTCTATGCTTCTGCCTGTATCTTCTCAGGAAGAATTCTGCATAAAGCTGGCCGATAAGTATAAAGCGTGGGAAGAAAACGAAATCAGATACGAGGAATTTATGCTGGAGGATGCAGAAGTAGTTCTCTTTGCCTACGGGTCCGTGGGGCGTATCGTAAGAGAAGCAGTACGGCAGCTGAGGAAGGAAGGGATAAAGGCAGGGCTGTTCCGCCCCATTACACTTTTTCCATTTCCCCGAAAACAGATTGGCAGCCTGAATTACGGAAGGATAAAAAAGGCAATATGTGTGGAAATGGCCATCCCCGGCCAGATGCTGGAGGATGTGGAACGGAGTGTAGAAGGCCGGATTGAGGTGGACTTCTACGGGAGAGGCGGCGGTATGCTGGTGACGCCGGAAGAGGTAGTCTGCCAAGTAAAACATCAGATGGAAGGGAGCGGTGACTGATGGAACAGGTTGTTTATGAACGATCCAAACTATACAAGGGCAGCCATCCCCTGTGCTCTGGGTGTATGCACGGCCTGATAGGAAAATTAATTCTGGACACCATGGATGAATTGAAGATTGCTCCGGAAAATACGACACTGTTGTTTCCCCCGGGATGCGGACCCCAGCAGGATTTCTGCATTAATATTAATACCGTGATGGTAGGGCTGGGGAGATCGGCTGCTGTGGGAACAGGAATCAAAAGGGCGGATCCGGACCATTTTGTCTTGTGCTGGGACGGCGACGGGGCGGACGCCGCGATTGGGATTGGCGATGTAATCCATGCGGCCGCCAGAAATGAAAATCTTACGGTGATTATGGTGAACAATTCGCTGTTTGCCAATACAGGAGGGCAGATGGCGCCCACAACACTGATGGGACAGAAGTCCACTACCTGCCCCCGTGGAAGAATGGCTGACCGGGAAGGCTATCCCATTAACCTGGCAGAGATTCTGGCTCAGGTGGAGGGGACCCAGTATTCTGCCCGGATGGCGGTATACGATCCGAAACATGTTATGCAGGCAAAAAAGGCCTTAGAGAAAGCATTCCGTCTTCAGACAGAACACAAAGGGTTTGCCTTTCTTGAGTTCTTGTCTAATTGTCCCACGAACTGGCATATGACGCCTCTCCAGTCCATAGAACACATTAAAGAAATGTCGGAGAGTCAGTATCCAATCGGTGTTTTTAAAGGAGAATAAGCATGGAAAATAAAATCTTTTTAGGAGGCCTGGGAGGCCAGGGTGTAGTCCTTGGGGGGAAGCTGTTAGGAATGGCCGCGGTGGAGGCGCATCAATATGCCACCTCTTATTCTGAATATGCGCCTGCCATGAGAAACGGATATACTTACACCACTTTGATTCTCTCTGACAGAGAAGTGGGAGCGCAGGTGACAGCATCTTATGACTGCATGGCTTTCTTTGACGAGGAATCTTGTGCAGCCCAAAGCCAGTATTTAAAGGACGGGGGAAGCTATATCGTAAATACCTCTCTGGTCAGAACCATGCCGGAGGAGAATAAGGGAACTGTATACCTTATACCGGCATCCGATATTGCGGAGGAACTTAAAAATGACAGGCTTTTAAATGTGATTATGCTGGGGGCTGTGGTGGAAGCTACCCGGGGGGTGGAACCCTCGGTGATGGAGCAGGTGCTCCAGTCTGCCTTCGGGAAAAAGCCCCAGATTGCAAAGCTGAATATTGCGGCATTCCGACGGGGAATGGAGGCGGTCAGAAGCCAGAGAGCTGCAGATGAGGAGGGAGGAAGTGTATGAAGATAGGAATTCTTGGGGCCGGCGCCATGGGATCCCTTGTGGGCGCCCATCTGATGAAGGGCGGTGCTGAGGTATACTTTGTAGATCCCTATGTGAAGCATATGCAGGCCGTGGAACGGGAAGGGCTCCATATGGAACTGGAGGAACAGGAAGAAGAAACCGTAAAAATAACCATGGCTGTCTCAGATGCCTCAAAGGCAGGAATCTGTGATCTGGTAATTCTGCTGGTTAAGGGAATGAACACGAAAAGCAGCATTGAAGCCAACCGGGAACTGTTCGGAGAGGATACGGTTGTAATCTCTCTGCAGAACGGACTGGGAAATGTGGATATACTAAAGGAATTCTTCCCCACCGGGCAGATTGGGTATGGGGTGTTAAAAGCATCTGCCACCCTCAGAGCGCCGGGAAGAATCGCAGGGCGGGTAAAATTTCCGTACAGTCCCAAGGGCGTCTGGTTCTCCCCTCTAGAGAAGGACACCCCATACCGGCATCTCTTTGAGGAGATGGAGAAGATACTGGAGAGGGGAGGGTTCCCCGCAGCTCTGTCTGAGCAGACAGAGGCAATTATGTGGGACAAGCTGTTTATCAATATACTGTATAATGCCCCCTGTGCTCTGGTACAGCTGGCAGGGGAGGACTTTATGAGACATGAGGAGGGCAGAAAGCTCCTGAAAGAACTGGCCCGTGAGGTCTGTGAGGTTGCATCCGCCAGAGGAGTACCCATGGATCCGGAGGAATACTGGAAAAAAGAGCGTGAAAATATGGCCCAGGTGCCTCTTAACGAGCATCACTTTACCTCAACCGTACTGGATGTCTTTAAACAGAGAAAGACAGAGGTAGAGTTCCTGAACGGGGCAGTGTGCAGGGAAGGAAAAAAGTACGGGATTCCCACGCCATACAATGAGGCAGTTTATTATTTACTTAGAGTGCGTGAGGATACGTATGATTTGATGTTTGAGGGGTAGGGGGGCGGTGAAAAAGTTATCCCATCCTCCTTGTTTTTGAATATAATATTTTTATAAAAGAGGCATTGACAAGGATTTTTAATAATGCTATAGTTACTGTAAATTATATAAAGAATGATAGAGGTTGCGCTTTTTATGAGTATTTTATCAGATGTGACAGGCACAGATGACGATAGAAAAAAGGAAACGGCGCCGAAAGGGTGGGAACCCTGCAGTCCTATACCTTGGGCATGAAGTGAATAATTTCATGACTGTCATCGTAAGATGGTGCGCTATCCGAAGAATTCATAAATGTGATACAATGTAGTATTCTTTAGAGGCGGCTTACGGGTTTGCCTCTTTTCTTTATTAGCAGAATTATATGCAAACCTAAAACCGAGTGGAAATGAAGGAGGAATTATTATGGCTATTTTTACAGGAGCAGGCGTAGCGATTGTTACCCCTATGTATGACAATGGAAAAGTTAATTTCGACAAATTGGGAGAATTGATTGAATTTCAGATTGAAGGGGGAACGGACGCCATTATCATCTGCGGCACTACCGGGGAATCTTCTACCCTGACCCATGAGGAGCATCTGGAAGCTATCAAATATACCGTTGACAAGGTAGCGAAAAGAATACCTGTTGTTGCAGGCACAGGTTCCAATTGTACGGAAACTGCAATCTATCTTTCACAGGAGGCAGAGAAATTCGGCGCAGACGGCCTGCTGATTGTGACTCCTTACTACAACAAAGCAACTCAAAAGGGGCTGATCGCCCATTATACGGCAATTGCGAATGCAGTCAGCATTCCGCTGATTATGTATAATGTGCCCAGCAGAACCGGATGCAATATTCTGCCTGAGACTGCGGCATATCTTGCTAAGAATGTAGAAAACATTACGGGTATCAAAGAGGCAACAGGCAATATTGCACAGGTGGCTAAGACCATGCAGCTTGCCGGAGATGACCTTGACCTGTATTCCGGAAATGATGATCAGATCGTTCCTATTATGTCCCTGGGCGGAAAAGGTGTGATCTCCGTATTGTCAAATGTGGCGCCCAGAGAAACCCACGAGATTGTATCTAAATATTTGGAAGGAGATGTGAAAGGCAGCTGTGCACTGCAGCTTAGAGCGCTTCCCCTTGTGAATGCGCTGTTCAGTGAGGTCAATCCTATTCCTGTGAAGGCTGCTCTGAATCTTATGGGGAAAGAAGTTGGACCATTGAGAATGCCTTTGACAACTATGGAAGAAGAAAATCAGAAAAAATTAGCCCAGACTATGAAGGATTTCGGTATAGAGCTGGCATAGGACAGAAAAGAGGATAAACAGATGACAAAGATTATAATGCACGGATGCTGCGGCCATATGGGGCAGGTGATTTCCGGTTTAGTAAAAGAAGATCCGGCAGCCGAGATAGTGGCCGGTATTGATATGGCAGATAATGGCCGGTGTGAATATCCTGTATTTACAGATATTGATACCTGTGATGCAGAGGCAGATGTTTTGATCGATTTTTCTTCTGCAAAAGCGACGGACCGCCTGCTGGATTACTGTGAGAGAAGAAAACTGCCCGTTGTTTTGTGCACCACCGGACTCAGTGAAGAGCAGCTGGAAAAAGCACGGAGGGTCAGCGGGGAGGTGGCAGTGCTGCGTTCCGCTAACATGTCTCTTGGAATTAATACACTGTTAAAGCTTGTACAGGACGCTGCCAGGGTTTTGGCAGAAGCCGGATTTGATATGGAAATTGTGGAAAAACACCACAAATTAAAACTGGATGCTCCCAGCGGAACAGCTATTGCGCTGGCAGACAGCCTGAATGAAGCCATGGATCACCAGTATCATTATGTATATGACAGAAGCCAGAGGAGAGAGCAGAGGGATCCAAAAGAAATAGGAATCTCTGCGGTCAGAGGCGGGACCATCGTGGGGGATCACGATGTGATCTTTGCGGGTCCGGACGAGGTCATAACGTTCTCCCATACAGCGTATTCCAAGACTGTGTTTGGAAAAGGAGCTGTGGAAGCAGCCAAATTCCTGGGTGGAAAGCCGGCAGGGATGTATAATATGGCTGATGTAATCCAGGCAAAATAATATGAAAAAATTGGGAAAAGATCCATATACTCGTGGGTCTTTTTTCTTTATAAAATTGTTTCCGGATTCAAAGATTTTATCCTGCGAATAAATCAGGAGAAATCAGCACATATTAATAACACTGAAGATAAAAAAATAATGAATCAAAGGAGACTATAGTGATGAAGAAATGTAAAACACTTTTGCTTGGTGCCCTGTTAGTTCTGACTCTCAGCTTTGCTACAGGATGCGGAAGCAATAATGACAACGGAGATAACGGCAGCAATACAACAGAAAACGGAACAACCGACAACAAGGATACGAAAGACACTGACAGCAATACTCCCAATGACACAAACAGTAACAATAACAGTGTAACAGAGGGAAATGACGCTGACGGAGACGGTGTTGTAGATGAAGTTGGCGATGACATCAAAGACGGCGTTGAGGATGTAGGCGACGGCATTGAGGATCTTGGAGATGACCTCACAGGAAATGACGCCAATGGCAATGGCAATGCCAATGACAACACAGATCCAGGTGCCAACAACACAACAACAGAAAATAATACCCAGGCAAAATAAAGGTACAGGGGCAGGGAGTGTACTCTCTGCCCTCCCTTTTTGGGTAAAGCCGTATTGATCAATTAGTCTTAACATGGTATGATACCCCATATAGTAGTAACAGGAGGTTTTCGGATGAATTTTCGCCCTTGCATAGATATACATAATGGTAAAGTAAAACAGATTGTCGGGGGGACTTTGAAGGATGAAAATGACATGGCGGCAGAAAACTTTGTAGCCGAACAGGATGCGCCCTTTTTCGCAAAGATGTATAAGGAGTCAGGGATTCGGGGGGGGCATATTATTCTGCTGAACCCTCTGGCCTCTGCTTATTATCCGCAGACGAAGGGCCAGGCTCTGGACGCACTCAGGGAGTATCCCGGCGGCCTCCAGGTGGGCGGAGGAATCACACCGGAAAACAGCCTTGAGTTTCTGCAGGCAGGAGCAAGTCATGTTATCGTAACCTCTTATGTATTCAGAGACGGAAAAGTATCCATGCAAAACCTGGAGCGGATGGCTGAGACCGTTGGCAAAGAACATCTGGTGCTGGATTTGAGCTGCAGAAAGCGTGATGGGAACTATTATATAGTTACGGATCGGTGGCAGAAATTTACAGAGGTGACAATCAGCAGAAGTGTGCTCCGGGAGCTTGCTTTTTTTTGCGATGAGTTTCTGGTTCATGCAGTGGATGTGGAGGGAAAAGCATCGGGGATTGAAACCGGTCTAGTATCCCTGCTTGCAGAGGGCAGTGAGATTCCGCCAACCTATGCAGGCGGTGTGGGTACCTTTGAGGACTTAAAAACTCTGGCAGAGTTGGGAAAAGGCCGCCTGGATGTTACCATTGGCAGTGCACTTGACTTGTTCGGAGGTCCCATGAAATATGAGGACGTCTTAGAATGCTGCAGAAATAACTGTCAAATATAATACAATAATGAAAATTTTCTAAATTCCGTTGCAATAAAAACTGAATATTGATATAATGAGGTTACATTACAAATGACCTTGGTAAAGAATTCCAAAGGGATTTGTAAAATACACGTTAAAGGGGTTGACAGCATGAATTTTATCATAAGTGGAAAAAATCTTGAAGTAACCGACGGGTTACGTACAGCAGTCCAGGACAAGCTTGGAAAGTTAAGTAGATATTTTACGGAAGATACGGAAATTATAGTAACGCTCAGCGTGGAAAAGGAGCGCCAGAAGATCGAAGTTACCATACCTGTGAAGGGTAATATTATCCGTTCAGAACAGGTAAGCAATGATATGTACGTATCCATTGATCTTGTGGAAGAGGTCATAGAGCGCCAGCTGAGAAAGTACAAAAACAAAATCATCCAGAGAGAGCAGGGCGTAAAGGAGCAGGAAGAATATACTCACTTCCAGAAGGCTTATGTGGAAAAGGATTATGAGGATGATGGAGAGATAAAGATTATCCGTACCAAACGTTTTGGTTTCAAACCCATGTATCCGGAAGACGCCTGTGTGCAGATGGAGCTTCTGGGGCATAATTTCTATGTTTTCCTGAATGCGGAGACAGAGGAAGTAAATGTGGTATACAAGAGAAAAGGCAATACTTATGGTTTGATTGAACCAGAGTTCTAAGATAAGAATCACCGGCACCCGGAGCCTGCAGAGGGCTTTCGGGTGCTTTTTCATGGTTTGTTCACGAAAAATTTATTGTTTTCAACATAGGAAAGTGCTAAAATGAACAATAGTGCTATGACTTAATTTGAAAACGAAGAAAAAATAGGAGTATTTTTTATGAATGTTATAAACAAGATATTCGGAACCCATAGTGAAAGAGAAGTAAAGCGGCTGGTGGCTACAGTGGACAAGATCGAGGATCTGCGCCCCAAGATGCAGAAGCTCAGTGACGAGGAGCTGCGGGAAAAGACCAGGGAATTCAAAAACCGGCTCTCTGAGGGGGCTTCTCTGGATGATATTCTCCCGGAGGCTTTTGCCACTGTGAGAGAGGCGGCCAAGCGTGTTCTCAATATGGAACATTACCGGGTACAGCTGATCGGCGGTATTATCCTGCATCAGGGGCGTATTGCGGAGATGAGAACCGGTGAAGGTAAGACACTGGTATCTACGCTTCCTGCCTATCTGAACGCTTTGGAGGGGGAAGGGGTGCATATTGTAACGGTCAATGATTACCTGGCGCACCGTGATGCGGAGTGGATGGGCAAGGTACATGAATTTTTGGGACTGACGGTAGGTGTGGTGCTGAATTCCATGAATAATGACGAGAGACGCGCTGCCTATGCCTGTGACATTACCTATGTGACGAACAACGAGCTGGGCTTTGACTACCTGCGTGACAACATGGTAATTTACAAAGAACAGCTGGTGCAAAGAGATCTCCACTATGCTATCATCGATGAGGTTGACTCGGTTCTCATTGATGAGGCGAGAACCCCTCTGATTATATCCGGACAGAGTGAAAAGTCCACCAAGCTCTACGAAGTCTGTGACATTCTTGCCAGACAGCTGGAACGGGGCGAGGCCAGCGGTGAGATGACGAAGATGACCGCTATTATGGGAGAGGAAATCATTGAAACCGGGGACTTTATCGTTAATGAAAAAGATAAGATTGTAAACCTGACAGAACAGGGCGTCAAGAAAGTAGAGAAGTTCTTCAGCATTGAGAATCTGGCGGATCCTGAGAATCTGGAGATTCAGCACAATATTATACTGGCTCTGCGGGCGCACAATCTGATGTTCAGAGACCAGGATTATGTGGTAAAGGATGACCAGGTTCTGATTGTAGATGAATTTACCGGCCGTATTATGCCCGGGCGCCGCTATTCTGACGGGCTTCACCAGGCAATTGAGGCAAAAGAGCATGTGAAGGTAAGAAGGGAGAGTAAAACCCTGGCAACCATTACCTTCCAGAACTTCTTTAACAAATACACCAAAAAGTCGGGTATGACAGGTACGGCTCTTACAGAGGAAAAGGAGTTCAGGGAAATCTACGGCATGGACGTTGTAGAGATTCCAACGAATATGCCTGTCATCCGTAAAGACTACGACGATGCGGTATATATGACCCAGAAGGAAAAGTTCCGGGCTGTAGTGGAGGAGATCAAAGAGGCTCACGCCAAGAATCAGCCGGTTCTGGTCGGTACCATTACCATTGAGAACTCCGAGCTTCTCAGCGGCATGCTGAAAAGAGAGGGAATCAAGCATACGGTATTGAATGCCAAGTTCCATGAGCTGGAGGCGGAGATTGTAGCCGGAGCCGGAGAGGCCGGAGCGGTTACCATCGCAACCAATATGGCCGGGCGTGGTACAGATATCAAGCTGGACGATGTGTCCAGAGAAGCAGGCGGACTTAAAATTATTGGTACGGAGCGCCACGAATCCAGGCGTATTGACAACCAGCTCCGCGGCCGTTCCGGACGGCAGGGAGATCCCGGTGAATCCAGATTCTATATTTCTCTGGAAGACGATCTGATGCGTCTGTTTGGTTCGGAAAAGCTGATGAATGTATTTAAATCTCTGGGTGTTGCGGAGAATGAGCAGATTGAGCATAAAATGCTGTCCAGTGCCATTGAAAAGGCGCAGATGAAGATAGAGAGCAATAACTACGGAATTCGTAAGAACCTGCTGGAATATGACCAGGTAAATAACGAACAGCGGGAGATTATCTACAAAGAGAGACGCCGTGTTCTGGACGGAGAGAACATGAGAGAGTCTATCTATAAGATGATTACTGATATCGTGGACAGTACGGTAGATATGTGTATCTCTGACGACGTAGAGAATGATGAATGGGATCTCAGCGAACTGAACAGTGTATTAATTCCCATCATACCGGTAAAACCAGTGACAAAAGAGAAGGTAGATGGGATTAAGAAAAATCAGCTGAAACAGGATCTGAAGGAAGAGGCAGTAAAGATCTATGAAGAAAAAGAAGTGGAATTCCCGGAACCAGAACAGCTGAGAGAACTGGAGCGTGTCATTCTGCTGAAGGTAATCGACCGGAAGTGGATGGATCATATCGATGACATGGATCAGCTGCGTCAGGGAATCGGCCTGCAGGCCTA
>OLQH01001587.1_pt1 | contig 16668 bp, 22 predicted proteins | sample 1672671 | NCBI WGS metagenome assembly OLQH01 (sample SAMEA3136712, study PRJEB25190) | human gut metagenome
AATGCCAAAACTGCTTTTTCGTTTACCCCATCATCGATTCTAACCTAAAGAATTTAGTGCAGCTCCGAATTGCGCCGACCCGTTAATTATGGTAAAATAAAAGCAAAATTCGGGGAAAGAAGGTATTAGGTTATGGACAGAGAAGTATTGGATTTTGTAGTGAAAAAAACACATGAATTAATGGACGCTGCATCCTGCAGCAGCGAGGCGAAAGCGGCGGCCCAGGTTTGGCTGGATGCGGTCGGGACTGACAGGGAGGCGGCGGAGACGGCGAAGTATATTGCTGAGCTGGAAGCGGATATCGTGACGGTTGACGGATTAATCAGTTTTGCGCAGTCCGAAGCAGGAGCCAGTGTTTTCGGGGCTGACAATGCAAAAAATATTGCGGCCCATGCCAGGGAAATTAAGGCGGCCGGGGCTAAATATTGTGACTGTCCGGCCTGTGCTGCCGTGGAGGCGATTCTTGAAAAGAAAGAGCTGATGCAGTAGACAGATGTGAAAAACCACAGCAGTCTGTGATTTGAAAAAAGAAATGTATTTTTGCAGGGCATCAATCAGAAATGAGGGGTGCCCATTCTGATGCATGTGAGGAAAGAGGAGCGTATGATTAACAGAGAAGACATGCTGGAGCTTACGAGGCGGATGACGCTTTCGCGGACTTCCATAACGAGGATTGCAGGGTGTTATGTGGACAGGGACGGAGAGTTTGAGGGAAGTTTTAATACGAATTTTTTGAAATTATCTTCACCGGAAAGAGCGAAAAAGCTGGAATTGGCCAAAACAATTCCTTTTTCGGCAACCAATGTAAATCTGAAGGATTATGAATTCCCGGATAGCGTGCAGAAACCGGGGAGTATGTGGCAGATGCTTATGGCAATGAAAGCGTGCGGGCTGAAGAATGACGCTCTGATGGATACTTTTTATGATATGGTTATGGAACATTATCATGCGGCTTCGGAGTATGCAATCCTTGTTTTCCATGACTGCTATGATATCCCGGCAAAGGCTTCCGACAAGGAGCGGCTTTGGGAATCGGAAGAGGTATTTGAATATCTGATATGCGCGGTTTGCCCGCTGGTGGGGGAATATGAACCGGGAAAGCCGGAGTGCGGTTTTTTATTCCCTGCTTATATTGACCGGTGCGGGGATTCGGGGCGGATTCATGTATTTCAGGAGGATGCGCGGCGGCCCCACGGGGAGATACTGGATATTTTGGGAATCGGGGACGGGCGAAGCCATACATCTTTGCATGAAAAATCCGGAAGAGGACTGCATGGATGAATATGGAAGAAGGAAATTTGAACATAGATAACAAATGATGAAGTGAAAAAAACTCCGGCACACGCACATTTCTGCTGAAATGGCAATGCGCCGGAGGGTCAGAAGAAGATATTAGTAAATTGAATTATTTTTGTCTTCTTGCTGCCCGGATTCCGTTTGGGTATTATTGCTGTTTTCCGCCGCCCCGAGCGTAACGGATAATGTTTTTTCCGTATAAGTTCCGCCGGTGGCAGGGATTTTAACTGTGATTTCCACGGTTTCCCCGGCGGGATAGTACTGCAGAAGTTCGGTCAGCTCCTGAATCTGCGTGATAGTTTTGCCGTCAAAGCCGGTAATCACATAGCCTTTTTTGATCCCGGCTTTATCTGCGCCGCTTCCTGGCGTTACGCTGGCTACATAGACGCCGGAAGGAATGCCATAAATGCTGTTAACAGATTCATTTACGGTAAGGCCGGAAATGCCGATGCTGGATTTCTGATCCGCGCTTACCTTAGTGCGGGTGGTTTCGTTCATGAGGGTTTCAATAATATCGGAAACTCTTGACATGGGGATGGCATAACCCATGCCTTCTACCTCGGTGCTGGCCATTTTGGCGGAGTTGATGCCGATGACTTCACCCTTCATGTTAACAAGCGCGCCTCCGCTGTTGCCGGGATTGATGGCGGCATCTGTCTGGATATAGGTAGGCAGGGCGGAACCGTCAGCAGAGGTATTTACTACCTGGGTATTGGAGCCCATGGTACGGTTCGTAGCGCTTACGATACCTGTGGTGACTGATTGGCCGTAGCCCAGTGCGTTGCCGATGGCTACCACTTGTTCGCCCACTTTCAGGGAATCGGAATCACCGATGGATGCAACTGCAATTTGCGACATGGTATCCGCTGAAATACTTTCAAGAGGAACCGCAATTACGGCCAGATCGTTTGCGGGATCCGTACCCTTAACGTTTGCTTCGTAAACCTGGTTGTCGATGAAGCCTGCGGAAAGCGTATCCGCGTTTTCAATGACATGGTTGTTGGTTACGATTAAAAGCTCGGTATCATTTTTACCGATGATAATGCCGGAACCCCGGCTTTCTGTTTCCTGAGGAATGGTCTGTCCTCCGTAACCGAACATGCTGAAGTAATTTTGTATCTCCTGAACGGATTTATTGGTGATGGAAACTATGGAGGGCATGACGGTTTCCGCAATATCCGATACATCAAGGCTGCCCTTTTCAGACGCTGCGCCGGGAATGGCGGCTGCCTTTAAAAGACTGGCGGAGGTGTTTTCTGTGGCAGCAGTATTATCTGAAGTCTCCGTAGGGCCGATGAGTGTGTTGACAGCCTGGAAGGAGCCTGCGGCAACACTGCCGAAGAGCGCGGCGCTTAAAGTTATGGCGCCGATTTTTTTTACAAGCTTCCCTGCTTTTCCGGTTTTTTTAGGGCCTGAAGGCCTGTTGCAAGCCGGGCCGCCGGTTTCCGGCATCTGGTAATAATCATACATCTGGTTTCTGTTTTCATAGTTATTATTCTGATATTCAAACATAATGGTCAACTCCTTTTCACCTTTTTTATGAAAGAATCTTTATTTCCTGTTTCATAGATGTAGTATAAAAAGAAATTGTGATGGAATTATTATGGAATTGTGATGAGAGTGCGAAAAAAATGTGGTAATTTTGTGTTTGCTGCCAGAACTGTTATCTTTGCTCATGCAGAAGAAAATGAACGCGGCAGGGTTTTATAACGGAACAGAGTGTCCGGGCGGCTTTTACCTTAAGGTATCTGCTTTGTAATCAGGCAATATACCGGAAAAGATTGCGCAGTCAGCCGTTGCATGCTAGAATGCAATTAGTATGTGAATAAAGATGAAACCTGTTGTATGGGGGGGCAAAGGAGGAGATGCTTTTTTGGCTGTATGCGGAAAAGCTTAAGTATGAGGCATGATATATAACGGAACAGCTGGGAAAATGGTGTGGGAGGTACACGATGAGAAAATTTGATGACCCAAAAACGCAGAATCTGGCAAATGAAATAGAACGGCAGTATGGAAATCTGAGGAAATTTTCACAGAGAATTGAAATACCCTACAGTTCACTGGTGTCAATGCTGAATAACGGGGCATATACCATGAGCTATGGTACAATGTTAAAAATATGCATGCTGCTGGAGCTTGATCCCATTGATTTTACGCCGCTTACGGGCAGCAGGAGCATGGGTGAACATCTTTTGGAGAAACAGATTATGGACGCCTTTTCCAGGTTCAACCAGGAGGGAAAAAGAAAGGTTATGGAGCTTCTGGAAATTTATGTACAGATAGAAAAGTATACAGTATCATTTTCCCGGGTTCCCGACGGCGGAAAGCAGGAACAGGAAGTATAGGGGGCGGGGATACAGGGACAGGCCGGCTGTTGGGGATTGATTCCCATTTGACAAAACCATTGGAGAAGCGGAAAGACCAGGGGGGAACAGCCTGGTGGACGTACGTGACGAATCCAGCTTGCTGAAGGAAATGGCGTCCGGTAATTTTAATGTGCACAGTAATTTTGAAAGCAGTTATGTAGGGGAACTGAAGCAGCTTCTGCTGTCCATGCATGAGATTAACGTCAGGATGAGCGGGACCTTGCTTCAAATCAGGCAGGCTTCCGCCGAAGTGGCGTCCGGTTCGGAGCAGGTGGCCTCCGGCGCCCAGAGCCTGGCCCGGGGCGCGTCGGAACAGGCTGTTTCCGTAGAAGAGGTTTCCAGTACGATTAGCGGGATATCGGTCCGGGTGGAAGAAAATGCCCGGAATGCAAAACAGGCTGATGTGGAGGCGCAGAATAGGCGCAGTTATTAAGTTATCTGGCGGAGCAGTTCAAACTGAAGGAATTGCAGGAGTGTGTCTGATATGAATATGCAATAGGCGCAGATGATTATCTGCGCCTGTTGTGCCTTTTATTTTAAAGAGGCGAATAATATTAACATTTAGAATGTTTTTATTGCAGGATATTATCTATTGGTATATTGAATGCCTGTATCTGCTGGCGTATAATTTTTTTCAATAGAATTTACGGTAACTACGAATGAGAAAAAATTTATACGTTTTGGAAATTTTACAATATTTTTGCCATGACAAAAATTTAGTTGAATTTTTCAGTAAAGATGAGATATTGATAGGATATTGTCCGATTATATACGTGCCAAGAGAGTTTTGGTATGTTATTGTGGAATCGGTGGCAGTGGATTTGTTTAAACTGCAGCTGACATGTGATTTTAATAATGGAAGCTGTAATATAAAAACTGACATGGATGGAAGACTGTATCCTTATGCCGGTTTGTTTCACTGATAAACATAGCTTTTCAGCCCAATTACTGTACGCGGCAAATTCTTTTCCGGTTTTCGGGGGGGGGAGGCTGCCTATCCTGAGCTGAAATCATTTCAGAAATATATCTAAAATAGTAAAAATTGAACAATAGAAGAGGAACAGCTAATCTGGGGGAAATTTCAGGTTAGCTGTTTTTTCCTTAAGGAGATTCCTTCAGGCATCTTTTTTTGTGCGGCGTGAACACTTTCGCCTGCCCGCAAAGGAATGGAGGGACTGAGAAGAAGTCCGGGGAACTGTCCGGCTTCCTGAAGCCGGAAGGGTAGCAAACTGTATTTTGTCGGCGATAATGCAGTGTATACTTTTTCAATGGAAATAAGCAATCGTTGGATTTTATGTTATATGTGACCGTATCCGGCTGGGGGAAATTATGAGATTAAAGAATGGAAGCGCTGCTTTATGTTTTTTATTGGGGGCTTTCCTCCTAATAGGAGGATGTGCTGATGGAAGTGCTGATGAAAATTATGCAATGGGGCAGACCGAGGATGCGTATACGATTAAGGGCACGTTATCCGGGACAGAAAATCAGGACGAAAGGGTTCTGGCGGAAATAACGGCAAAAATGATACCCGCATTCATATATCAGGTACTATGGAAAGCGATATGAAAATAACTTATCGCTCCTCTGAGGAAGAAATCGTTATAAAAAGGGAAAATAACAAGGATGTAATTGACCAGGAAATAGTTATTCCCAGGGGGAAAGGCTGGATCAGTATATCTGATGGGGAAGGTGAGAGACGGTACAGCTTTGATTTGAAAATTACTGCAAACCAGAGGATTGACTTTGTGCCGGTGAAGGAGAATCCGTATGAAGATAAAATGAATAGCCTGGGACTGAGGCTTTTGGGGCGGCTGCTCGACAGACAATCCTTTGACCCTGAACTTGTGGCGGACTGGCCGTATGAGGTGAGCAGGAAGAATCAGGACTTTACGAATGATGCTCTGGCCTTATATGTTAAAATCGGGGCGCCGGTGACCGCTGTTATAGAAGGTTATACTCAGAAAGGAAGCCTGGATATTAAGATCGAGGATGAAGAAGGCGATATCTATTTTGAGGAAAGCGATATGCTGACAGGCAGCTATTTTGTGGATCTTGATCTTGAGGGCAGCTATATAGTGACTATTAGTGCGAGACAATATCGTTGTATTTTATTTGTATTATATGCTTATGGAAGTGCATCATCAGTTCCGTGAAAAAGAGATGATGGAGTTAAAGGTAAAAGTCTATTCCGACCAGTTGTAAACAATCACGCAGACGCAGAAAAAAATCAGGCGGCTGCGGCATGATATGGTCCATCATATTATGCAGCTGTATAGTATGGCTTCGCTTAATAAGAACGCGGAAATGTTGGAATATCTTGATAAAATGGAGCAGGCAATGATAAATCCCAGGGAGCATGTCAGTTCGGGGGATAAGGATATCGATGGTATTCTCAATTTTATGCTGGAGAAAGCGGTATCTATTCTTAAAAAAGTTGATGTTCAGGTCAAAATACCGGAGGATTTGCATACCTGTTCATTTGAGCTGGCGGTTATTCTTGGAAATATTATTGATAATGCGATTGAAGCAGCACGGCAGACGGAGGAATGGCTGTCCCTGCAAATTACCGCGGATAAAGGGATACTTTTTATTCGTGTATCCAATTCATATTGTGGCTGCATTAAGACCTCAGACAATAAACTTCTAACGTCAAAAGAGGATAAGGAAAACCATGGCCTGGGACTGGATAGCGTAAAGGATATGATTAAAAAGTATAATGGTGATATGAAGATAACCTGCGATAAAAATATATTTACAGTGGATATATTACTTTATCTTACGGTGGAAAGTGGCTGAATGATTTTATATTGCTGGTCAGAAAATACCTTTGTGGGAAGCGTTATTTTTTAGAACAGTTATGTTTATTTATGAAAGCATTGACGCTTCTTAGGGGCATTTTCATAAGTGACAAAAAATAATAAAAAAATCACAAAACATATTTTTGCAAAAATTAAAAAAACATATTGACAGATTTGGGATTTTTTTGTATACTAACATTCGTCGGTTGGAGCGAAAGCCCGGACGACATAAGAAAGCCTCGGGGTGTGGCTCAGGTGGTAGAGCGCTACTTTAGGGAAGTAGAGGCCGCAAGTTCAAGTCTTGTCACTCCGATGGAAAAAGCCTGGTTTTTACCAGGCTTTTTTGCTGCCCATAAAATGAACGTTGTGCCTTTGCAGTTTATTCCATATACAGATTACGATATCCAAAACCAATAAAAAGGGCGCTTCTTGAATAAATGGAAACCGCATTTTTCTGCCGCCATGCGGGAGGCGGTATTAGATTCCACGCAGTCCCACTGTACTGTCAGGTTTTCTTCAGAACAGCTGTTGAGCATATGCTCTGTGAGAAAGGCGGCGATGCCGCGCCTTCTGTACGTTTCCTCCACTTCAATATCCACAGCTATTATATTTTCATATCTTGCGGAGCCGAAAATGATACCAACGATTCTTCCTGCTTTTCGTTTATTATTGTTTTGGAGTTTCCGGCCACAGCGGAATATTTTCCGTCTGTACCCATAGCGGTTCTTTCTTTATTTTTATGATGAAAAATATCCTACGGTATATTATGATTAATACATCAGGATTATTAGAAAATTAGAAAAGCATTGGCTTTGCCGGATGAAAATCTGTGGAAAGCCAAAGAAGAGGAGAAAACAGGGAATGAGAGTTTTATTTATTGGCAACAGCCACACCTATTTTAATGATATGCCGGAGATTTTTGCGGAGCTTGCGAGAAAGAAGGGGATTGCCTGTGAGGTGACAATGCTCACCCATGGCGGCTGGTTCCTCCATCAGCATCAGAAGGAGCCGGAGGTCAGGTTTAACATTCTTTATGGAAATTATGATTATGTGGTCCTTCAGGAACACGCCCATCCGTTCGGGCCAAAGGAGGACATGCTTGAAGCGGCAATGGCGATCAATCAATGGATTCAGGAAGCCGGAAGCACACCGGTTGCCTATATGACCTGGGCTGAGAAAACGAATGAAGCCGGGCAGCGGAAAATGACGGAGGCATACCGGGAAATGGCGGAACAGCTGGGGGCCGTGCTTGCGCCTGTGGGCGAGGAATGGTGGCAGTATAAGCAGGCCCATCCGGAAACGGAAATGTATGCGCCTGACGGCGAGCATGCCTCAGAGACCGGTTCCAGGCTGGCTGCGGAAATCCTGCTGCGGGTAATTCTGGAGCATGACGCGGGGAAAGGCCTTACGGCGGATAGACCTGCACAGACCGTGTGAATGCATGGCGGCGGCAGGTATCAGGCCTGCGTCCTGAGAATCCCGCGCAGAAAAGCTTGCGCACCTGCAATGTCACTGGTGTCAGGATGTCCCTTGGCAATCCCGCCGATAAGCTTCCAGGGGCCGAAGGTATCAAACCCTTTACATTGGTAATTCCCCAATATGGTACAGCCATAGCCTTCCAGAAGGGAGGAAAAGGCTGTGCCATATTTTTTCTGGTTGGCTCCGCTGGTCAGCAGTGTAAAAACCCTGCGGCCCTTCAGCTCCTTTTGGTGAGCCTCCAGGAATGACTGCATTGAGGCATGGGGCCTGCCCATATAAATGCCGGAGGCCAGGCCGATGAGCTCATAACGGGAAAGCTCCGGGAGGCAGTTCTCTGACAGAGGCATAACAGCAATGTCAGACAGCTGTGCAGCAGCTTTTTTTACAAGGGTCTCCGTGTTCTGATGATGACTGGAGCAGTACAGGATAAGGCATCTTTTTTTTCGGACTTCAGGGGCGGTTTTTGATTCATTCATTTGGGATTCCTCCTTTGGGGGCGTTTCCATGTACCGGTTCCGGGACTGACAGATGCATGGGAACAAGCATTGCACAGAAACAGGCAGCCTCCCGACAGATAGCCTGGCAGCCGTGCCGTCTGGGACAGCCGCGTCGCTTGGGACAACCTCGCAGTCTGGGACAACCATATTGCCCGTGGCGTCCGCAGCACGAAAAAAATGTGAATTGGGCAGAGGAAGAAAAGCACGGCGGATAAAGGCTTATGCAGCTTCATAAAAAGCCGGTCTGCTTTTTTCAGGCCGAATTTCCTGGATGCGGCCTTGGCAAGCAGGAGGAGAAAGCATAAAAAGCACAGGGTAAAAATTCCCATTCGTCAGTCCTCCTTTTTCAGTGAGGCGAGTAGCAGGCGGAAGCCGTACTGCAGAAAGTCCGGCCTTTTCATTCCCATCCTGTTTTCAATATAGGTTTCTTTTTCATAGGCCATGGGGATCAGGCTGCCCAGCGAGGCCCACAGGGTAAAAACAGCGGGCAGGATGGAGAGATCCTGCCGCAGGTATTTTTCCCGGATTCCCTGTTCAAAACATGCGGTTAGGATATCGTCGATCTCCTCGCCCACGTCATAAATCCGGCGGAGGATTTCACTTTCCGCTAAAGCCTGCTCGTCAACGCTTATATATCCCAGTATACTTGTAAAATATATAGGCTTGCCGGCATAAAGGGAACACAGCCTGTTACAGACCGCAAAGTACCTGCTTTCAAAATCCGGGTTTTCCCGGATGCAGTCACGCAGGGTATCCCTCAGACTGCACATGTAGCTGTGAATAATGTAGTTATATATTTCATCCTTACTATGGAAATAAACATATATGGTTGATTTGCTGTATTCCGCAGCCCTGGAAATATCGTCCATGGTGGTCTGGCACACGCCCTTTTCGGAAAAAAGATTCTCCGCGGCAGCCAGGATATTCTGCTGATGAAAGCGGACTAAATGTTCTTTTTTCATATTTTTTATCCTTACTATACTGATATTATGATAATCGTACTATGAGTTCGATTTTCTGTCAAGGACGACTGCCAATATTTTACTTGGAAAATCAGTTACATGGCCATTGACAGATAATAACATAACTGTTATAGTGATGTGCATAACAGCATATCAGCCAGCTGATGAAGGAGGGACCGAGATGTGAAAATTGTGGTATCAAACAACTATGACGGCCCGATTTACGAGCAGATAAAAAGCCAGATACTTCAGGCCATACTGTCCCGGGAGCTTATGCCGGGAGATATCCTGCCCTCACTGCGTTCCCTGGCCAGAGATCTCAAGGTGGGGGTGCTCACGATTAACCGCGCTTATACCGAGCTGGAAAGTGAGGGCTACATAGAGAATATCCAGGGAAAGGGCTGCTTTGTCGCGCAGAGCAGTGAGGAACTGATTAGAAACCACCTGATAGGGGAGGCCAGGGCGATGTTCGCCGATGCCATCCGGGAGGCGAGGAAAGCCGGAGCCGGCGATTCACAGATAACCGACCTGTTCAAACAATGTATGGAGGAAAAAATAAATGGATAGCATGCTGCATGTGGAGGCATTGGAAAAATCATACGCGGATTTCAGGCTGAATAATATCAGCTTTGATCTGCCCGAAGGCTATATCATGGGCCTGATCGGCCCTAACGGCTCCGGTAAAACGACGACAATTAAAGCGATACTGAATATGACGGAACGCGACGGCGGGAAAATAACCGTGTTCGGAAAAGACAATATTGCCTCCGAGCAGGAGATAAAGAAGGATATCGGCGCTGTTTTTGATTCCAGCAGCTTTGTGGATGAGTGGACGATGGCTGATGTGGAAAAAGCCTACACGCTTTTTTATCCCGCCTGGGATTCTGAGAAATATTGGTCCCTGCTTTCCAGGTTCAGGATTGGCAAGACAAAGAAGGTGAAAGAACTGTCAAAGGGAATGCAGATGAAGCTCATGCTTGCCTGCGCCTTTTCTTACGACGCCAGGCTTCTGATTCTCGATGAACCCACAAGCGGCCTGGATCCGGTATCCCGTGACGAGCTGCTGGATATCCTGTGTGAGTATATTGAGGATGGCCGCCGCAGCGTGCTTTTTTCTACCCACATCACACCTGATTTGGAAAAAATCGCGGACTACATCACCTATATCCACCTGGGACAGCTGATTTTTACAGGAACAAAGGAGGATTTTGCGGACAGCTTCCGCGTTGTGAGGGGAGACAGGAAGGAGCTTACCCCCGGACTGGAGGCCCGGCTCATCGGACTGCGCACTTTCCCCACAGGCTTTGAGGCGCTGATCAGGAAAGAGGATTTGGCCGCTGCCGGCCGCCTGGAATATGTTCCCGCATCCATTGATGATATTGTGGTCTTTATGAGCAGACAGACCGACAGAAACAATCAGGAGGAAAACATATGAACCCTGCTATGAAATGTATGAAACTTGATTTTATGCTGCTGAAGCCCTATGTAAAATCCGTGCTGCTGGTGCTTCTTGTACCGCTGATGTTTCCTTTTTTTACAGGATCCTTGCTGGAAGGGCTGTCCTTCGGCGTTACGGTGACGGCCATGACGACAGCATACACCTTCTCCATATCTGAAAAAAATGGGATGGAGCGGTTTTACGGCTTCCTGCCCGTGGGCAGGGGAAGCCTGGTAGCGGGCAGATATCTTGCCGTATTCGGAATCGGTTACCTGGCGCTGCTTTTGGAAACGGCGCTGCAGAGCGCAATTCTGCTCTGGGCGGTAAAGTCCCCGCCGTCGGGCGGCGAGCTGCTTTCTTCCCTGCTTCTGGGCATGCTGCTGTTTACCATATACGCAGGGGTACAGCTGCCCGGATATTATAAATACGGCTCGATTAGAGGAAAAATATTTATGTTTATTCCCACTGTCGGCTTTCTTGTATTTTATTATCTGGCAGGAAAGCTGGGGATAGGCGAAGCATGGCAGCTTCTTTCCCGTCCCGCCGCCGCTGCGGGCTGCGTATTGGCGCTGTCGGCCTGTATCATTGGAATTTCCGCGGCGTTTTCCATACGGATTGTAAACAAAACCGGCCGTTAGAATAAAGGTCGGAGGGTAAGGGCCGGTCTGCCGCGTGCGGGCCGGCTTTTTTCTTAAAAAAGCAAGATTGATGAAAAATGTCCTGCCATGGTTGGGTATAATAAGGCTTCGGAAGGAGGAGAACATGCAAAAGAATATACAAAACATTACGGCAGTCATTGAATATATAGAAGCGCATCTGACCGAAAAACTGGACCTGGATACCATAGCGGATGCCGTCCACTATTCCAAGTACCATCTGCACCGGATGTTTGCCGATATGACGGGACTGACGGTGCATGACTACATACAGAGACGGCGGCTGACGGAGGCGGCGAAGCTGCTGGTTTTTTCAGATAAGCCGATTCTGGAAATCGCGCTGCTGGCAGGGTATGAAAGCCAGCGGAGGCCGTCTTTGCCAAAGAAACCGACATTCCCTGCTGGATGGAGCTGGTGCGCCTTGTGGTGGATGGCTTTCCCTGTCTGGATGAGGAAGAATACGTCCGGACCCTGCAGGAAAAAATCCGCGCAGGACAGGCGCTGATACTGAAGGACGGAGGTATTGCCGTGGGAATCCTGCTTTTTGACATTGAGACAGGAAATATTGATTTCATGGGAACCCATCCGCTTTACCGGAAAATGGGCATTCCCAGGGCTTTTCTTAATAAGGTGATGGACGAACTGGTAAAGGGCCGGGAAATCAGCATCACTACGTACCGGGAAGGGGATAAGGCGGACACCGGACAGCGCCGGGAAATCAAGGGGCTGGGCTTCGCAGAGGCGGAGCTGCTGGTGGAATTCGGCTATCCTACACAGCGGTTTGTGCTGAAGAAGGAGGAAACAGGCGATGCATAAAGACAGCGGGGGAAAAATAACGTGCAGGCGGCAGGAGAAGCCCCTCCCTTTCCCTGAGGAGCAGATCCACCTGGCTCAGACACTGGAACGGCTGGAGGAGGCGCTTGCGGAAGCGGGAGAAAATGCAGACAGGCTGGAACAGGAATACAGGGAGGCCAAACGCTACATGGCGGACAACCGGGGCGAGATCGACCCACATGAAATGTTCCAGAACGAACTTCTTTTAAAACAGACCGACAGGACAGGCGCTTTTGCCGCAGGAGTGAGGGACAGAATCGCCAGACTGAAGGAGTCCCCCTATTTTGCCAGGATAGACTTCAGAGAGGACGGCAGCCCTGCGGATGAAATCTATTATATCGGCCGCTTTGGCTTTCAATATAAGAAGAAGCCCCTGATATATGACTGGCGCGCCCCGGTATCAGGTATGTTTTATGACTATGAAAACGGACCGGCCTCTTTCAAGGCCCCGGCAGGCAGGATCACGGGGCTGCTCACGAGAAAACGGCAGTTTAAAATCACAGGCGGTGTGATGGAGTACGCGCTGGAAAGCTCCCTGAATGTGCAGGACGATGTGCTTCAGAAGGAACTGAGCGCAACCTCGGATGAAAAAATGAAATCCATCATAGCCACAATCCAGAAGGAACAAAACCGGATCATACGGAACGAAAAGACGGAAAACCTCATCATCCAGGGAGTCGCGGGCTCCGGCAAAACCTCCATTGCCCTTCACAGAATCGCCTTTTTGCTTTACCGCTTCCAAAAGGAATTAAGCTCGCGTAACGTGACCATAATTTCGCCCAACCGGGTTTTCGGCGATTATATAGCAAACGTTATTCTGAGCTGGGAGAGGCCGGGCTGTTTGCCATGCCTGCGCCACGAACGCTGGAATGGGCGGATGTCTGTCCCTTCCTGTATCTGCACGCCGCTTTTGAAGGGCTGGAGGAAAGCGGTGTGACAAAGCATCTGGTCATAGATGAAATGCAGGATTATACGCCGGTACAGTATGCCGTCCTCAATGAAATGTTTCGCTGCCCCAAAACCATACTGGGCGATTTCGGCCAGCGCCTGAACCCAAACCATCTGCATACGCTGAAGGATATCCGGCGGATGTACAAAAGCGCCGAATTCGTGATGTTGAATAAAAGCTACCGCTCCACTTATGAAATCATTTCCTTTGCCAGGCGCATCTGCCCCAACGATCTGCTGGAAGCCATGGAGCGGCACGGAGAGGAACCGCAGGTATTTGCCTGTGGAGACAGGCAGGCGCAGATAGGCAGAATCAGAGAAGAGGTGCAAAGCTTTGAGGAACGAAGGAAAAAGGAGAAGAGCGCTTCCATGGGCATTATCCTGAAAACGGACAGGGACGCGGAGGCGATGTATGATGCCCTGGCAAGACAGTGTAAGGTGACGCTGATATCCCCGGAAAGCACCGGGTTTTCCAACGGGGTATCCATAACGTCGGTGCGGATGGCGAAGGGGCTGGAATTTGACGAAGTGGTGGTGGCGGATGCGGATAAAAATACGTATGGGGCCGAGTTTGACAGTGGACTGCTTTATGTTGCGTGTACACGAGCTATGCACAGGCTGACGGTGATTGGGGTGGGGGAGTTGGTTGCGGGGGAAAAATAGGGGGAGGAAGCGGGGAAAGGGGAAACTCCATGCCGGATATTTCGAAGCTGCCCCTATTTTACAGCCGGCTCAGATTGAAAGAATTGTGGAGGATGCAAAGCAGGAATTTGAACTGGGAGAAATGACTGAATTGCTGCCCTTCATTAACCAGGATACGATAAATAAGCTGGCATACAGGGCGGCTGAAAATGGCAGGTATGATGATATCAAGGATGCAGCTCCGTTCCTGGAGCAGAAGGTTATCGTCGATACCGCAAAAATGATGATAGCGGACAGAAAAAATATAGAAGATATTGCGCCGTTTATAGAAGGAAGCAGCATGGGTGAGCTTGCAGGCATGATTTATGAAAATGATGGACTTGCCGGAGTGGAGGATATTCTGCCGTTTATTCCAAGGGAAGTCCTTCAGAAAATTACTGAAAAAGAATATGAAAGAGGCGGTCATGATTTTGATGTTATAGCCCCCTTTTTGGACAAAAAGTATCTGAATGAGCTTGACATAAGATTGCTTCGGGACAAGCGGATAAAGGATCTGGAAAATACTATAGCTTTTGTGGATACTAATGTGCTGAGTGAATTTATTCAGGAAAACCTGGGATAACGAATGTTTTTTTGGGTAATAATAAAGATCCCCTGTCGACTTTATCACGGCTCATATATAATTGCAGTTTTTCCCCTGAAGGAAGCTTTACCCCTAACATTTGTTGGGAGAATCTCCCGAACATGAGCAAAGTAACATTCCTATCATAAACCAAGTACACTCAGACAGATACACTACAGAGCACGGAGGAGAAAGTAGAATCGGTTCCTCCATTTGGGATCAAACATGTGCCGGCTGTCTTTTCAAGCACAAACCAGTGACGCCTTGAGCTCGTAACCTAATCATTGTCAAAGCAATTCCTTAGGTCTTTCTTTGCTGGCCAGCCAGTCAATGTCTGTCTATTTTACTTAGGAGGGCTGTTTTATGTTATCTATCAAACACTTTGTCTGCTGTGGCATGGACGTTCACAAGAAATTTGTTGTCGCTACCATTGCTCTGACAGACTACAGGGGCGTTACTTCTTATGTTAAAAAGCGGTTCGCCACCTTCAATTCCGATCTTAATTCTTTGAAAAAATGGCTTCTTTCTTTCAATTGCACTGAGATCTGCCTCGAATCCACTGGTAAATACTGGATTCCAATTTTTAATATCCTGGAGGATTCCTGTCACGTTGTCGTTGCTAACCCCAAGTATGTCAGGGCTATCAAAGGACAGAAAACCGATGACAAAGACTCCGCCTGGATTGCGGATCTGTTTAAATTTGATATTGTTCCTTCCAGTTATATCCCCTGTAAGGAAATTCGCATGCTTCGGGAATTGTTCCGATACCGGCAGAAACTGATTGGCCACCGCAGCAGTGAGAAAAACCGGTTACAGAATGCTCTTACGGTTTCCAACATTGCCCTTGCATCCGTCCTCTCAGATACCTTTGGAAAATCAGCGACCGCCATCGTTGACTATATCCTGACCTGTGAGGTATTTGACCCCGAATACTGTAAATCCCTGCTTCTTAAAAAAGCAAAGGACAAGGCAGATGATGTTGTAACCTCCATAATCGGTTATGAACTGCGCCGTGACCAATACGTTAAGATTAAGGTCTGCAGAAAGCATTTCGATGAAATCAATGAGTGCGTCTCCACTCTCGAAGAAACGATTTCCGACCTGGCTAAACCTTACCATAAATTTATCGAATGGCTTACAATTCCTGGAATTACAGAGCAGTTTGCTACCTTTATCATTGCTGAAATCGGGGTGGATATGGCGGTATTCAAATCCTCAAAGCGTTTATGCTCCTGGGCTGGGCTGGCTCCTGAGAATAACGAAAGTGCTGGTAAAAAGAAGAGCGCCCATGTTTCAAGAGCCGGAGTGTACTTAAAGCCTCTGCTGGTTCAGTGTGCCAATGCTGCCATCAAGAGCAAAAACCCTTACTTCAAATACAAATATGACCGTATCAAAAAACGCCGTGGTCACAAACGCGCAGTTATCGCCATTGCACGCATGGTGCTGACCTGTATTTACCACATGTTCCAAAAGCAGGAAGTGTTTAATCCTGCCGATACGGATTATTCTGCTATTCCTGAAGAAATGTACCAGAAATTTCAGGAACAGTATGACAAAAATGCCATCAAACGTTTAGAGAAACGAGGCTATGTGATTACCCCTCCTGCTATGGCCTGATATCCTTTATTCCATAGTTTCTTTTTTGGGCGGTAGTTTACTGGTGCTCTTGTTAAGTTATTCATACAATTTTATAAGGATACTCTGTTTAAAAGCAGTGTGTATACAAATATTTTTCTGTGTGACTATTGTACTATGTATGTTACGATAGGGCTGTAAACGGCTTTATTATTTGCATTTCCTGCCTAAATGACGCTCCTTAGTTATAACGGTTGTGTGCTCAGCAGGGCCGCCGTTGTCTAATGATAGGGGAGCCGATTGGTTTTTGTCAGGCTGCGTACCGGTAAATTTCGGGAGGGCTGAAGTTTTGGCTGAGGATTTATTTTGAAACAACCGTTCCTTTTCAATACGATAATTGGCAATACATTTATTCCTAATGCATTTAAATTGATATAAAAGCTGTTTATGCACGAAATAAAATTCCCTCTTTTCAATTTGGATTTCATATGCTATACTTCAATACATGCAGATATAGTTCATCGGTAGAACGCTAGCTTCCCAAGCTGGAGAGAC
>OLQH01001595.1_pt1 | contig 16597 bp, 22 predicted proteins | sample 1672671 | NCBI WGS metagenome assembly OLQH01 (sample SAMEA3136712, study PRJEB25190) | human gut metagenome
GCGACACCTCGCCGGATGTTTCCGGTTACAGCGGCAATCTCCGCACATGGGCGGATGCGCCCTCGTCTGTTGTAACCGAGGTTTCACACGAACATGATTTCATCATGGACAGCGACCGCAACGAATATTGGATTTGAGAGTAGAATGAGAAAACCCGCCTGTTTTGCAGCAGGCGGGTTTTACATTAGCAGAGAGCAACATAGGCTATTCTGAAAGGAAGGGTGAAGCCGTATGGCAAAACAGCAGATCAAAGCGGTTTGCACACACGTTTTTCAGAATGGAGGGGAAACCTGCGACCGGAAACGATTTACAGAGAAATGGGTAGAGATGATCAATCGTATCGAACGGACAGAAACGAAAATTACGGAGAAAAGGCAATGACAAAAGTGCAGTTATGCGTTACAATAAAAGTAGGAAACAGCTTGTTCTTATCTGAATGAGGGATAGAACATGAAAAAAGCAGCAATTTATTGCCGTTTATCCGAGGAAGATAAAAACAAGCTATGTGCGACCGATGATTCGGGCAGCATTCAGAATCAGAAAGCAATGCTGGTGCAGTATGCAGAAGAACAGGGGTGGGAAGTTTATCAGATTTACAGTGATGATGATTATACTGGTGCAGACAGGCGGCGGCCGCAGTTTAAGCGGCTGCTGAAAGACGCAGAACAGCACAAGTTCGATATTATCCTCTGCAAAACACAGTCCCGTTTTACCCGTGAATTGGAACTGGTGGAAAAGTATATCCACGGTCTGTTTCCCATCTGGGGTATCCGTTTTGTCAGCATTGTAGATAATGCGGATACGGACAACAAAGGCAACAAAAAATCACGTCAGATCAACGGCCTTGTGAACGAATGGTATCTGGAAGATATGTCGGATAACATTCGCAGCGTACTGACCAACCGCCGTGTCAACGGTTTGCATATCGGTGCGTTTGCACTGTACGGCTACCGCAAAGACCCTGACCACAAAGGGCATTTGCTGATAGACGAAGAAGCGGCAGCAGTAGTCCGTGAGGTGTTCAATCTATTTGCACAGGGATATGGGAAAACTTCGATCGCCCGTATTTTGAACACACGCGGGATTCCCAATCCCACCGAGTACAAACGACAGCATGGCTTACGCTACAAGCAGGCGGTGAGCAAAAACAGCACCTTGTGGAAATACTTTGCGATTGCGGATATGCTGGAAAATGAAATTTACATCGGCAATATGGTGCAGGGCAAGTATGGCAGTGTGTCGTATAAAACCAAGCAGTGTAAGCCGCGTCCGAAAGATCAGTGGTATGTTGTGCGTGGTACGCACGAGCCGATTATTGACCAGGAACTGTGGGACAAGGTATGTCGGCGGCGAGCAGAGCGCAGCAGACCGTTCAGTGATGGAAAAATTGGTATTTTCGCACGCAAAGCACGGTGCGCATATTGCGGCTATACGCTTCGGTCCTCCAAGACGCAGGACCGGCACTATCTGCAATGTCCGAATCGGCATATCTCTGTGGAAGCCTGTCCCGGTGCGTTTATTGCGGTCAGCCATTTGGAGGAAGCTGTACTGGAAGAGCTGAACCGGATGGCGCAGGAATTTCTCGATAAGGATGAAGCGGCCGAGAGCGTAGCGTTCTGCAAGGATTTGCAGAAACAGAAGAAATGCCTGCAAAAGGAGATCAACACCTATCGTCAGAAGCAGGAGGAATATACAACAGGCATTCGCAATCTGTACCTCGACAAGGTAAAGGGACTGCTGACAGAGCAGGACTATCTTGCTATGTCGAAAGATTTTGCCGGAGAGCGTGATCGGCTGGAGCATGTGATCGAGGATGGCGAAAAGCAGATGCGAGAACTTGAGGAGCGAATCGCTATCGGAGATAACCGCCGTGCGCTGGTCGAGAAGTACATGAACATTGAGCACCTGAACCGTGAGATGGTCGATACGCTGATTGACTATGTGACTGTCGGTCGGCGCGCAAAGGGCACGAAAACGGTTCCTGTGGAGATTCATTGGAATTTTTAATCGATTATCATAAATTGACATGTATTTATCATATTGTGTATGATAACACACAAAAAAGAACGATATGTACGCTAAAATGATGCGTAAAGGCTAAAAGATTGTTCTTACAAAGGTGTAGCTTCCGCTGCCATATCCTCAAACAGATCAGTGATCGGGTCGCCTTTGGACTGGAACGTTGCGGCGCTCCACGGCACACCGGAGGCCGACTGCGGGTAAATGCCGGTCGTGTGATCGACAAAGTAGGCGTCAAAGCCGCCCTCCTTGATCTGCTCGGGCGTGAGATTGCGCGTCAGCTGGTACACGATGGCGGAGATCATCTCCATGTGCGCAAGTTCTTCCGTGCCGATGTCCGTCAAAATGCCCTTGCATTCCTTATACGGCATGGCGTACCGCTGGTTGAGATAGCGCATGGACGCACCCAGCTCGCCGTCCGGGCCGCCAAGCTGAGAGATAACAATTTTGGCGGTCTGCGGATTCGGATTTTTGATCTTTACCGGAAACTGCAATCGTTTATCGTATGACCACATCAGTCCTCAGCTCCTTCCCACGGCCACGGATCGTCGATCCACGTCCAGTGTCCGCTGCGGGTATCCACCTCGCGGGCGGTCAGCGGACCGAATGCGTCCTCGTACTCGGCGGCAGCCTTGTCAAACGCTGTGCGCATTTCGTTGTAGTATTTGAGCGCGGCAGCGTTGTCCGGATGGCCGTCGAGGTACTCGATCACCTCAACGAGCGCGAAATCGTACATGCGCACGCGCCCGAGCAGTTTGGCCTTGTCGGTCATTGCGGCACTGCCTCCTCTCCGAGAAACGGCTTGTCGAGTGCCGGAAAGATCGTGCCGCGCGAGAACGCCAGCACCGGATCATACGGCGTATCAAATTCCTGCGTCGGCACAAAGGCCATCGCAAGCGAAAGCAGACCGGCAGGGATACTCTCCTTGGTCTGTAAATGATTCTGCATGGTTATGCTCCCTTCGTATAAGGTAGGAGTTAGGAGATAGGAGTGGATAATGATTCACCCCGCCCTACAATATCATCACGATACCTCCTAACTCCTCACTCTCAACATACGCCGTTGGGTCTTAACAAGTTCCGACATTTATGTTATACTAATAGTACTCTTATAAGGGGAGGCATGAAAAATGGAGCTTTCTGAAATCAGAGAACAAAGTGCGAAGGCGGCAGAGCAGGTTTGCGAGGCAGCCAAGCTGAAGATCGGCGACCTGTTTGTGGTCGGCTGCTCGTCAAGTGAGATTCTGGGCGAGAAGATCGGCACGCATTCCAGTGTAGAGGTAGCCGAAGCGGTATTCGAGGGCATTCACAGCGTACTGCATGAGCACGGCGTGGAACTGGCGGCACAGTGCTGCGAGCACCTCAACCGTGCGCTGATCGTGGAGCGTGCTGTGGCAGAGCAGTTCGGTCTGGAGGAGGTCAACGTCGTTCCGCAGCCCAAGGCAGGCGGTTCGTTCGGCACGACCGCGTACAAGCGCTTTGATGATCCGGTGGCGGTTGAGTCGCTCAAGCAGAGCGCCTCTGCGGGCATGGACGTCGGCGGAACGCTGATCGGCATGCACATCAAGCCGGTGGTCGTACCGCTGCGCATTGAGACTAAGAAGATCGGCGAAGCCGTTCTGCTGTGTGCACGCCGCCGTCCAAAGTTTGTAGGCGGCAGCCGCGCAGTCTATAACGAAAAACTTTTGTGAGGATTTTATGGGATTAAAAGCAGTTTTTTTCGATCTGGATGACACGTTATACACCAGCTTTCAGGCCGGGGACGCCTACGCCTACGAAAAGCTGGAGGAGTGGGCCATCAGCACGTTTGGAGACAAAGGCAAGGGGTTTGCGGACGCATTCCGCGTCAACCGCAAGCGTCTGGCACGGCAGCAGCCTGCCATGCCGCCTACGCATGACCGTGTGCTGTTTGCACAGGGTGCGCTCGAGCGCATGGGCCTGAACGCCGTTCGCTATTCGCGCGAGGCATTCCGCGTGTACTGGAATGCGGTGTTCGCTAAGATGACCTTGCGCCCGGGCGTGGCTGAGTTTTTGGACGAGCTGCGTGCGGCGGGCGTTAAGGTGGCCATCTGCACCAATATGCTGGCGGATATCCAGATGGAAAAGCTGGAGTACCTCGGCATTGCCGACAAGGTGGACTGCCTTGTTACGAGTGAGGAAGCCGGTGTGGATAAGCCGGGTTCGGCGATTTTCTGGCTGGCGATGCACAAATGCCGCTGTCTGCCGGAGGAGACCGTCATGGTTGGCGACAACTTCACACACGATATTCAGGGCGCGCTCGACGTTGGCATTGATGGTGTGTGGCTCAACTGGACGGACAAGCCGAAACCGGTCGGTGAGCTGTCCTACACCGAGGTAAGCACATTCGAGCAGGCAGCGGCGCATATCCGCACTTTGCTCTGATCAGTTAGGGAGGACAAGGAAAGACATGCAGCATTTTGACTACAAGCCGCACGGCGTATGTCCGATGAATATTTCGTTCGATCTGGACGGTGATACTGTGCACAACGTATCCTTCAAGGGCGGCTGCAACGGCAATCTGCAGGCAATCAGCCGCGTGGTCGAGGGCATGACCGTGGAGCAGATTGAAGGCTACTTCAAGGGTATTTCATGCAACGGACGCGGCACAAGCTGCTCGGATCAGCTGGCGACAGCGGTTCGCAAGGCGAAAGAGTCTGAATAAACAGAACGAACCGATACCTTATGGTATCGGTTCTTTTTGCGTTTTATGGGGTGGATAGATGCTGTAAAACAGTGAGAGCAGGTGTTTCGGAGTGTTCTTCCTGCACACATACGCCGAGCTTGTAGGCGGGATCGGGGAAATCCGGCACAAAGAGGGAGCCGGGTGCGCCGACGGTGATTGCCGGCGGCTGACAGGCAATATCTACGCAGAACTGCCGCAGCAGCCGCAGACCGCGGCCGTCGGCCTTGACGTAGCTTTCCTTGAGCGCCCACAGCGTGTAGAACGCGTTTTCGCGCTCGGCAGGCGAGAGCGAGGACAGGTACTGCACCTCATCGGAGTGGAAGAAGCGGTCGGCAATATTGGGTTTGAAGGAGCGGCACTGCTGAATGTCTACGCCGACCGGGTGGTCGCTCACCGCACAGACTGCCCATGCGGCGGAATGCGACAGGCTGAAATGAACATCCGGCGCGGCGGTCAGATACGGCTTGCCGTTCTCGTTCGCGGCAATGTCGAGCGGGCGCGGCACGGATGGACAGCAAAGGCGGATTGCCTCATCCAGCAGCAGGGAAGCGGTGAAGCTCTGCTGACGGGAGGTGCCGTGCAGGCTGTCGATATACGTTAGCCGCGCGGCGGACAGGCGGGAACGAAGCGAAATATTCATAATATCGGCGGCCGCTGTGGGCAGGGCGAAAAGATGGGTCAAAGTAATGCTCCTCTTGCAACATTCATGTGATTTGCTGTCTGATTAACGAATAAATGCATCAGTTCGGAAAGGCTTCGCAGATGATGGCTGCACCGCCTTGCATTACAGTTCAAGATGGCAGCAAAGCGAGCGCTTTCTCAATCTTTTCAATCAGCCCTGAATCAGCCGGCAGCCAATCCACGCTTTTCAGTGTTTCCTTGGTCAGCCATCGCGCTTCGGCGGCCTCTAATAGTTCAAGATTACCGCGAATCAGCTGACACCAGAAGCAATCCATTGAAAGGTGAAAGGTCGGATAATCAAATTCAACGGTATCAATCAACTCGCCAACCGAAATCTCGGAGGCCAGTTCTTCCCGGATTTCTCTTTTTAAGGCCTCCTGCGGTGTTTCGCCAGACTCGATTTTTCCGCCGGGAAACTCCCATAGTCCTCTAAAGTCACCGTAGCCGCGCATGGTGGCAAAGATTTTTTCGCCATCACGAATGACTGCGGCGACCACTCGAATTGTTTTCATAAAATACCTTCCTTATCCGACTACCAGCTTGTTCGTCTTGCGAAGATACTTCGCCGGAATCGGCTGGTCCAGATGCCATGTAATATTCATTGGCTTGCTGCCGGTGTGCTTCACATAGGCTGCCGTTCCAAGACAGGTATACGGTGCAGCGCCAATGCTGTCTTGCTTGAACTCCCGCACAAAGAGAACGACCTTGCTGCCGCGCTGCCGGTGGTTGATATAACGCTGACCGGTGCTTGCCGTATCGGAGGTCGTGCTTTGACTTTGCCAATGGAACAGACTTTCGTTGATCGAATAGTCGTTGTACATGGTAGTCGGGGAGTAGTCCTTGTCCGCCTTGTTGAGCGTGATAAAGAACACATCGACCTGCTTGTCCGGCAGCCATTTGACACCTTCCCGCACATTTTTCGGCGTCATGTAGTCCATTGCAATCAGGATTTGATCTCTGGTATAGGTGCAATGCAGGTCCAGCGGACAATCAAAGCCAAGCGGGACAGGCTGATCGATAAAGTCAATACGTTCCAGATTGAACGACAGAAGTTCGTTCAGTTCGTGCATCATGATCGGACTGTCCGCGAGCAGCTGCATGTTGGCTTGCGTAGTATGGGAACGCCAGTCTGCCGCCTCCTGAAATACGGTGATGTAGAACATTTGCAGCATGCGCTTTTCAAAATCGGAAAGCGAAGCCGCAAGTTCACAGGAGAAGCGCGGAAGAATATCCGTCAGGAACTTAATCCAGCGCCGGGAATCCACGGCAACCAGCTTGCTGAACGCCTTTGTCAGAATGCTTTCGGCAGGTTCGATAAAATCATCAAGGACGCCTGCATCTGCACAGAGACGGGAGAAGGAGAATTTACCGTAGATCGACCGCGGGTCGAGGTGATAGTAACCGATGAAATTCTTCAAGGAAAGGGGAAGGCCGCTGTCCTGTGTGAAGGTTTCGATACGCGCAATCAGACCAGCACGGTCACCGAAGGAGCGGCGAATATTCGCCAGAATGACTTCGGAAGCCTTCTTTTCCAGCTGGATATAGCAGCCCTTCGGCAGTGATACAAAGCCCTTTTTCACCTCGTACTGCATGCTGTGATTGCTGTGAGAGAGCAGTGCAGCAAACTTTTCTTCAAAATTGTATTTCTTGTTTGCCTGACCGATGAAATCCAAAACGGTCAGGCATTCTTTTCCTTCCGAGAGACGCAGACCGCGGCCGAGCTGCTGTAGGAAAATCGTGAGCGACTCGGTAGGGCGCAGAAAGAGAATGGTGTCAATTTTGGGAATATCAACGCCCTCGTTATACAAATCTACAACAAAGATAAAGCGGATTTCACCGGAGACCAGACGCTGTCTGGCTTCAGTTCGTTCCTTATCGCTGGAAGTACCGGTAAGGGACATGCAGGGGATACCCTTCGATGAGAAATATTCTTCCATGAATTCAGCATGCTCGACAGAGACGCAAAACCCCAGACCGCGAACCGTATTGATGTCGGTTACATACCGATAGAGAGAATTGACAATATGGCCGGCGCGCTTTTCGGCGACAGCACGGTTCAGAGAAAATACGTTGTTAAGCTCAGCTTTATCATAACCGCCGCGCGTCCAGCGAATATTGGACAGGTCAACATCATCGGAAACGCCGAAATATTGAAATGGGCAGAGCAGCTTGCGCTCAATCGCCTCCGGCAGTCGGATTTCAGATGCAATGCGGCCATTGAAGTAATCCAGAACGTTTTTTCCATCCATGCGTTCCGGCGTTGCGGTCAGACCCAATAAGATTTTCGGCTTGAAGTGGTTCAGCAGTCCTTGATAGGTGGGCGCTGCTGCGTGATGGAACTCGTCCACAATGATGAAATCGTAATAGTCCTCCGGGAGAACGTCATACAGCTTCTGGGAGGCTACTGTCTGCACCGAAATAAATAGATGCTCCAGGCTGTTCGGCTTGAAGCTGCCCACAAAAAGCTCTCCGAAATTGGGATCTTTCAGCACAGCACGGAAAGCACTTCGGCTCTGTTTCAGAATTTCCTCTCGATGAACGACAAACAGCAGACGGGGCTTCGAACCGGAAAAGGCTTTGCAGAACCGTCGGTAATCAAAGGCGGAGATTAAGGTTTTGCCGGTGCCGGTTGCCGCAACGACAAGATTGCGGTAATAGCCACGCACCTCGCGCTCTGCCTGCAGGCGATCCAAAATCTCCTGCTGGTAGGGGTAGGGCTGAATATCGAAAACGAACTGCATCTCGCTTGTCGGATTGGCTTTGCCGTTTGTTGACAGTGCACGCTCCAGTCTTTCCCTGCACCCATCCTCATAGACTTCAAAGCTGGCGGTGTTCCAATAACTATCGAAGGTTGCCTCCATCTTCTGAATAGTCGGCAGCATATCCTTGGTTGTCAGCTTAACATTCCATTCCAGTCCGCTGGACATAGCCGGATTGGAGAGGTTAGAAGAACCAACGTATGCCGTGGTAAAGCCGGTTTCACGATAGAACATATACGCCTTTGCATGAAGTCTGGTACGCTCGGTATCGTAAGATACACGGATTTCTGTGTTGGGGAGATTGCGAAGCGCCTCCACCGCTTTCACGTCTGTTGCGCCCATGTATGTTGTCGTAATAACGCGGAGCCTGCCGCCGCGTTCCGCAAAATGCTGAAGATCATCGATGATTAAACGAAGACCGCTCCATTTGACAAACGAAACCAGCATATCAATGCGGTCTGCGGAGGCGATTTCTTTCTTCAGCTCGGAAAACATCTGCGGCTCGTGAACTGCTCCGGTAAATAAGCTGCTTTGAGCAATCGATGTTTCAGGGCGGGGGAGATCCTTTGCTTTTTTCCGGCCGATGCGCATCATAGGATCATCGCGGGACAGCAAGGCGAATAACTGCTCGCCCTCATCGTCCACAGTAAAATCACGCAGGTCGTCCTGCGCTGTCTCCTGCGAAATCAGATCAACAATTTTGTTGACCAGATTTAGCTGCGCAGAAATATCGTCACCCGCAATGCGGTCAAGACCTTTGTGAACGACTTCGGACAGGTACTGCGTTAAGACAGAGGAGGACTCGGCTGTGTCGATTTTCTCGACGTGCTTGCTGTCTTCCGGCAGCTGACGCAGCTCATCTTTGATTTCGGTATTCACTACTTGCTCGTAGAGGCCTTGTTTAAGCATGAAAGACGTCTCCTGTGTGATATCGTAATTCGTAATAGGTATTATTCCTTGAACTGTTTTGAGCAATTTCAACAATTTTATTGTACTCTAAACCGCGAGGAAAATCAAACCATTTATTGATGGCCAACATCCAATCTCTTGTATTTGCCCACGGTTTTGGGCACGAAAAAGAGCGCCTATTCATCCACGATGCGGGGGAAATAGACGCACTGTGTACATAACAATATGAAATATTAAACATACCACAACGATCAGCAGATGAAAAGAGAGCACTTAATCACGGGTGCTCTCTTAGATGGGAGGGTTATCAAAGACTTCTGAAGCAGCTGCTCAAGACCCTTGGCGGATAAATAGTTCGCCTGAACCGGAATAAGCACCTGATCAGCAGCGGCGAGCGCATTGATGGTAAGCATACCGATGGAGGGCATGCAGTCGAGTAATATAAAGTCATACTGCGATTTTACCGACTCTAAAACCTGCTTTAAGACGGTTTCGCGGCTCATTGCGTTTACGAGCGAGACTTCAAGGCCGGACAGCATGATGCTGGCAGGAATGAGGTCCACGCCTTCTGTGTGTGACAGAATGGCTTCTTCGGGTTTGACAGGCCGCTCCTGCATGACGTTCGTCATTAAATCGGTCAGCGTCACCGGGAGATCATCCGGCCGGGGCTACCCGAGGGCAATGGTGAGAGAGGCCTGCGGGTCGGTGTCCACGAGCAGCACACGCTTGCCTTTATTCGCAAGGCCGATGCCCAGATTTTCGCAGGTCGTCGTTTTGCCGGTGCCGCCCTTTTGATTGGCGACAGCAATGATCGTTGCGGACATATTTATGCGCCTCCCTTGCCGGAAAATTTGTCGCGAGTCAGCGGCTTGCGGCGAAACACACTTTCCTTTAATTCATAGGGACAGCGGGTGAACTGACAGAAACGGAACTTAAAATCCGGGCGATAGTACAGACAGCGCGAGCAGCTGCCGGGCTTATCCCCGGACAAATTCTTCTTTGCGGATTTTGCCATCCGCTCGAAGCGGCGGAAACAATCGTCGTGTTTAGTCATTTGCGGCACCTTCCTTCGGTTCCGTGTTTTTGGATGCGTTGAACTGCGCCATCAAATCCTTATAGCAGGTCGCACTCACGCAGGAGCGGCCGGATGCGTAACAGCAGCCCTCGCATTTCTTCTGCTGTTCAGACTGAATGATTTCAGCGAGATAGTAGCAGTTTTCCTGCCCGAGAATGCAGGGAACCTTGCGGTTTTTCCAGAAAAAGCAGCTGCGACAGGTCTCGGGCTTGTCGCTGTAATACTTGACTCCATCGATCAGAACGATGTGAGGTTTGACGTCTTTTTGCACGTTGGATGCCTCCATTCAAATGATTTTCGGATAGAATAAAAACCCTGTGATGAAAATTTCACCACAGGGTTATGTTAAAAATGATATCAGACAGTCTCCTGCTAACAGCAGGGAACAGGCTGTCACACACCATTTATTAGCAGCTTTTTGTGTTCAAACAACCGAAAATGGCGCGTGTTATTAGAAAAATCGCGGTTTTATTAGACGATTAGACAGAATTTTTGAAATTTGTTAGAGAAAAAGAACGCAGAAATATATCTTCTGCGTTCTTGATTGGCGTCCCAGGGGGGAGTCGAACCCTCGGCCCCATGCTTAGGAGTACAGCGAACCATGTCGTGAACGATTCAAACCGTTCATATAGTAACTTTCCATGTTGTTCTGTTCGCGTAATCAACGAAAAACACAAGAAAACAATAGTGCAAATTGCACAATGTGATGTATCGTTATGCGTCTGTCAGACAGTCTAATTAGCAAATTATTAGCAAGGGTACAGTCAATAAAGGCTGACCACTACTGACATTTCACAATAGTTTGTGCAAAATGACAAGACGAAAATATGGAGGTTATCATGGAAAATAAGCAGGAAAAGAACTTGCCAGAATCGCGTACCTACACGGTGGAGGAGATTGCAGCGATACTTGATATTGGCCGCACGGCTGCATATAAGTTTGTTAAGGAAGCAGACTTTCGGATTATCCGCATTGGCAATTCGATTCGGATTCCCAAGAAGTCGTTTGAAGCATGGTGGGATAGTTTCGAGTGATAATAGAACAAAAGCGCCACGGAGAAAATGTGGCGCTTTGTTTTATGTAGTAAATTGTATAGGAGAGAAAATTGCAGTACGGATATTGCCTTGGTAGAACTCGATTGGATGTTTCTGACGATATATACACAGTTTTCACAGATTGTCGCTCGTAATATCATTATATGTGTACAAGAGCTGTTTAATCTTTGGCCAAAGAACATGAATCTGATGATAGGGTATTATTCTGTTTTAATATTATGGTTACTTAAAGTAGTTATCGCAAATTTATTGTATATAATAAACGTACAGAGATATTATATAAACAATAAAAATAATGTTTATTGCTTATACGATCAATCAGCCCAACAACTTTATTTCCTAACCGAATCAAGAGTATTTGGTAGGGCTTTCAAGAGTAAGATGGAAGTTACCATCAAGGAGTGTTGCATTAGAACAGCCATACTTTATGCAGATTATTGTATATAGCAGTGCCATTGACGGAGTGTGTTTGCACATAGAAGAAAATAATGAAACAAAATGTAGAGAAATAAATCTTGAAGTTATGAAAAATATTTAACTCATTTTATAATTTGATGATATTTGATAAGTTTAGGAATTGAAATAAAGGAAAAACTTGATTTCTATTCATAAACATGATACTCTTTGTATAGGAGGAAGCAATATGAAACTAAAAAGTGTTACGGTTAGTGGATTTAAAAATTTGAAGATGACAACGCTAGATTTAAATAGCATTATTGCTATCGTATCTCCCAATAATTATGGCAAATCTAATTTGCTAGAAGCAATAGATTTTGGCGTGGATTTTTTATCTTCAAATATAAAAGATAGAAAAACAATGATGAAATGGATTAGAGGAATTCCGATTAATAAGTCAATTGAAAAGGATGAATTCTTTTTTGAGATTGAATTTGAGGATCAGCGGTTAGGTGAATACAGATTTGTAAGATATGGATATAAATTTGTTTGGTATCGTGATGATGGAAGCGGCCAAAAAATTACAGATGAATGGATTGAAACTAGACCCAATGAAAGTGTTCGATATACTAGTTATTTGAAGCGTAATGAAGGGAAATATCGTAAATCGAAAGCTACGAATTCCTATAGGAAAATATTGTTGGAAGATGGGCAATTAGCGATTGATGTATTATTAGCATTAGATGATATTGATATACATCAAGTAATAGAATCTATAAAAAAAATCGATTATCATATTTGTTCATCACTTGATTTAGGAGATAGATTTCAAGCTGCCCCAATAGAATATATCGGTCAAAGTGATGATGGCAGCATTGCTTTTGATGATAAAGATGTCCCACGTGCGCTATATCAGCTGCAACATTCTGCACCCGAACAGTTTGATTTATTTATAGAAGCAGTATTGAGTCTTTTCCCAGAATTTATAGATATCTCTGTACAGTCGTATGAGTTGAAAAAAGAAAAACCTAAATTTAACATGATTGTAGCTGAATCAAATGAAATAGTAGTTCAAAACGCAATTGACGTGGATAATAATGTAGAGGATGAGATTCCATTTAGAATTAGGGATGAAATTTACCGTTTGTTTGTAACAAGTAGATATCTTAATCAGCCCATCAATATGTCAATGATGTCAACAGGCACTAAACGCGTTTTTTGGTTATTGACGAATGTTTTCATTGCCAGCGCTAAAGGTATGAGCTTTATTGGCGTCGAAGAATTGGAAACAAGTATTCATCCGCGTTTATTGAAATCATTATTAGAGATCTTAGATGAAAGTTTATTTAATACTTCACTTGTGATTTCGAGTCATTCTCCGTTCTTAATTCAATATATTAAACCGGAGAAAATATATGTTGGTATTCCGAATGATGAGGGAATTGCACAATTTCAAAAGATTCAAACCAATCGAATTAAGACTTTAATAACTGCTTCTCGCAACATGGGAATGTCGGTTGGTGAATATCTGTTCGAGTTAATGTCTGGAGATGCAGATTCTGCAAAAACACTCTCCTTTTATTTGGAGGGTTGATAATGAAAGAAAATATTTCACAGGGGATTGCGTTCATTCTCGAAGGTGAAACCGAGAAAGAATTTTATTTTGCGTTATTAAACTTTTATTGTGAAAAGTATCATAATTGTGTTTTGAAAGCAACACGAGATAATAAAACGGGTGAGATATTTTATATTTTAACAACGCCTACGGATATTCTAATTATAAAAATGTTTGTGGTAGGAACGATATCTCAACTTACTAATTCTGGAACTTGGTTTGAAAATAACTGTCACAAACAGTATCCATCGCTAAAATGGATTGTTTTCTTATGCTATGATACCGATGCCTATATGGAACCTATTACGAAATTTTATGAAGGAGATTGGAAGGAACTAAGAAAGCAATTGAGCAAGGGGAGAGCAAGTGAAATTATAGATTTAGCAGCACAAGCAGATATTGAGGATATTATGTTACTGGATGCTGATAGTATTTTTAAATATCTTAATATTGCTCCGTGTGATATTCCTAATGGCGCGAAGGGCAAGCGTAAGATGAAGAAGTTGTTTCGATCGGTTGGTCGAGGTATTGCTTATCATGAAGGTGTACGAGCTAAGAAATTAATTGAAGCATTGAACTTCGAGGTGATTATTGAAAAGGCACCATTAAACTTTTCAAAAATTGAACAGGAGTGCTTTGGCGGATGTTAAGGAGAAACTAAGAATGAGTTTAACTTTTATGGCATCAGAAGTTAAACTCATTCTGAAAAAATATTTGTAGAAGCTGCGTAGTAAAAATGAAATACATAATTAATTGGAATTAGAATAAGAAATAGAGCAAAAGCGCCACGGAGAAAATGTGGCGCTTTGTTTTCGTAGAAAGCCAAATTCTTGTATGATTAAGGATTTCGTGGTAAACTATATGTAACTATGGAAACTTAAACTCTTGTCGTTGAGTAGAGTGTGAAAGATTTGAAACTGCTGGTTGGAATATTATATTGATAAGATAAAACTGCTTTCAGAAATATTTGTTGGTGGTATTCCAAATACTGGAAAGATGTTTACTTAAGGAGAAACGAGAAATGAGTAAAATAACTCTATATCACGGTACTCCCGATAAGGTCGTTATGCCAAAATTCGACGGCGGTGATGAGAAACATGACTATGGCAAAGGCTTTTACCTCACGGAGAGCATTGAACTTGCTAAAGAGTGGGCGGTTTGTCGGCCGGATGATCTCAATGGGTGGGTTCATAAGTATGAGCTTGAAACCGATGGACTGAAAATTCTCGATTTTCAGCAGCTGGATGTTCTCTCATGGCTTGCAGAACTGATGAAGCACAGGGATGCTGCTGATACTAAGCGCTACCGTATGCTTGCGAAGAAATTTATTGAGAAATTTGGCGTAGATACAAGTGGATATGATGTAATCTGCGGCTGGAGAGCCAATGCTTCGTATTTCTACATTGCAAAGGAATTTGTGCGGGATAATATCGACATTGATATTTTGGAGGAACTGCTCTCGCTGGGCGGTTTGGGTATCCAGTATTGTATTAAGTCGGAAGCGGCGTATGCCAATCTGACAGAGAAAACGGATGAACTGCTGCTTGTCCCTTATGCCGAGTTTAATGACAGATATAATCAGAGGGACATAGCAGCAAGAAATAATATGCGTAATCTTGTCGATTCGGATGCGAATACGGTTACGAAGGTGTTCAGCACGCTGTTTTAGAGGTGAGAATCATGCGGGCATATGCGGAAGCATACTTAAACGATGTAGTGGAAAATCAAGGTAAACTTTTCGATTTGGTCGCACAGCAGTATCCGGATAAGGATACGGAAGCGTTTATCAATACCTACATGGCGAGCAAAACAAGAAAGAGCATTGATGAGGCAAAAGCCTATGTCAATACGATGGACGCTAAAGAACTGTGGGATTATTTCACCAAAAAGGAAAATTACCGATTAAAAGCGGGTAAGGCCTTGGCAGGCTTTATGCCCGATTGGGTTGGTGAGTTTTACGCTTATTATCAGTGGTACTATAATCTGCCGAGTGCGGAATTGATTAAGAAAATCCCTGTATCTTTTCTGAAAAAGGCATATGCCGGACTTCATGACTTGGAACTTGATTTGGCAGTGCAAAAAGTGGGCGAAGTACGATGAATGTCATCTGTTTTCACAATGTAGACGAAGAAAACGGCTACCTAAGCAACTGGCATCCCTCTCCATTTACGCTTCATGGCGTTGATTTTTCCTCAATGGAACAATATATGATGTACCGCAAGGCGATTTGCTTTGGCGATGATAAAATCGCCGCACAGATACTTGCTGCATCAGATGCTGCCGAAATCAAGGCCCTTGGACGGATTGTGTCTGGATATGATGAAAATTTGTGGAACGGTATCCGACAGATTGTGGTCTATGAGGGCCTGCTAGCGAAATTCTTGCAGAATGTGGAATTGAAGGAGCATCTGAAAGAAACGGGGAAGGCTATTCTTGCTGAATGTGCGGTGAAAGACCGAATATGGGGAGTCGGACTTTCGATGCGCGACCCTAATCGTTTTAATCGTGCTCAATGGAAGGGGCAAAATCTGCTTGGGTATGCCCTAATGATGGTGCGCGAAAGACTGTAATTCACTTTCATTTGGAAACAGCGTAAGCTGGGTGAACTTATCCGATCATATAGTATTGTTTCATTGTTATAGAATACGACAAAAGAATAATCACAGGCCAAAAGCCGTTCTCGAATGAGGACGGCTTTTTTATTACTCGAAAAAAGGAGAATATCATGCTTGCACAATATAAAATTTCTTATCTGCTTGCCAGACCGCCGCCGTTCAGCGTACAGATAGTATGACAATTCATGTAATAGCAGGAGGGATACTCATGTACTACAACACCTGTCCGCACTGCGGCGCACACTTAGACCCGGACGAGCACTGCGACTGCCTTGCCCGTGTGCGCGGCAAGAAAATCCGCACCGGCAACTGCCGTATCCGCGGCACGATGGGCCGCACGAGGTACGCGCGTGACCGCACTTAAACTCGGCAGCCTGTTTGATGGAATCGGCGTGTTTCCGCTGGCGGCGGTACACTGCGGCATGGAACCTGTGTGGGCGAGCGAGATTGAAGCACGCCCGATCTCCATCACCAAACGGCATTTCCCGGATATGCTGCACTTGGGCGACATTACGAAAATTAACGGTGCGGAGGTACCGCCGGTCGATGTGATTACGTTCGGCTCGCCCTGTCAGGACTTGTCGCAGATTGGCACGAGAAACGGTTTTGCGGGCAAGAAATCCAGCCTGTTCTATCAGGCAATGCGAATTATCGAGGAGATGAGATATGCAACAAACGGCAGGTATCCAGCTTTCACTGTTTGGGAAAACGTTGTGGGAGCGTTTTCTTCAAATGACAGGCTGGATTTTGCAGCCATGCTCAGTGCGTTC